>Ga0247807_10000906_pt1 | contig 18125 bp, 16 predicted proteins | sample UWRJL074202C1_FD_179931 | JGI IMG/M metagenome (GOLD analysis project Ga0247807, IMG submission 179931) | Plant litter microbial communities from Arlington Agricultural Research Station in Wisconsin, United States - UWRJ-L074-202C-1 | ecosystem: Environmental > Terrestrial > Plant litter >...
ACCTGCTCACCAAGGCATTAAACCCGCAGGTAGCATGGGATATTCTACGCCGTCGATGATCTCTGTGTCTTGCCGCACAACATCGTCATAAATGCCTTCCCACCCAGGCTCCATGCGCTTCCAGCTGTTGTGACATTCTCCCGGCACGTATTTGGCGGCATCCATCTTCAGCATCATCTTGACCTCCGGACAGTAGTTCCAGATATGCGCTCGCATGGCCGGGGTGCCCCAGATTCCACCATGGAGCGTCTCTCCGCTCCCACCGGTGTGATAGCCCATGGGCTCATAGAAGCCTTCCCTCCAATCATCCACTCCCTTGATCAAATCGCCCGCAACGCTTCCCTCCTTGTGTGGAACCTTGATCTTCGTCCCCTGCGATGGTGATATTCTCTCTCCATCTCCGCCGTACATTTCTCCGGAGAACGTAAGTGAAGCAGTCCCGTTTGCGAGTTTAGCTCCCGGCCGATGCCCAAGTCGATCCGTCAGCCAGACGTCTTCGGGCTCCGTGTTGGGGATGCGATTCTGGTGCTTCAGAACATCGACAATCTTGCTCACGCGGCGCAAACTCAGTCCTCCGTTGCCGCCAAACCTGCCATTCGGGTTCCAGGGGGCGCCAACCCAGTCGTATTCCAGCCAGCTGTTGAGCGTCTGTCTGCTGTTTGCACATATCATACTGTCGGTCTGGAACACCAGCAACCACTCTGCAGGCTGCAGCACAACCTCGTATAGCCAAAGGGTGGTCAAGAACCGACTAATTTCCTCTTGGCTCCCCGTCGTCATATTGGTCGGAATAAACGTGAGATCCAGCTTCCCCATATCCACGGCGTCGCGGATCGAGCGGCTTTGGTTCAGCGACTTGACGCTTTCCGGCGAGCCCATAAAGCGGAAGCGCCAATCCGGAGGTACGACGGACATGAAGTGCAGCATGAGCGGCGCGAGGATGGGATTCGGTCTGTTCTCGATGAGGAGGGCGACCTTGGAGATGTTGTAGGGCGAAATAGGGCCCTCGGCGCCATGGTTGAAATGCACAGTTGGTATCTGCGGTAATTGGTCTCTCGAGGGCACTGATGGCCGGATGAAGATGAAGCATAAGGCTCTGATGATGGGGTCAGCATTCCGAGCCTGAAAATATGCAAGAAAGCAAATTTAATCCGGAAAGGTCATCACATACGCAAAGACGACAAAAGCACCAGCTGCTCTCATGCGTCTGGTGGTTTTGGACCAGCCGAGTAATATTTGGCCTTTGACGGCCTCCCAGGCTTCGTCGACACTGAGATCTCCCAGCCCCATTGTAGATAGCTTCTCTCTCTCTCTCTCTCTCCGTGCTTATCGTCTCAGCAGGTACAGCGGGCACAGGATATGGTGTCAAACATGACAATGTTTGTAGCGACAGCTTCTGAGTTGAGATGGCTTCATAAGCAAGTTAGACTGAATGAAGTAAAGCACCTTGCGTCTGGAGTATCGATCGCCATAAGGGTATACGAGTATACAGTAAATTACAGGGGTTGTGAATTTAAAATAGATCTTCAGCTCCACGCAAACACTCATCTCACATTAGGTTACATAAGCTTTGACCATAGCTTGGAGCATAATTACGGGACGACCTTGTCACTGAAGCAAGCTCAGGATGAATGATAAATACAATTAAGCTCAGCGTTGGCTTTTATATATGTGATATATTTCGGTAAATTGTCCCCCGATAAGATTTCACATTGCCAACAGTGATGGATCTGTAGTACCCGAGTGGTACTGTAGTACCCGAGACATATTGAATCAAGCTCACTCAGGATCTAGCTATCACGCTGATCTGCCCAACATATTGCCCCAGGCATAAGCTGTACATTGTAGCAGCGCATCTTTTACATTGTTAACCTTTTTAAAGTGTCCATGTTCTTAATAAGATGGCTACATCAACATTGCCCACATCCCAAGGAGTCTGAACCCTAGGGCACAGCGTCCTATCCTATGCAATTTGACACACAAAGCATCAGGCTGGAAGCCAAAGCATTTAGCTTATCTTCTGTCCACGGCAGAAGAAAACACTAGTAAAATGCGCCTATAAACTCTCAATGGGGATCAAAGTTTTCGTTAGTCAGTCAGTTTGGACATAACAGATATGTCTTTACACCTTTACCATGATAGAAAAGTCGAGCCGGGGGTGTGGAGCTAGTGAGCTATTTACGGGTCTGAGCATATCAATTTCGGGCTGCAAACAGTATAGCTGCACCCCAAACGGGCCAAGCTTGGATGTTTCGGGTAAATAATGCTGGGATGCTGAAACAGGTGGGGGACCTTCGCGGCTCCGACCGGAAACGCTCCATCTCATTGGTGTTTGTTTATCGATATATACTTTGTGATAATCTTCGCCCAGTCTTCTTTCTGCCGTAAATCAAGGGGAGCTACTGTATATACGATTACGGAATAAGATAATGTATCGTCACAAACCTTTATGATACCTAGGCTTATGTCAGTCCGCCGGTTCTTTGTTACCCATCCTACGCAGCCGCTCGTCCAGTCCAATGTATTGATGATTCCAGGCCAATGCGGTACTTCGCTGGGCCACATGTCTTCCCGTGTTTTCCATCTAGTCCTGGCTCTAGTTTATCTGTTCTTCTGATCTATTATATTGCGGCGTCAAGTCGGCGAACCACTTGCATTCCCCGGGGAGTCTTGACTAGTTGTAATGGGTAGTTCGAGGTACGTAGTGGCCCACGCGGCTCGCTTGCACTTCTGATGCTCAACGCGACTTCAAACAAAGTACAGGATTTTGGAAACTGATCTGGAGTGGAGATGAGGATCTTGCCTCTAAGGCCGGCTTGTCTGGGCATTTTAATATAAGAGGTGCACATGTCATCTAAAGATACTGCCGCTATTTTCGTTGTGGCTTTGCTTTTCACGATAGACGATCTTACGAGCTCCCACGACACCACTACAAAACGTACACGGCTGGCTTTCGCAACCTGACTCTGCCAATCTCATCTCCTCTTTCAATCTTATTTTCTTCTGAATTTTTTGCTGCCCAATGTATCAATCAATCCGTAGTATTCCTAGTTACTACTAACGTTGAATGGAGCACGTTCTCATTTCGAACCCCTATTCGTGATTTATATATTTTCTTATCTAGCAATGTCGTTTCTTTCCTTGGGCGATGAGCAACGCAAGCAGCGATCCAGAAATGTTTTTATTGGCGCCATTGCAATTCTGGTTCTCCTGTGGACATTCAAACTTGCTCTCCCACAGCATACGGTTTTGAGTGTTTATTCCAATCACTCACCGTTCGGCGCGGCGTCGAACACTTCGCTACCAGAGGATGCTGCACCTGCTAAGAAACAAAAGCAGAATCCAGCAGATGCAATAGGAGCGCATTTCAATGCCTCGGAAGGTATAAAAGCTGCCGTTATCATCGAGACTCGGTTTCGCAGTAATCTCATTCCACTTATACTTCACTTCAAGTCGGTTCTTGGCCCAACTTGGCCCATCATCATATACACATCCCCGGAATCATTCAGTCTATTTAAAACCTCGGCATCCTTAAACCGCTATATATCCTCGGGGAGCATAGAGGTGCGAATATTACCGATTACGGTGCTCTTTACCAACTCGAACTCGGTCAATGCTTTCATGACGGAACCCTGGCTCTGGAATGACCTTGCTCCCATGGAGCACATTCTTGTTTTCCAGTCCGACAGTATGGTATGAGATTTCCCAGTCAGATCTACTTCTTGGTTCCGTGAGCTGTCTACTACTCGGGCCTATGATCAAAAAGCCTTTGTGTGTAGGAGTAGATGGCTCATGAAGTCACCTCACAATGTCCCGCTTTTAATGTAAGAGAGTAGACTAATTCCAATTCCAGTTGTGCGGCAATGCAGCTCGCAGTGTTGATGATTTTTTTGAGTACGATCTTGTGGGAGCACCCATAGCAGCCAATCTGGGGAAAGGCTATAATGGTGGTCTAAGCTTGAGGAAACGAAGCACTGTAATGCGTGTTCTGGACAATTGGAACTGGGCCGAAACCCAAGCTCGTGCTAAACAAGAACCGCAAACTGCCACTGATGCGGATCGTTTTGAGGATCAGTGGTACTTCAGAAGGTTCGTTGGATATTGGCGTTTCAAAGATATATCTAGACTAACTGAAAATAGGATGACAGAGCTGCAGGAACAAGAAATAGCCAAAGGTGTTCAGCAGGATGAGGAAGGGTCCATTAGTCTCCCTAGTATGGAGGTTGCGAGGACTTTCGCGGTGGAAACCATCGATTACCCAAACCCGCTAGGCGTGCATCAAGTGCACAGATGGCTGAAAGAATCCGACCATATTCTCAGTTTGGACGAGTGGTGCCCGGAATATAAGTTGTGTTCTACGGAACATATTGTTGATACCCCATAATTGGAAGGAGTTAGGATATAAGATGGAAGCATAGTCTTTAGGCGTTAAGGTGGAATTGTACACATATTCTCGCACATATATACAATATCATTTGATACAGTAAAAGCAATACATGGCTTCAAGCTGTTGGATAACAATGAGCACTTTGTATCTTCTCAAAAGCATAATAAGATGACAAACGAATATCATTGTAAGTAGAGGTGTCACTTTCGGAAATCTGCATTCATTATGTAGAATTCGATTATCACTTGCAACATTTTTGAGTGCATTGCACCCCCACTAGATATTGTAACTGCCTACCTCAAATGCAACGCAAGCGCCATATTGTGCCAGTCTGTATGCTACACTTAAGACTTTTTACGAGAAGTTCAATTACTAGGCACGTACTTACACATATAGGAGTCCTAGCATCTTATGGCTGACCTTGTTGTTGGTTTTGATAAAAATAACCCACAGGGTTAAGCACAACGCCAATGCGGGTAAGTTACATACCTACCATGTCACCTTCTCAGAACTTCTTCCTCCATGAACAAAAGAGCCCCAGAATCCTGAGACACACCTTCGTTTACTTGTGTTTATGAGGTGTACAACTTTCCGCCAAGTGGTCTGATACGAGCAAGGTACTTGGCTGGAGAGACTATTACTTTGACCCCCTGAAATTAAGATGGGACGGCTATCAGCCTCTCTATCCCGCTTACGCACTTGATGTGGTAAGTAGAGTTTGGAATACGGTGTACACTAATATTCACTCCTGTACACGACCCTCCTTCGAGTTTATCGGATACTCTACCATGCGGCTTTATTGACGCGCGGATGAACGTATACAAAGGGACCTTTTAGATCCCTCGGACCGATTTAGCACATCCACTAAATATAAACAAACGGACGACGGAATCGCTGTCGAAACGGCCAAATTCGCAGGTATAAACGGCGACAATGTCGAGTTCCCAACCGTGGGCCGTGGGCAATGGGGTCTTTATGATCAACAGGCAACGAATCCTAGTTGGGCTGTCTCTGATCCTGACGTGAGTATTCGCATCTTCAGACGAGACATCAGACGAGGCTGATATAAACAGATGGACGTTTGCCGCGCTCCTCCCCTCATACAAGGAAACAATCACAGACACGGTGAAGCATACTTGGACTGATTATGTAGAGCATCTGCCGGCGGTAGCGGTGGACTGGCATCCTAAATTCGATACGAAATCACAGTTCAATCAATCGAAGGTTGCGCTCATAATTGAAAGCCGCCCCCTTCCGCACCTGGTGCCCCAACTTCTGCATATGATGGCTGTGGTCCCTCCGGAGTGGAGGTTCAAGTTCATTGGGTCCAACAAGAGCGTTATCGCTGTGTCTCGCAGTTTTGCGACACAGTATCATGAGGCGAATGGGAAGTTAGATTTGGTGGTCTTGCCAGAACCGTGGAAGATTGATAGCAAGGAAGATGTCCACAGACTCCTCACCGACATCCGGTTCTACAACGAGCATCTGTCAGAGGTTGAGCATCTTCTCAAGTTTGAATCTGACGCTATTATGTGCGCCAATTCCGAAGACAGCCTCAACGACTGGTTGGATGTTGACTGGGCTGGTGCTCCAAGGTCAGTTCGATTGACACGTTCTTTTATTTGCGGCTTTTGCTAATTGGTTGCAGATCCTCAAACGATAGGTTTGCAGGGAACGGAGGACTTTCAATACGGCGCGTGTCAGTCATTAAGCAGGTTTTGGAATTCCAAAGCCGATACAACGACACCGAGCCCGAAGATGAGTGGTTTGGAAAGCGCGTGATAACGTTGCCAGGTGCCAATGTAGCAACTGGGGCACAGGAGCAAAGATTCTCCGTCGAGGACGTTTGGCACCCAAAGCCTCTAGGATTCCACGTACGAGATGGCGGGAAAAATCTCGCGGATGACGTGTGGAAGGATCCCACACGACGCAAGGGAAACTTTGACTATTGCCCAGAGCTGGTCATAGTCATGCCTATGAAACTGGAGCGTGAGCGGTGTGAGGGTGATAATAAGGAAGGTGAGATTGTTTGAGGGGCTTAGGAGGAAGTCTGGAGACGCAGGTAAACTCCAGGATTGCCAAACTGAACAAGCCAAAAGTCAACGGCTATCTTTAGGGATGATAGAAGGGGGGGAATCGGTACTGGTTTTAGATTCGGGGTCATGTAAAAATGTGTACGTTTAGTTATTTGATTCTCGGACGTGGAATCTACGGGTTAGGAGGAGTAAATGGGCCAAACTGGCGTTTAATCTGGGGCGGGCATTCAATATTCAATGACAATTACTTATCTAACACCTATAATGATTTCAACGAGAACATCTTGTGAAGGCTACAATACACCGATTCGTGGCCCAATTCCATGTAGTTTACATGCCATTCTTGGATTGCAAAATCCACTCTTTAAAAAAACATAAAAAGTTAGATGTTATAACAGAAGTTTACAGCTTTCTTTGGTTAATCACCCCTACCCTGCTCTGCCCTGCCCTACACACACAATGCCAGCAAAACATTGGCAAAAAACATTGGCAAGTCAAGTATACTAACTTATGAAAGTCCAAGCAGGTTTAGATATATATAGATCTGTGCTATGATAGGTGAAAAACCACTTCAGAATACCCCAAGAGACAGCGTCACAAAGCATGAATGTGAGAAGCAAATATCCACATGAAAATCATATGAAGGAAACATTGGTTTAGAATCTCTTTGTATTTTGACTTGCTAATAGAGATGCTCTTAGCTCCACCACTCCCATGGTGGTGGGTTCGGCACCAAGCCTGCAGACAGAGCATGTCGCCGCAGGGCGGTGGTACCTTCTATTAATGTGATCGATTAGCTATCAAGGCTATTTGTAGATTTTTACCCATTGCTCCCGGCCAAAGCTGAGCAACAGACAGATGTGTACGTAGTCACATCGAAACGGTCTTGTGAGAGATACTCAGACACGAGGAAATGGTCTACTAGTATATGAAATCACTTGCCGTGCTTCAGAGCTAAGCTGAACTGCGGGAAGGACGTAGATAGTCCTGTATATGTCCCATAGAGTTTTATCGATTGTTTCGCTGGGGAGAGATGCGGCTAGTAAAGGTACTATTTCAGGCCGTTTCTTCTGCTACTGAGGCAATACTGCTCTCTTGAGCAAAATTTCCCTTCCGCATGTCTTTCAGGCCCTTTTTAGTTAAACGTCGATGAGCACGACTTTTGAGGTGGCTTTGCCATTGGTCCTCTGTGACCACTATCGTATGGCACAATTCACACTCACGGCGAATTTGTGTCGTGGGATTGATATTTAGGCTTTCCCCACCTAGGATCTCTTTCGCGGTATCTGACAGAGTGGTGGCTGCTGGGAGCTGCTCCCCGCTCAGAAACAATTCTGTTAAGTCAAGAGCAGGTTTTAGTACAGAGGTTTTCCAGTCTTCCAGATTAGTTCCGTCGAGAAGGTACAGCTTTTCAACAACATTTTCCTCAGATAGTGCAGGCATCAGCTTTAGCCGTATCCATCGAGTTTGTCTTCTCGCGTATTGTCGAGTAGCTGCTTGCATTTGCTCAACAGCTTGTGCAAACAACGTGCTCAGCTCGCTTGGGGACTTAGAGGAAGTAGCCAATGCGTCCAGGTATTGCTCGTATTCCTTGTATCCAATTGATACCCAAATACCCCGGGTACGGTCGACCTCAATGCCATTATCCAAGCGATCGCGCAGAAACTTATCCATAGACCTAACTTCGTCTAAAAGACCGTTCTCGATCATCTTGAGAATCCGTGAATCTAGTCTTTTCTTGAGTGCCTCGGGCTCGGAATGTACCCAGAACAATAACGGCGACCCAACCTCATGTGTCTCTGAAGCTACAGGCTTTTCTTCTGGTGGGTCAATTGTCTTTCTCTGAAGTCTTTCTTCTTTTTGCGCATCGTAGATGTCCGAAGCTTTCTTTCCTGTGAGTAGGAATATCTCAAGAGACCGTCTTATCTTTCTTCGATCGTTAGGATGCCAATGGTCAGCCATAATAGGATCTACCTCCCTCAGCTTTTGAATCATTTCACTAGTAGGCCCAGCAAGTATGGGAAAACTTTGATCGATTTCTTGATTCGTTAGTCCGGTTGGAACCTCTTCGCCGTTACCTTCAGCCTGTTGTGTGACTAAGGAATCTTTGATGAGAAGTGACTGGATATAGTAATGCGTCCCTCCTACAACTATCGGCAGGCGACCTCGTTCCCGGATTTCATGTATAATCTGGCTAGCCTTCTCCTTGTAGAGGCCTACCCTCCATGGTTCTTCATTGAGACCTACAAACCCAAGCAAATGATGCGGGATACCTTGCTGCTCTTCGAAAGTAGCCTTATTGGTAATTATTGGCAGACCTTCGTACATCTGCATTGCGTCGCTATTGACGATTTCGCCATTGAATCTAGTAGCCAAGTCTATGGCAAGCTACGAACAATTAGTCGGAGAATTGAAGAAAACTTGTGAATACCTTACCTGAGATTTTCCGGTTCCAGTAGCACCTAGGACGATAATCAAAGGCTTCTGGGGGGGTTTTTTGGCCATAGCTACATCTTTGAATAATGGAAACCCTCTACGAAGCATTTGTACAACTGGCACATTTTTGTTGGACTTGTAGGTTGAAGACCGACAACTTTTAATAAGGCTGAACCCTCCCGACCGCCAAGTCACAGTAAATACGTCGTTCAACTTTGTAGACGACAAGAAAGTGACTTGACAACAAGATTGTACACATTGGGTATTTAATTAGAAATAAATTATGCTTTATATTGTCTACATAAGTTCTCAGCCATCGCATCGTAGGTATATGACATTTTGTATCTACTTCAATGTAGAAGTAGTTGCTGGGACGCTACTCAATTGGGTCACTCTAGCGGGAAATTTCATAAGGACAGATTAATTCTTGGCGGCCACTCCACATACAATAGCTTGGAGATTCTGTTACTACTCCGACTCCTCCAACTTCCATTTGGACACATCACCCAACGAGCGCAACAAATATCCTCGGATTCTAATTTTTTTTTCGTCGCTCCTTCAATTCCCTTCTATTGTTCCACGTCTGTGAGGTTTATAGAGAACCACCGCCCAAGATGAGCGGATGTGAGTAGTCCCCTTTCTTAAGAACCCATTTTTGGCTTTGAAGGACAAGTAGCTGATGTGCGTTCGTTCTTGCAGTACGATTCCTCGATCTTATCAAGCCTTTCAGCCCAATCCTCCCAGAGGTGCAGCAGGTTCGTCACAATTTTATAATGGAGTGTTTGTAGATGTAGCTGGAAGCCCAGGCTCGGGTGGTTTTAGACGTGTGGTGTTTTCAAGCAACAGCGCCGCATAAAGCCCAATGCTATCCATGAAGTGTATGGTGTTGCGATGAAAGAGCTGTCTCAAAAACTACCGTGTTTACTCAAACTGGTTGGGGATGAGATAGCCAACGCGCTCCAAACCACTACCTATGTGTCCTACAGATTACTGTTCACCGTACTGACAACGAAGTAGCCTGAAGGCAAGATCGCATTCAACCAGAAGCTCATGTGGACTGGGTTGACCTTATTAATATTGTATGTCAAATAAAAAACCCAATTACTGAAGTATGGTTATTGTGTGCTAATTGCTATGTAGCTTGGTTATGAGCCAAATGCCATTGTATGGAATTGTCTCCTCCGATAGCTCGGATCCAGTTTACTGGTTGCGTATGATGATGGCCTCTAACAGAGGAACTTTGATGGAATTGGGAATAACGCCTATTATCTCATCGGGCATGGTCTTTCAACTCTTGGCTGGAACGCACTTGATTGATGTTAACCTCGATTTGAAATCGGACCGTGAGCTCTATCAAACCGCACAGAAGCTGTTTGCTGTAATCTTGTCCATGGGACAGGCTACCGTATATGTATTCACTGGTCTTTACGGTCAACCTTCAGATCTCGGAGCTGGTATTGTCTTCCTCCTCATTCTTCAATTGGTTGTTGCTGGATTGTAAGTGCCCCGATTGGCTTAAATATGCTTACTTTAGGCTAACAACACCCACAGAATCGTCATTTTACTTGATGAGCTTCTCCAAAAGGGATATGGCTTGGGCAGTGGTATTTCTCTTTTCATTGCTACCAACATCTGCGAGTCTATTGTCTGGAAGGCCTTCTCCCCAACTACGATCAACACCGGCCGAGGACCTGAATTCGAGGGTGCCGTGATTGCTCTTTTCCACCTTCTCTTCACATGGCCAAACAAGCAACGTGCTCTCCACGAGGCTTTCTACCGCCAGAACCTCCCCAACATCATGAACCTTTTGGCAACTCTCGCTGTTTTCGCAGCTGTTATTTACCTCCAGGGTTTCCGTGTTGAGATTCCAGTGAAGTCTTCTCGCCAGCGTGGAGCGCGCGGTTCATACCCTGTCCGCCTCTTCTACACCTCCAACATGCCAATCATGCTGCAATCCGCTCTGAGCTCCAACGTCTTCCTCATCAGTCAGATGCTTTACTCCCGATTTTCTGACAACCTCTTGGTTCAACTCTTGTATGTGATACCCCCATTCCTTGCCATTCAGCAGAATAGATGCTAACTAGAGACGATACAGTGGTGTCTGGGAGCCAAAGGAAGGATCCCCACAACTTTTCGCTGTGTCCGGTCTTGCATACTATATGAGCCCCCCATTGAACTTCACCGATGCTGCTCTTGATCCCATTCACACAGCCGTGTACATCGCTTACATGTTGATTGCATGTGCCGTTTTCTCCAAGACTTGGATTGAGGTTTCTGGATCTAGCCCAAGAGATGTCGCCAAGCAACTCAAGGATCAAGGACTCGTTATGGCTGGTCACAGAGAGCAGAGCATGTACAAGGAGTTGAAGCGCATCATCCCTACCGCTGCCGCCTTTGGTGGAGCATGCATTGGTGCTCTCTCTGTCGCCAGTGACTTGATGGGAGCTCTCGGATCTGGTACCGGTATCTTGTTGGCTGTCACGTAAGTATTCTGAATCCTGACAGGGAAATCACATCTAACAACTTGATTAGTATCATCTACGGCTATTTCGAAATCGCTGCCAAGGAAGGAGATATGAAGGGAATGATCATGGGATAAGGTGAAATCTCGAAATCCTCCACCCTCCATGTATAAAAGAGGTGCTTAAGAGGCATTGAAGAGATACAGAATGTAGTGAGGTCGGAATCTAGCCTTTCGATCTTGTGTATTACCAGGTAGTCTCGAGGAGAGCAGGCAGGTTAGTTGATAAATAAAAGCGCATTGCGTGGTAGGAGGAGCTGCCTACCTAGTTAGATGCAGGTAGAAAAGTCTATGTACTGTATTTATTCAAGCCTCCGCGCAGAACATGTGTAACCTAAAAGACGCACCCAACATGATTATTTAAATGCGCCCCGTCACGTCAAGCCAAGCGCCACTTATCCGCCATGCCTGCTGGAAAGTCCCTACTGCATAAATATATGGTATTGAACTGTAATATCACCAAGCTCTACACTGTACAACTTGATGTGACAATGCGCCGGGGATTGTGTGATTGATTTCTCAATAGTTCCTCCGGTCATGCGATAGCGACAGCTGATTTACTGTATGCATTTGGATTGCTTAGCCCCGTCACACCTGAGCAGAAGGAGAAGTTATGACTCTTTTGATGATGCAGATGGTTATACCCATTCATGGCTCCCCTGTCGCTGCCTTTCCCCACAACCCCCTTCCAACCAAAGAGGCGGGTACGGATCTTCATCCAATTAGTTGGGTTCAAGCAGTTCAGCAGAAACAGGTCGTCGCCGATAATAAGGAGGAGGAGGAGGAGTAGGAGGACGGTGGAGGTAGGTGGAGATTCATTCAGAAGCGCTTTTCGCAGTATCCTGTCATCGTTTGGTACTAGAACCATCAAGGTCCAAGATTCGGTCTCTAAAGGGTCTCGAGGGAAGATACCAATTCATTGTCTAGATCTCCTCAGCGCATTATTCCATAGCCCCTGCAAGCCATTCGTATGAGGAAGAATTCCCTTGCATGGAGTATTTCAACACCGTCTGACGGCCGTCTTCCCATCTAACTGGCAACCATCGGGATCGAATAGTTCCTTTTCACACAGATGCTATCAGAGCATCGGAGGGGATGGTGATCCCTACCGTCATCGCTATGCCTCCCACACTACCTCGCACACGTTTGCATCTGCGAGATCTCACCAAGACACCAACGACACCATGAACCCAAGTACTTGTAATTTGCAAAAACGGGGATCTTGCCGGTTGGAGTCTGTTCGTATGCCGAATCGTGAATGCGGTCCTCCTTCCTCATTTGGCCATGGCTGTTATCAGTAGTGCATCCATCCATCCACTGTTGTATTGTTCTTTTGAGTCATCCGGCAATCCCTCCTGTAATCACTCAATGCAAATTCCAAACGAATGTCCGCACGAGCTCGCTACTGCTATGTTGTAAGTAACGAGACGGTCTGTATGGCGGAGCATTGACATTGACACCTTGGCTTCTTGTATCGTTTCCCCCCCCACTATTGCATACTGAAATGCATCGTGCTATATCTTGGTTGTGCAAGATCCACTAGATCGCTAGCCTGTCCTCAATAACCGTAAGCTAGCACATGTCTATACAACGTATAGTTCCGTGGCAGCCAATCAGTGCCGTGCTCCGCGTTGGCTGCTACTCGGTTTCTCTTTAGGCCGTACATCAGGAGTGCAGTGGTGCAGTAGTGCAATAGAGTGCAGAGTTTGCTTTCAAACAAGCTCCTCATCAAGCCCTCCCGCCCCACTCTTACCTGCTTAGCGGTCATTGCTGACGCCCCTCCCAACTCAATTTTGTAGCTAGTCTGGTTGCTTGACTTCGCTTTCCAGCCTTTTATATTGTCTGCGGCCTCAAAAAACAAACGTTTGCCAGCCTCTCTACGCCGCCCTCACATTCCATTTCGTATGGCCTAACCTGTATCGTGGAAGCTTGTACGAATAATCTTTGCTGCGAAGGTAGCTGTGCATTTCTGCTGATTACCCCACATCAAGCCATGGTCGGTCGTTGTGAAGGACCAATCTGGGTCATTGACGACATCACAAACTGTGTGCAACGAGAGTAAGACGAGCCGTGGTCGAATCTTTTTGAACCAAACAGAACATGGCTAACAATTGTTGCCCTTTTGCAGTTACTTAAAGGTCCTATTTCCGCTAATAGTCACCGGCATATCGTTGCTCCTCCTCACGTATCAAGTTATCCGCCGAGGCTTGAACTCCAGACGAACCTCAAAATACAAACTCATACCGGGGGATTCTAGTGCCAATGGCCGGGCTAATTGTGATGCGAACCTCTCGGCGGAGTCAATTTCTTCAGCAGATGAGGATGAGGGAGAGGGCTTGACTATAAGTGGCGGCAGACTAGTTCTGACAAAAACCACAACGAAAGGATCTGTTGCGGCAATCGACCGCCCCAGAGGCCAACTCACACTCTTAGTAATTGAAATACTAGCAATCGCTGCAGTTATTGCCATCAACATTACTGCTTTGACCCTGCAGACATATGGACGCAAGGGAAGCGTTGCCACAATCGCAGGAATTACAACTTGGTCATATCTACTGCTTCTTGCATGTTCTCGGGCTTTTCTAGCAAATACGCAATGGAGAATCCCTGGGCTATGGAACCACACTGCCATTTCATATACTTTCATATGGTTATTCTCAATCGTTATCTTCCGCTCTGCAATCATCCACCCGCGCTCTGGACTTGCCCAGATCTTGATTATCACAGAATTCTCCTTAATCACCCTCCTCTTTGGTCTAACTATAACGACAAGAAAGGGCAATAAGCCCGTTGTGCTAGAATGGGAGGGAGATCTCGAGCCATCTAGAGAGCCACTGGCCAGTTTATTTTCTCTCGCCACATTTGGCTGGGTGGATGCCATTGTGTGGCAAGGATACCAAAAGACACTCGAGGCACCAGACGTGTGGAATCTCATCCCAAAGGACAAAGCGGCGCATATTCTTGCCGATTATCGTCAATTGAAAAAAACCACAGCTTTAGCATGGCATCTTCTGCGATACTTCAAGGGAATGGTCATTCTCCAATGCGCGTTCGCTGTTTTCTCTGGCTTCATTACATTTGCGCCGACGCTCCTGTTAAAAGCTATTCTAGAATACATCGAAGAGCCGGGGACCACACCGCGAAATGTTATCTGGCTCTATGTGATTATGCTCTCATTCTCAGATATCCTCCGTTCACTTGCGGACGGACAATCACTATGGATTGGGCGGAAAGTTTGCATAAGACTCAGAGCTATCGTGATTGGGGAAATTTATTCAAAGGCACTACGTCGAAAAGCGGCAGCGTCAGGCGATACAACTCTTGGAGACAAGAAGGACAGGGAAGATGCTGCTGTCAATAAAGCTAAAGCTGAAAGGCCTAGCTTGGTGCAACGGCTTACCGGAATAGTGAAGAGGAAGGATGCCAAAAAGCCAGCAGCCGATTCGGTACCAGAGATTAACGTTACTGCCCCAGCAGAGAAAACTGGTTCGGATGAGCAAGTCAATGTGGGGACCATTATCAACCTTATGTCTGTAGATTCTTTTAAGGTCAGCGAAGTCACAGCATACCTACACTTTCTTTTTGCTGCAGCGCCTACTCAGCTCGCCGTTGCCATATATCTTCTATATCAGATTCTCGGATTGAGCAGCATTCCAGGACTCGTGGTGATGGTTATCCTTCTACCTGTCAATATTTTGTTTGCGCGCGGCTTCGGAATATTCCAGAAAAAGGTCATGGCAGGAACTGACAAGCGTATCCATACGACGAATGAGATTCTACAGAACATTCGAATTATCAAGTATTTTGCTTGGGAACATCGCTTTAGTAAGCTCGTGGACGAGAAACGCGCCGCCGAGCTCAAGGCCTTACGATCAAAGTACATATTGTGGGCTTGCGCGGTCGCAGTTTGGAACACGGTCCCAGTTCTCATAACGTTCTTCTCGTTTTTGGTCTACACTGTCGTAGAAAAGAAGCCTCTATATCCTTCCACCGCTTTTACAGCAATCTCGCTGTTCAGCATTCTACGAGTGCCTCTAGACCAATTGGGAGATATGATTGCACATGTTCAGGAGTCCAAGGTGTCAGTCGATCGAATTGAAGAGTTTCTGAACGAAGAGGAAACAGAAAAGTACGAGCAGCTTAAGCATGATAACGTGGATGAAGAGGGCAACAAAACAATTGGCTTCAAGAATGCTACATTTTCCTGGGGTGGCAAAGAGAAATCCGGAGAAGATCTCTCTGGCGCATTCAGGCTCATGGATCTTAATATCAACTTTGAAATAGGGAAGTTGAATATCATTGCCGGCCCAACAGGCTCTGGCAAGACATCTCTACTAATGGCTCTTCTTGGCGAAATGACCATTATCAAAGGAACGGTCAACTTACCTGGAGGAACCAATCGTGAAGATGCACGAGCCGATCCAGAAACTGGGTTGACAGAAACCGTTGCGTACTGTGCACAGCAAGCTTGGCTTGTGAATGCCAATATCAAAGAAAACATTCTTTTTGCTGCCAGTCTAGATGAACAACGCTACAAAGATGTAATCGTGGCCTGTGCCTTGGAGCGTGATTTGGAGATCCTAGATGCTGGAGATGAGACTTTGGTTGGTGAGAAGGGAATCACGCTTTCTGGTGGTCAAAAACAGCGTATCTCTCTCGCGAGAGCCTTATACTCTAACTCGAAACACCTTCTTCTTGACGACTGCCTGAGCGCCGTGGATTCCCATACAGCAAAATGGATCTTTGACAACTGTATACGAGGTCCCCTCATGAACAACCGAACTTGTATTTTGGTCACCCATAACTTATCGTTATGTGTGCCCCAGTCACGATATGTGGTCTACCTTGATAATGGTAAAGTCGACATCCAAGGTCCTTCGGAGGAGGTGGTTGCGTCAGGAAAACTTGGCGATGATGTTCACAAATCAAGGCCTGGGTCATCTTCTGTCTCGAGGATACCATCTCGAGTACCGTCCAGCGTTGGTGAGGAAAGTGGAAACACTCTAGTAGACGAAGTTAACGGTAGTGGAGCGCTTGACCAAAAGCTATCTAAAATAAAGAGCCATGATAAGGCAGACAAGAAAAAGGATTCCATGGATGAAAAGAAATCTGAAGGTTCGGTTAAGTGGGCCGTGATGTTGGTCTATTTGAAAGCTATGGGGCCATGGTAATTCGCAATGGGAATTGATGATTCGAGAATGATTGCTAACATTATATCAGGTGGTTCTGGCTTCTTGCCGTCATGGTCTTCGGAGTCCAACAAATTGGGTCTCTTGGTGCCAACATTTGGATTCGACAGTGGGCCAATCAGTACACCATCGAGTCAACCAATGCAGTCCACGGTCTATCGAGTTATCAATACGTAGGACATGCAGCTTCGACTATTCAGATGGCCAGTTCTGGCCTATCTAAAGTCCACCCATGGTTTGATCCAAACAAGACATCGATTATTGCCAAGGTTGCACCAGATGTCGATGTCGCGTATTATCTTGCAGTTTATGCTGTCATCGGCATTGCCTGCATGCTCGTTGCATTCTTCAGAGACCTCTGGTTGTTCTTTGGGTCACTAACAGCTAGTTGGACGATTCACCAAAAGTTGATGCAATCTGTGACTCGGGCGAAGTTTAAGTTCTTCGACGTCACTCCACTAGGCCAGCTGATGAACCGCTTCAGCAAGGACTTAGAGGCTGTGGATCAAGAGGTAGCGCCAATTGCCATCGGCGTAATGTCTTGTGCGTTGGCTATACTAGTCACGATCGCCTTGATCACTGCCATTACCCCAGGCTTTTTAGGTGCTGGTGTTGTCATCAGTGGAATGTATTTCATGGTTGGAAAATTCTACCTCCGCTCCTCTAGAGATCTTAAAAGGATAGAGTCTGTTCAACGAAGTCCACTCTTCCAACAGTTCGGCGAAACCCTTAGCGGTATCACAACCATTCGAGCATATGGAGAAGAGCAACGCTTTATTCGAGATAATATGCACAAGATCAATACCCATAATCGACCATTCATCTTCCTGTGGGCTGCCAACAGATGGCTTGCATTCAGGATTGATGTTGTTGGCGATCTCGTCGCATTTTTTGCAGGAGCATTCGTCATTTTTAGTATAGGATCAATAGACTCCGGCTCTGCTGGTTTGTCTCTGAGCTATGCAATTAGTTTCACCGAGAATGTACTATGGCTAGTCCGCCTTTACGCCATGAATGAGCAAAATATGAACTCTGTTGAACGTATCAAGGAATACCTTGACGTTGAACAGGAAGCTCCGGCGGTAATAGAAGAAACCCGACCTGCAGCGAACTGGCCCAGCATGGGATCGGTGGAGTTCATCGGATATACCACCAGATATAGACCTGATCTGGAACCCGTCTTACGGGAGGTCACCTTCAAGATCCAACCTCTTGAAAAGGTCGGAATTGTTGGACGAACAGGAGCCGGTAAAAGCTCACTTGCTCTTGCTCTTTTCAGAGGATTAGAGGCGGAAGCCGGGAAGATTCTGATTGATGATGTTGATATCGGGCTCATTGGCCTCCAAGATCTTCGCGAATCCATCACAATCGTTCCCCAAGATCCAACTCTATTCACAGGCACAATACGAAGCAATTTGGATCCCTTCAACCTTTTCACAGATGAAGATATCTTCACAGCGTTACGACGCGTTCAGTTGATCGGTGCGCCAACATCGACGACGGAGCCATCAACACCAATAGTCACGTCCCGACCTGGGACCCCCGTTGGGTTAAAC
>Ga0247807_10000908_pt1 | contig 18106 bp, 12 predicted proteins | sample UWRJL074202C1_FD_179931 | JGI IMG/M metagenome (GOLD analysis project Ga0247807, IMG submission 179931) | Plant litter microbial communities from Arlington Agricultural Research Station in Wisconsin, United States - UWRJ-L074-202C-1 | ecosystem: Environmental > Terrestrial > Plant litter >...
CAATATCATCGTTTCCGCTACCAAGTTTCTCTAGAACACCAGTGAGGACATTCTTTAGTACATCTGGAACCTCAGTGTTGTTGATATTGAGAAGAAATGTATTGAAAAGAGAAGAAGAAGTTCCCAGTACGTAGCCAACTTGATCATACCCTCGTCTACATTCTGCGCCGTCAGGAATAACACCGCCGGAGAAATTTGAGCCTACATAGCTTAAAGGAGCAAAACCGTAGGTAGTTGGGTCCCAAGATCCGAGCTCAAATGGATTAAACTCGTATACTGTGGAGTTTAGAGATACTATGGTTGATCCTGGAGCACGGCTGTCTGCAACCAATATGGGCATAGGAATAGCTCCGGATTGGAAATTGGGATCAAGTGCAATTGAAGAGAACGTGTATGCTGGTCCTCCATCAGTGGCATTGACTAGCTGGTATGAAAGAGCTCTTCCCCAATAGTCAGTGATGCTTCTGTTAAATCCGGCGTCGCTCTTAGAGTCCACTTGATCGATGATGGTGCTAAAATAGTCTGCGGTGTTTAATAGAGAGAGTCCCTTCTTGGCTGGCCCTTGTACTATGCTGTTGCCGAACTCCCAGACCGATGATCCAGGGCTTCCATCGCGTAACGTTTGGACTGAGCTGAAATTGTTTGTGAACATTGAACCAACAAGCCATCCACCGCCAGACAGACCAGCGACGTATGTACTTGCTTGCAAAAGGCCACCAAGTCCGCCAGGGCCGGTCGAGTTGACGGTTCTACTGTCAGCGGCGGCAAGCACACCAGCGCCATTCATCCTATAGATAACAATCTCGAAATTAGCTTACCCGATGGCCTAAAATTTGACAATCGAGACAAGTCTCCGGGAACGTCGGACTTACAAGGCTCGATATCCCCCTCCAGAGACAGCAAAGCCAATGTTGGGTAGAGAAGTGACATTATCCTTGAGTTTATCGATGTATGCCCCCGCGTCAAATCCAGTTATGTTCATGCGAATCAAAAATTCCCGCATAGGGGCAATTGTTGCCTTTCTCCTTCCCTCCAGCCATGTTACTTCGCTTGGTGAAAGCGCACTGGCACTTCTGATCGTAGGTCGATTTGCTGGACAGGTTACTTCATCTGGTGCGTATCCGCCGGATGGTGAATTTGGAAGTGCTCGCTTTACTACAGATGTTGATGCTACACCAGCTATGTTACATTAGCATGTGTGTGACGTTATGTCCTGGTACTGAATACAAACCTGGTGTACAATCGCAGAGCACAAACGTAGCAGCAGAAGCCAAAGCTAGCTCGAAGAACCTCATGTTGGTCAATTGAAGAACAACTAGCTATCCAGGAAACGAAAGGAAATGAAAGAAAACGAAAAGGAAAATCAAAGAGATATGGCAGGATATCATCCGGCATCGAACCTTTAATGACGGGGTTAACCTTTAATGAACGGCACCACTCGGCGAAGCGGGGCTTGGTGGGAGATCTGCAAGGTACGATCCTACTTGCATTGCACGCCACGCCGTACACCGTATTCATTTTCACTTTGCAGTATTGCTCAGCACTCCACGTCATGGGTTGTGCTTGGAGTGAAGCAGTGCTGACGGACTACAGTACCACGACTTCTGCATTCGTGTTTCAGGGTATTATTGGCAGCATCCACCAGCAAAACGCTGGTGCCCCGCGCCACGCTCGCGGTGCGTCGTCGTAAATCAGGCGAGTAGCATGGAGATTTGGGAGTCGCATAATAATAAGGTTACGGATAGTTCGGTACCTGGTAGAGAAAGTCCCCAAACTCAGCGAGTTTGTGTAGATCGTGGCGGCTCAGCGGGCTAGCTATCATGTATGACAAGGTTCAATTTCTACAAAAACAAATTCGGGTTTAGGAGAATTTCATGTCGGCCTTGAATTCTATTTATCACTGAGAGCAAAAGGGCTAAACACTAACTGTTAATAGAGAACAGTTCAAATAACTGGGGCGCTATCGAAGGCTGGAGAGTATTTTCCAGTCTACTTCGAACGGTCGCACCTCCGCTTCACTGTCATTGAGTTTAACTAAAATAAATTTTGAACATTCCCAATTGAAGACAAACAAGTCTGGTAAGATGAAGTTGCGAGGATCGCCGTGTCTGTCGAACGCTCATAGATCGTTGTCCGATGAAGTGCTTCGTGGTGATCGAACCGCAGCTTCACTCGTTCAGCTTTCGAACTTCCTCCAACTCCTACGGAGTTGTTAGTATCGTCCCAGGGTGACACCAATCTCGATAAATGTTTGCAATCTTATACGATATGGAATGAACTAATCCCTGAAGCTTTTGGGAGTTGAGGGAACTCACTTCGTCACTCCACCCTGCTTTCCTCAAGATCTTCAGAATAACCTCCGTTTTCCTAGCACAATACTCATCCCACCCAATACCGTCCTCTCCACACGCATCAACTATATCCCTCTTCCTAGCTGCGTACTCATCTCGCAGGCTTTCGTCCTCAAGCAGCACCTTTTTTAAATCGAGATGATTCCTAACATTCCTGCATCCCTCAACCGTTACGTATGTATTGCGCTTCATACTCCCACCCTCGGCAAAGTAGCTGTCCTGAACGTATCCTGGCTGTCTGAAGCACCAACGATCAGGAACACCAAGTTCGCCGAGCCCTGCATAACCTGCGGCCTCCAAGGCGGAAGAGGCTGCGGGGACATCGGGACGGGCAACTACAATGGCGATATCGAGAACGGGTTTTGCGAGGAGGTTGGGGATAGAGGTGCTGCCCACATGAACAATTGAGATGACGGGCACGGAAGAGAGAATGTTTTCCAACGAGGCTTTTACCTTGGCAAATTCAAGTGCCCAGGCTGGGTTGTGCGGTTCGAGACGAACTAACATTGCAGCTTTGTAGATGGTCTGGTACGGTAAGATTTGGCTCTTCTGTCTTTATATTTGTTACTTGGAGCGTATTTCAGGAAGCGAGAACGGAAAAGGGGGAGGAGGTCGGTAAGACTCATACGGCGTTCAGAGGCGCTCGCTTAGGTCTCGGGGTTAGATTAAACCAATTAGACTGGGAGCTTACGCTGAAAAAACTCCGTAAGTAGAGGTCCAGAGCTTGAGAATAATATCAACCAATTGGCGTTTAGTGATGCTCCTTGTTGGAGGGTTTATACTGTCTATCTATTGTACATTGTCGCCTCGATCAACTGATTCTTGCCAAGTCAGGCTCCGAGCTGAGCTAAATGAGTTTACAATACATTTCGCTTGGCTTTAGTATATAGAACCGCGAGATATTAGAAGAATCAAGACTACTAATTAGAAATTGGTTTCGAAAGTCGCATATCTATTATATAAGTCTCCTAGGTCTCCTAGCTTTCCGTTTTCTAAGTTTCCTAAGTCTCCTTCTGGGCTGTGAGTGTACAGAAGTCGGGTAATCTGGTACCGAGTTGATGTAAGGTTATCCGCCTTCCTCCTGATATTCCAATAGCCGTTCACCAAACTAACATTCAATCTCGAATCTATCGATCTAGCAATCCAATCCACCTTTCTCTCGATTGTTGAATGAGCTCGGTATGTATCGCCACGTGGTTATCCGCGACCTCGATACTATCCTAGTGCAATGTGTTGTCAAGTCGATTCCACTACTTGCATAGTTTACGAATAAATCACATATCCGTTTGGACAAAGGCGGCTTTCATCCACTCTGCGGGCGGACCGTACCGAATTCCGCCCTCCAATTAAGAAATTGATCTAGAGAGCGGTGTCGTATCGTCAAAGCCACACCGCCATTCAACATTTCCCAATGCAGCCCAACCCCCTGGATTTTCCCAATGGGGCGAGCATGCACAAAACAGTATGCACAGTGCACTAGAAAATCAAAAGTATAAAGTCATGCTTGTTCCCAGCTTTTGAGAAAAACAAAGGCCTGGAGCTTTCTCCCGCCTGTCCCCCAAATATGAATTTCTGGGATGCGTTTTTCGTGATGGTCAGTGTTTGTCTTTCGACAACACTGGCTGCATTCGCCGAGTCGATACAACCTGTTGGATCAGCTGGTGTGGGAGCTGAAGTGGGAATGTCCCGCGAGGGTGTGGTTGCGAATTGGGTAAGTCATGTTCTAGGTATGAACTGAAGTGTGCTGACAATGGTGCAGGAGATGCGGAAGTTCGGTATCATCGTAGAAACTAAACACAAGAGTCGGCATAGGAGGAGAGATTCGAGGTGGGATACGATACCGTGCTGGAACTCGTGGTTATCAAGGCTCAGCGTCTTGCAGTAACGTAAGTTTGTGTCTTGGATTTTCTAATGGTCTAGGTTGGCTATAATAGAGAAATCGGCTAACTTTCCAATAGAGATATATGTCAATGGTGTGCCAATTTAATAATATGGTATAGCATTGGTCTAGTGGTGGAGGAGTACGATCTACAGCCAGCTCGAGTGGACTAAGAAGGAAGAAGTTCTAACGTCTATCTCGGTAGAATCATCGGCCAGGTGCCCATAAAGGTCGCTGCGGCACCTTACTTATTCTTTCCCTTTGTTCAAAAACCTCAAATAAGATTCCCAAACCTCTTCAATATTATTCCCATAAATCCATTTCATACTTTCTCCTCCATCAAACGCCGCAAGTCTCACCTTCAAGCCTTCCTCAAACGTCTGGTTCGGATTAGAAGTTTTCGCCTTGATGGAGTTTTGCTTTTGTTGATCCAGATGCTCGTACATGCGAAGATAGTATGGTGAGCGAATGGCGTCGAAGATTTCGAGTGCCGCTGCCACTGGTTGGCCAGAGGAACGAGTATACTCTAGTGCCCTAGCAAGAATATAACCATCTTCCATAGCGAACGCTGCACCAGACCCAAAAGCACCTATTTCATTGAGCAAAGCAAAAAGGTCAAGGAGAGCAGAACAAATACCTGAGAGTGGGTGACTTGCATCTCCAATAAGTACTACTTTATTCCATGCGGTCAATTTTTTCAATCGTGGTCCTGCAAATGCAGAAAATTCCTTCCACTGGCCCTCCCTGACCAATGACAAGGTGTCTCTGATTCTTGGATCAAATTCCTGTGTAAATTTCAATCGGTGAGGTATTCCGCGAACATGATGGAACCAAGACTGACCGTAAAATGAGACTGAACGCGTGCATTCGTAGCTGGAATCCCCCAGCTAAATCGCTTGCCTTTTGATGTCGTTGGGTCAATGACATTCCTACAGGATATCTCAAACATTTGGTCATCTTCATTTGTTTCAGAACTATCGTCTACAGGCGATACGTAGACATGTCCGGGAGGACCAAACCACCATTGCGTACATCTTCTGACTTCTTGAGAAACAGCTGATGCAGGAAGTAAAGTCCTCCAGATTATAGTACCTATGTAAGTAAACATTCTGGAAAAGAGTACCACTCGTCATACGTACCTGTAAATTGAAGTCCATGATTTGGAAATGTAAAGTCTCTCACAACCTGAGCACTGGTTAGAACATCCTTCCGAGAGAGGTACACAAGCTGACCGAGCGTATCCCATCACCACCAACAACAAGATCGACAGTACTCTGCGTTCCGTCTTCAAAATGAAGGCGTGCCTTCCCATATTCGAGATCTTCGAGAGATGCTAGACGTTTATTAAGCTGTATAATTCCCTCCGGGACTTGCTCCTTCAGCGCAGATTGCAATCGAGTCCTCCTAACGCGACACGAATAATACTTCAGCGGTAAGCTTGGAGGTTGCTGTGACTCTTTAACAATATCTCCATTCACTCCATTTCTAGGTAACATCAGCTAGAGTATACTCCCTCGCTAAGTAGTTACTGTCATTACCGATATAAAGTATCGATCATCCGGTGACCTCTGACACCATCTGCTGCTCCCAGTAACTCGAGCACTTTCCAGCAATTGAAGCCTATCTGGATTCCAGCCCCAATCTCCCGAAGCTCACGCGCTTGTTCATATATGGTTACTTGGATATTTGGTAGTGCGGAGAGAGCTATTGCCGCACTCACTGCATGATAAAAGTCAACCAGCCTATCCGAGGGGAAACGTTTAAAAAACACCAGTGGTCACGTTCTTGAGCTTTTGGGAGTATAGAGGTACTTAATGCTTGAAGAACGAGGTGTAATACTTACTTCCGCCGGGGCCTCCTCCTACAATAGCAACCTTCAGATTTGGTGGGTCAGCCGATGGCATCTTTAAAATCTATGTCTTCTATTAACAAAAAGAAGTATTGCAAATCGAAAATATATCGAAAATATTAAAACAATTAAGAAAAGACATTTCTAAATTAGTAAGGGCCGTGTAAGCGTGACATCGAGGCTCTGAGCCAATATTCCATGCAATTGCGTGATTGGGACACACCAACACAAAACATTTTTAATAGCAGAGTGGGGGAAAGATTGATCAGCAACCAGAAGTGCTTGCTGAAATCGATGTTCGTATCTCAATATAAATTTCAGGGGAGTTTGATGATTTTTCTCAGAGACAGGTTATACACTTCATGGCCTTGGTGACACCTCCATCTATAATAGCAACCACTCACTATGCAGAGTAATTGTCATTTCTCAGGACAACCTCTCGTCGCCACGTTACAAGAAGTCATATAACATATCTCCCACTCAATCAACTGTCTACGAGAAGGGCAATTTCTTACGGAAACGGTATACCAAATACTAATACATGCCAAATCTTACTTCCATTTCAGGATATCGATATCAAGGCATTTCATTTCCTTTTTCATATTCATTTTCCGCCCGTCAATTCACACATCCTTACACGGGCTGGCTGTAGGAACCTTCTCGCGAAAAAGATGCTCTCGCTTAATCTACGTTCATCAAGTCGTTTGTGTGGCCGTTTCCTCTTCTTTAAATTGCATGTTCGTGCGACTTTCGAATAAGCTTTTCTTGAAAAGCAGGGAAGACTATGGCTAAATCAAGAAGAGTCTTTTCTGATCAGGGGGGAGAACAAGCATGTTATTCCAAACTAGGTCATATATGGTGTATTCTATGCAACATTGCTGATCTCACTCTGTCTTCACGGCGACTTTCTTATGGGAACCAACATATATAAAATTAGTTGTGATACCGGAGACTTATTAAACTAAAAGGCGGTACTTATGCCAATTTAGAGATGTCTAATTTCTTACACTAACTTGTGGTGTACTGCTATGATACAGGATTTGACAGATTTGAGCTTGTTGAGAGATGGGTGTTTATTGAAAGGGTAAGTAATGCTGTAGAGAATCATGATTTTCTTCACTGATAGGTGAGGATCTCAATTGCCTGCTGTCGTGTAATATTTGTTCGGAATTTGTACTTGGCAAATGCCCCTGAGTTCCTCCTCGCTTACCATAGATCCACTTCGGAACTAGTTTTCTTGTGGAGCTGTGAAATGACAAGAAGGAGCCGGGAAAACATAGGATGGCAATCAAACTTACGATTTGCTCTGTAGAGATAGTAATACTAAGTGAGCACAAGTTGTGACTTAATATGCTGTGTATTTGATCTGTGAGTTGCTAGTCATCCTCACTGGGATAACTTTGTTTCTGCTTAGCTATCCCATGACACTTTGGGTCAATACATCAAATTATTTAGGCCTAACACAACTTTTGTAATTGAGTATCGTCTGGTTCACATATATCTTTGACGGAATAGTAAAAGCTCGAGAGAATACTTTATGACTACTTACTTACACTCACCCACGAACTCCAACAAGCTCTCATCCCAGATCTAGAAGGAATTTTCGATTTATTCAAAGCGATAGCTGAATTCCCTTGCGTAATTAGATTGATCTAACTGTTTCCTGACGGGGCCCTGGTAAAAATTAGGCCCAACTACCAGTTCCTCAAAATCTTTCTCTTCTTGACAACGTCCTTCTGCTTCATAGTTATAGTTATCCTCAATACCACTGCTCTCTTTACTTGGCTGTTGTAACTCCAACTTCAATTACAATTTTATTCTTATAGTAGTATCTCATTTGCTTCTCTTGTGCTTTTCGCTCTGTTAGTAGTGGAACTTTTCTTCTGCCTCTGTACTCTGGACGTCCACACAGCTCTTCACTGTTTGAATTTGCATATCAAAGCCAGTGGTGTCCACCAATCTGTTCTTAAGACGACTTATCGTTCGTTAATATTTGACGGTGACCTAGGCAACTGAAGCGTCATCCTTCAACGTTTTGGTCTTTCAAAACTTGAGAGACTTTTTTTGGAACATTTTCTTTGAGAACAAATCGCAACTCTTTTCGGCTTTGAAAAGATTACCTTGGCATATTTTCTATAGACTTTCTCATGAAGTATTATCTTTAAAAACAGGAAGAATGATCTGTCTTGTTAATTAGCAAGCCTGTCTAGAGTATAATTGGACACCCTTTACCTTCTGAAGGTAGACAGCCTCATTATTTCTTCTTTGTTAGAAGTGTGATTGAAAATTGTCGTGCAGACTAAGTATTTAGATTTTAAGAAGTATTTCGTATTGTTGAGAGCAACGGTCTGTGAAAGGAACATTAAACTTGGAATGCCGTCTCAATATTGTGCAACTCGGCTCAAAGCTGTTCATGAGATCTCAAATCAAGCTAGATAGAGTGCGAGCAAACAATCTTGGATTGACCAGAAAACAATAACATGTGACTAGCGCTACGTATCAGAACAAAGAACAATTACAGTCTCATTGCGCAAGACCCCCTTACCTGCAGCACTCAGCAGCAAGTGAATCTATTCCCAATTCCTGGACTTTGCCTACATCCTCACGCGACCTACTTATGTGAGGATTGTAGGTTCACTACTCGCTTCAATCGTGACTAGACACTAGCCAAGATGTGTATCAAGCCTCAAAATAGCAGTGGGGTGTTTTCACCAATGATACCAGTGGAATGCCGCCTACAAGAAAGAAAAGTCAGTGGAAGACATAGAAACACCCCACTCACCACCGCCGGCGCGACGGCGAGCGATGGCATGGAGTTGTCGCCCCCGCTCTCTTACAGCATCGGTCTCTCTCCACACTGGCCTCGCTAGTGAGGAGCCATACTCTACCGGCTTACAATCAGCTCGATTATCGAGATAATTGCACGACGGTATAGATAGAGGAATAGGAGATGTTATGACAGTAGGAACATGAAGGATTATATATCAGTCATGTTTCCACGATGGGTTCATCAATCCGATCACACACTCCACACAATTTATTGGCACAGAGTTAAAGGATCATAGAGCCTGCACTTATCTCATTGATATTAAATATTGCAAGTCGACCAATGAACCAGTGCTTTTGAACATGTCCAGCTTCATCCGCAAACGAGTAACCAGGGCCAGAGATAGCGCCAGAGGCAAAGGAAAGCTAAGCGGTTGGGTTCTACCAAAGGAAGCCAGCTCCTTTGCTGATGAAGGTACATGGTCAGTACATCCAGTATCTAGCTGTTTGGCGTGTGTGTGCTGATTCAACCAGGACGAACGTCGATCTTGATGTGGTACCTCTAGAAAGACGAACATGGACCGCCTTTACAATGTTTGGATTCTGGTTCTCAGATGCTATGAACGCTCAAAGCTGGATGGCTCCTGCCACAATTCTGGCTGTTGGACTTACATGGTGAGACTTGATGACCTGTGCCTATGAATTCTTTACTCAATGTGGATATAGGCGAGAGGCAATTGTTTGCATCATCTTTGGAAGCACTTGCTGCACTGTACCACTCGTACTCAATGGCATGATTGGGGCACGCCTCCATGTCCCTTATCCAGTGGCGGCACGATCAGGCTTCGGCTGGTACTTCTCAAGGTTTGCAATTGTTGTTCGAATGATCACTGCACTATTTTGGCACGCCATTCAGACGTATACTGGATCTACAGCTATGACTCAGATGATTCGAGCGATTTGGCCATCGTATCTTGACATTCCCAACACTATCCCTGAGGCTGTTGGTATCACGACGCAGCAGATGGTTAGCCACTTCATTTTCTGGACGGTTCAGTTTCCGATCCTCCTTACGCCACCTCACAAGCTCATGTGGTTTTTCCAATTTAAAGTTGGCAAGTAGCAATTCGTGGAAAATGCGTGTGATAAATACTAACAATACATAGTTGTTGTCCTGGTATCTTCCGTAGGGGTGGTGATAGCTATGTGCAAGAAGGCGGGAGGATCCGGCGATATTTGGAATCAGGAGTATGGTGTTTACGGAGCGGATCGAAGTTGGTTGATATTAGCAAGCATGAGTAGTATCACGGGTGGATGGTAAGACTCTGTGCAGAATCATACTGTAACTTCCTGACACTTATAGGGCTACTATGGCAACCAATATTCCAGACTTTACCCGCTACCTCAAGAAAGAGCAAGGCGTTTATTGGCAAGTTCCATTCCTCCCGCTTATTCAACTTGTCCTGGGTCTTTTTGGCATCATCTCCACCTCGGCATCCATGGTCGTATATGGCGAATACATCTGGGATCCGCTGGCACTAGCAGCCCGATGGGATGGTCCTTCTGGTCGTGCAGGCGCATTCTTCGTTGGGTTCTCTTGGGTTGTCGCACAGATTGGTACAAATCTGTCTGCCAATGTCATTTCTTGCTCGAATGATATGATGAGTTTGTTCCCCAAATACATCAATATTAGACGTGGAGTCATTATTACTACGATAACCGCCGGATGGATTATGGTACCTTGGAAGATTATCCACTCGGCTAGCAGCTTGCTTTCCTTCATGGCAGGATTGGGAACCTTTCTTGCTCCCATTGCGGCAATACTGGCTGCTGATTTCTGGATCGTCAAAAGTCGAGCTATAGATGTTCCTGCACTGTATCGCGCGTGGGGGAGATATCGCTACAATGAAGCAGGCACGAATTGGCGGGCAGTTGTTGCTTTCGTCATTTCATTGGTTCCGAACTTACCTGGAATGCAAGTTCAAGCTCTGCATGTCTCTTGTGAAAGAAGCTAACTTGCTACAGGGCAGCATCTGTTACTCCCAGCCTTAAGAGCAAGATCGGCGACGCCGACAAACTGTATGCAATGTTTTACATTTGGGGTTTTACTTCTGCGTTTCTAATTTACTCCGTACTTGGGAAGCTGTTTCCAGCTCGGGAAACACTTATAGAGGCCACAATTCACGAAGATACCGACATAATTAGTTCTGTGGAGTATAAGATCGAGGGCGAGAAGGATGGAACTGAGGCTGCGGAGAAAGGGACGCACAAAATGAGCGCTAATAGTCTTTGAATATCTGATGGGTTTGAATGGGACTGTTGAAAGGGATTTCTTGTTTCTTTGGTTTGGATTGACAATTTAAAGATCACTTTACTTTGAGGCGATAGTTTTGACAGAGGCTGGTTCACTTCCATCAAGCTCCCTTCAAGAAGGAATGGTAATTTGTCCGGCTTCTTAGAACTAACATTGCCAACAATCAAATACGATTTACGGAAAATTATCTGACCTTTTTGATCTCTGCTCTATTTAGTCTCTCTTCGAAGGAAATCTTGCTTACTCTGGCAGTAGTTAGTAAAAGAAAGTCACCATATTGCGCCCGTTGATAATGCTTAGCTCTGAAAAAGTAGTTATGAGCTATTCACGTATCGTTGAGTATCGGCGAATGTAAGCTTATGTTTAAAACACCAACGTAGATTATGCACAATTCAGCTATACAGATATGTAGATATATAAGGTCAACGTGCTTTGCTTTCATTCTCGCCAGCATGTTTGGCTCATCTGTTTGAGAGAGTCGATCTTATATTACATGAGGAAGTTGTTCTTCAAGTTGATCACGTGAGTATATAGTGAGTGTCTGGGGAAGTAAAATATATTGCAAGCGTTCGAGCCATAAAGAGCCCCACTTCTCCAGACTTTCAGGGGTTCAAATCAAGGTTAAACAATTTCCGATCCATACTGCATCAACTGTCCACTGCACTTCAAATCCCTGTTTTAGCATCGCGCGTTCTGTCTTTACCTATATCCTAACTTCATCAATGCGTTGAGTCTTCGTTTTCAGCTATACCCTTTGCTCGATGGCAGAAAGTCAAGATATCCAGTGGGAAACTGGAGCTGTTCCCCCTAAGCAATCTGCCTTCAAGTCTCTGTTATCCAAGCAACATACTTTCTCAAACCTCTTTCATGGCGACGGGACGAAGCCTACAAAGTCTATTTGGGAAAAGAACCCCTTTACTTCTCTTACAGCAACAAAAGACACACCTGCCGGAAATGAAGAAACCGCAAAGAATGGTCGCCGACACCAAAAACGGAATCGCATCATAATTGGAGTCGCTGTCTTACTTCTTTTGGTTTTGATTATTGGTCTTGCTGTGGGCTTGACTCGTAAAGGGTATGTGAATTTGAATATAGTTACACCACGGCCTTTCTAGTTTTCGAGTCTATTTCGTTGTGGTAGCACTGTATTTGTTGTCTAGTCCACCCTCTTGATTATCGGCTTGGAGTGCGACATCTCCTCTTCGACTACCTTTCTTATTTCTCCAATCACATCTATACAGAAGGCTTCAGCTGCGATCTTCTTACTAGTTTAGGCCCCAATATAGAGCCTGCCCCAGGACTAACTTCAACAATCTAGATCCAAGTCGGAAGCCAAAAACCTACCCCTCCCTTCCAACACTGCAACCTTCACTGGAGACATTACATTCTATAGCCCAGACCCAGGGTATGGCGCATGTGGCTTTCAAAACACTTCTACACAGGCTATCTGTGCTGTTTCTTATATTATATTTCAAGCTGCGATGGTCGATGGGAATTCCAATCACAACCCGCTGTGTGGAAAGAAGATCAGAATCACAAGGCCTAATGGCGGCCGCACTCGTAGTGTGGATGTAACGGTGGTGGATCGGTGTGAGGCTTGTGCTGCAGAGGGTCAGTATTCTTATAATGCATGCAATTCCTGTCATAAGTCTAATATGAATGAGCAGACTTGGATCTAAGCATGAAGATGTTCACTACCTTGGCGGACGAAGAATTAGGTAGAACAAAAGCCAGCTGGGCCGTGAGTTTCGACTTTTTGAAATGAGAAACTTGACTAACGTGTTATAGTGGCTAAATTAATAGAGAAATTGCGGCGGCGAGAGGGTGTAAATAGATAATGTTTATTACTGAGGCTAGACCTCGATTATGGAAATGGCACCATTGGTTGCTCAACAACAGTCCTTCTCAAATATCAGAGGACCAGGAACTTGTCTGGTACTGTTCCTAGACGATGTTACGTGCTCTGTAGTACCTACTTCTGTAGACTTTTAAGATACCCTCTACCAATGAATGAATTACTAGATCACCTGCAGATGCTAATTTCGTGCTCAATTCACATACACAAAGAACTTTATAGGCTGGTGAAATATTCTTTCTCACATGCATATTGGCAAATGTTTACAAGTTTCGAACGAGAAGTTCATAGCGAGAAAGCCGGCAAAGATTAAGTATGCCATGAGTCAAGACTTTGGTAGTATAAACAAAAGAACATAGCTCAGCCCACACTCACAGCAGCAATATAGTGTAATTCTAGCCAACCATTCCATGTAGGCTGTCGGTAAACACGTTATTCAATACATTGGTCGAAGCCATGGAAAGTGGGCGAAGGTGTACGAAGATATTACTCAGCTTAAGGCAGGCCTTCGGTTTGAGCACTGTCTGATCTAGGCCAAACATGCCAACTTCCAAGATACCATACAGTAATCCTTCGTATTGATGTGCTTAGTGGGCAGAATAAATCTCCTATAGTACATGTAATCACGAACGGTGTAACGGCCATGAAATTTGCCCCAACTATGATGTGAAGGACTTACTATTTCTACGCAGGATTTTTGGTATCCCGATTGACCATTATAGATCGTTGGTGGAGAGCCATTCGGAACGTCTTTCAGCTTAGAATTATACTTCAATCCATAGACTTTGGTTCGTTAGTCCACCGCCCAGAAACTCCCCACTTCAATGGCAACGACACCTGAATATGCTCTAATACCGCAAATTCGCAATGGAGACGTCTGAAAATACTGGAAGAGGGTTCTTGAATTTGGAAAAAGAGCTAACGTGCAGTGTAAGTCCAAATGCCTAGGTGCCCCGCACTTTATGGATACAGTTTCTTTCCCTGCCCGAGTTGTGACAACCACGACTAACGCTCTTCAGATATGTGTTGAGATTCTGGAAAGCCCACTGACGCTCCTCGATTGCCTTCATACATTCTGTGGGTCCTGTATAAAGGACTGGTTTACCTGCCAGCGAGCTGCGTCAAAACCATACACTTGCCCATCATGTCGCGACCCGGTGCGCGACACGAAGCACAATGCGACTGTGACCACCTTGCTCGACATGTACGTTGCTGCAAATCCAGACAAGGTACGGACTGCTGAGGAGAAAGAAGAGATAAGGAAGAAATATACACCGGGCGAGACTGTGCTTATAAATGTGGAACAAAGAGAGAAGTCCCTACGGGAACGGAGGATCGAGGATGAAGACCGGAGGTTGATTAATGAGGTTACAGCGCTAAGCCTGCGAGAAGCTGGAGTAGGATCTGCTGAGCCAAGTAGAGAACAGAGGAGAAGGGATGGAAGCAGATCACAGGGCTCCAGGTCCCAGTCGAGCAGAGATAATAGTAGGGATCAAAGAACCGGAGAGGATAGGGAAAGAAGACGGCGCCGGGAAGCAGAGTCAGAACGACGAAGAATACGGGATGATATTACGTTACGACCAGAAGGAATTGCTACCGCAGATCGGAGACGCAGGCGTAGTGACGATGAAGCCAGACGAAGGCACGAGGAGAGGAGTAGGTCAGAAGCAGTAAGACAAATTGAACATCAATCATCTTTACGATCTCTCATTAGTTCTTCTGACCTGGACTCTCATGATATGGAAGAAGAAATCTTACGTCAAATCAGAGAGGAGGGTCTACTTGATGGAATAGATTTGGAAAATATCGATGTTAACCAGGAAGATCAAATTAGTGAGAGGATAGCTGAAGCATTCAGGAGACGTCAGAATGAAACTTTAAGACAGGAAGCAGCGAGGAGGAGCGGAAACAGTACTCGAAGTGGCATTAGCTCGGCACGACAACGAACACATAGTTCAGCGCCTGAATCAAGAGAAACTTCTGGGGATGAAAGCATTCGAGCTACTACTAGGAGGCAAAGGACTCATTCTAGATCTCCCAGTGCAAGCGGAGAGCAAAGTAGACCGCCACAATCAATGAGAACTATCCATCCCACTCATTTGGACGTCAATTCTAGTGACGAAGGCTCAAGGCGACGGCGGCGGACGACCAGTGGTGGACGGCGGGCTACTGCTCCTGTTCCTGCCGCAGAACTGGACGCAAGGCCTGCAGCAAGGTCACAAACAGATCTAAGTAATAGGCCGCAGTCATATCATTCTGCTTCGTCACGACCTCTGGTGACTGAGAGCACTCGGAGCAGCACAAACCCGACAGTTCAACGTCTTGCAGAATTACCAGCTCCTGAACCTTCTCTAGGCCCTAGGAGGACTTCGCAGTCATCACATACACCGAATACTAGTCCTAGAATCCCGACTACCATGCAGTCTGAACAACCCCAATCACTTGCACCGACCGCAGCTCCCAACAGAAGACGTGCTCCACCGCCCGCTGATATCGTTGTACCTCCTGTATCCTCCTTAGCCCCCCCTACTGAACCAACGATAGATCGGGGCCTAGTTCCAGGCCCTCTATCGCCTCGCGTTCCTGATACTTCAAGAATGTCATTATCTGATAGAGCGACAGCGATGGGCAATGCGTCTCGCCCGACTTCTTCGTCATCTCCAACTCCGAAAAGCCCCACTCATCTCTATCCAGAGCCATCAATAACATGTGCTCGTTGTGCAAAATCTCACATAGAGTATGAATTACATTACAATTGTGGGAAGTGTGCAGGTGGCAATTACAATATTTGTCTATCTTGTTATCGAGCTGGCAAAGGCTGTCTTCACTGGTTTGGATTTGGCTACGCAGCTTGGAGGAACTGGGATGCTCGAACTTCGTCAGGAGAGCTCCAACCAAACGCGGAAAAGCCTCATATGCTCACAGCGAGTCGTTATATTCCGCCAAAAGTAACACCTGGTGGTGCTGACGGACGGAAAACCCTTACGAACGATGATCCACAAAATCGCCTACAAAGTGGTGCTTTCTGCGCAAATTGTCTGGCATGGGCAAACCAGTGCTATTGGCGTTGTGAAGCATGTAATGAAGGGGACTGGGGCTTTTGTAATGATTGTGTGAATCAAGGGAAATCCTGTACACATCCTCTACTACCCCTCACGTATAAGCCATCCGAGTCCAATTCCCCTCCACACACGCCAGTGTCGGCTCAAGAGATACCCGCGTCGGCGAGAATACTTACCGGGCCAGGAGCTACAGGTGTAGGGAACTTCAAGCCTCTGACTTTTGACACAAGATGTGACATCTGCCGCTATCCTATACAACCTTCTGCAAGTCGGTATCATTGCTTTTCATGCGTGAGCAAGATAGCAAATAGTCCTCCTGGGGACTACGATGTATGCAGCACTTGCTACTCCAAACTTGTGTCGTCTCGTCGCATCAGTGCCGAGAATGGGCCCAACGGCTGGCGACGTTGTTTGCAGGGCCATCGCATGGCAGTTCTCAGTTTCGATTCCGGTCATGGTGGAGAGTGTCGTGTTATCGTGCAAGATATTGTAGGAGGACGGGGGTTGAGCCAAAAGCAAAGCAGTGTCCAAGATCCTTCTGGTGGTGACTTACAACTTTGGAGTTGGGGTGATGGAAAGCATGCCGATAACGACGGCTCGCATGTCAGACTGGTTACTTCGGATGTCATGAAGACATCTCCAACTTCCTCTCCAGATCTGGTAATTGAAAGGAACTTTCCTCCCTCTGGAGGAGTTGGCATGAAAGCGTTAGCAGTATGGAGTTGGTATCCAGCCGAGCATGACGAGCTACTCTTCCCTAAAGGCGCTGAACTCCGAGAGTGTAAAGATGTAAACGGGGACTGGTTCCACGGATCATATATGGGAAAGACAGGACTCTTCCCATCTCCCTACATTAGGATTTCGGATAAAGTAATCTAGTAGTTACGCAGGCTGGCGTTCCTCTTTCTGGAACACTTTTTTGCTATCATTGGTGTCACTATTGCACTAACCTGGGGAAATGATATGGTGGCGATAGTTGATAAGACCGGAATTGATCTCGGAGTATACCTTCTTGATTGAAATAGTTAGTCAAGGAATAATCCTGGCGTCGCGGGAAACTCCAAAAATTGACAATGTTAATAAATTTCATGCCTATTATTAGTTATTTTAAGATTTGAATATCAACCGGTGGTGTCCTTGCTTTTCCAGAGATGACCGACCAAGCTCTTCGCCGGCGGGAATCACAAGATTGGGAAGACTCGAACCGAGATCGAAGTGCGCAATCGATTTCATCACGGAACTATGATTTTGCAAGCAGATGTTTCCCAATTTCCACTTGCCAAAGTATAATTCACGAATGGATCTAAGTTGGTAACGCTGGTCTATACCAAGCAACCGACTTGACCAAAGCACGGTAGGCCATAAATGGTACTGTAGTGTGCTGCCAGAAAAGACTATGTCATACTAGTAGCAGCATTTAGTTACTTCGCAAGCCTACAGCGTGTAGACATTGCAAGCTCGTACTTGAGTTCAGTATACGAGACTGTAGTATCCACCCTCGGAGAAAGCGGGGACATTCAATTTCCTTAGCCTTTCCGTCCTGTTCCTGTTCTCTGATTCTTGCTGAAGCTCATCTCACGGTGGCTGGCTGGCTGGCGGCTGTGCTGGTATGAAATAATGAAAAGAAATATTTATAGCAATCTCGGTAGATGGTTCTTACGCGTCCGGCCCTATGATAAGCACAAAGGTCACTTGAAACCCCCACCTAAAATCTGCTAGGTGGCGAACGGCTGAGGCTGAAGATGATGATCATGGTGTGATGCAAAGGGTTCTAAGTTTCACTCAGGTTTATGTGTGCCTTGGGACGCTCGTTTCGCCTGAGCGCCGTTTCGTGTTGGCAACAAGCGAGGTCGACCTCTACGTAAATTGTTTCAATGATGAAGCAAAGCAAAATAAGAAAGCACCGTTCTGTTTCTTATAGGGCTTGTGTCTGTCGCAGCGAGGGCAGATCGCCGGTAGATCGCCGGCCACTGACCACAACGAATTTCAAACGAAGCTGGGGTCGCAATCTTGTATTTTGACCCGCGGGA
>Ga0247807_10000910_pt1 | contig 18073 bp, 23 predicted proteins | sample UWRJL074202C1_FD_179931 | JGI IMG/M metagenome (GOLD analysis project Ga0247807, IMG submission 179931) | Plant litter microbial communities from Arlington Agricultural Research Station in Wisconsin, United States - UWRJ-L074-202C-1 | ecosystem: Environmental > Terrestrial > Plant litter >...
TTTTAATTAAGCTAATTCCCCCTCGGTTCCCAAAAACTTTGAATATGAGATAGTTTCAAGAATTAAATCTTCATGAAGCTGTCGGGTATCATCATTTCTTGGGCTAGCATTTGATGCTCGATACTAATATGGGTTTACAGGTTGGAAGAAAACGTTGCAGTCGCCTTCTCGAGAGCAACGACGCAGATGTCGACGTTCTTCAAGGCCGAAATATTTATCGAGCGTTCGCAGAGGTGGTAGACTACAAGGAAGTCTACCGTAATGTAACTAGACTGTGTGGCAAAGATTACGAATCAGCTGCCCGCATTGTCAGGACTCACAACAAGGAGACTTGGCTTGATACAATCCTGGCGGACAGTCTAGGTCAAATTGCGGGGATTTTTGTTAACATTATGACAGACAAGGTATGATTTAATTTCCTTATGATAATGTAGCGTTTTAATTGTCAGGGATTTTGGGGGGCGGTCCCTTTTCGATATCAGTCAAGTTTGCAGTACTCCACACATCCTCCTTTTTGAGTATCTGATTATCATATAAGCTAGTAACAACATGCTAACAAATTGATAAGTCCGAGTTGACGGAAAGGGGCATTTTTGCCGGCATTGGAATTGATCGATGGATTCGGTCTCCAAAGAAGGCATCATACGATTCCCTACCGGATGTTTGGGAAGTCTTTGGCATGCATCAGTTTACCTCGGACAAAACATGCGTTAGTGACATTTTCGCGTTCGATTCCCGTGATGGATCATTGGTGGAGGTGATATTAGGTATTCGTTTGCAAAATATCTCCTTGAGCTCGCTTCAGAGGATTTTGTCGAGCCTCGCTCCATCATCAGGCATCCCAAAGACGGACACGAGAACCCGGGCTTCGAGTCCTCTGCCAGCTTCCCCTGAGACAACGGTTACTTCCAAACAGCCAAACGGAACAATGGCAAATGGAACAATACCAAACGGAACGACCAAAAAGGCTGCAAGTAAACCAAAGAAATCCGGTCCAGACGTTGTTGGCAAGACTCGTGACATCATCTGTAACTTATCTGGACTTGAGTCAGATGAGATCAAGGATGAATCCGACCTAGTCGAGCTGGGAATTGATTCTCTCATGGGCATGGAGCTCGTTCGGGAGGTTGAATCTGCATTTCACTGTACTTTGGATACATCACAGCTAATCGATTTAACCGACTTCAAGAGTCTGGTCATCTGCATAAGCGGAACCTTGGGCGTTGAGAATCAGGATGAAGATGATGGTGTGGACGGTGCGTCAGAGGAACAGTCGGTAGATGCCCCGAAAGTCAATGGTGTTAATGGCGTTAATGGTGTCAATGGTGGGCACGAGATCAATGGTTACAAAGATACGAATGGGGTAAATGGTGTAAATGGGAGCATTTCAAATGGAGTGTCGCAGCCTTCACTGAAGGAGCCTGTGTTTTCTGGATCAACAATTCTGGAAACTTTCCGTCAAGCCAAAGACGCCACAGATGAGTTCATTGTCAATGGAGAACTGGACACCTACTACTACGATATTATTCCGAGATCGACAACACTCTGCATTGCTCATTTCATAAATGCGCTTGAAGATATGGGCTGTCCAATACGATCTGCTACACCAGGACAAAAGCTGGAAAGAGTTTCATACCTGCCCAAACATCAGAAATTTATGGATTTGCTATACGGCCTGCTATGTAATGATGCTCGTTTGATCGAGATCAATGGCTCTGAGATCACACGTACTGCAGTCACACTGCCAACAAAGTCGGTGGATACCATGCTGCAAGAATTGCTTCGTGACGGACCTGTTCATGCGGCTGAGCACAAGCTCACTTCCTTGATAGGTGCCAATTTTGCCGACATCCTCACTGGCAAATCAGATGGACTACAAATCATCTTTGGTACCTCTGAAGGCCGAGACCTTGTGTCCGATGTTTATGCTAAGTCTCCAATAAACGCGACTTGGATCCGACAAGCCGAGTGGTTTATCGAGCAGCTTCTGCTTAAACAGCCCAAGAATGGAGAGCCAGTATGCATTCTAGAAGTAGGAGCAGGCACCGGGGGAACAACAGCAATGCTGGTGCCGATGTTGGCCCGTCTGGGTGTGCCTATTAAGTACACCATGACCGACCTCTCTTCGTCTCTGGTTGCAGCAGCGCGTAAGAGATTTAAGAAATACCCATTTATGGAGTTCAAGGTGCTCAATATGGAGTCTCCACCGGATGCCAAACTATTGCACAGCCAGCACATGGTTCTGGGCAATAGCTGTGTCCACGCGACCCGTGACTTAGCAATCTCGACCACAAATATCCACAATCTCTTGAGGCCGGATGGTTTCCTCTTGCTGCTTGAAATGACCGAGCAAGTGCCTTGGGTAGATTTCATTTTTGGTACGCTTGAAGGGTGGTGGCTTTTCGAGGATGGCCGGCGGCATGCTCTCTCGCCTGAAACAAACTGGGATAGGGTCCTGAGATCGGTTGGTTATGGCCATGTTGACTGGACAGAGGGGAGTCGTCCTGAAGCGAATCTGCAGCGGCTGATCATTGCTTTCGCAAGTGGGCCCAGGTATGAACGTTTACGAAAGCCAATTTCCCCACCTGAGCAAGAAGCGCTGACAGACACCACAGCTCGCCAGGCGGTAATTGATGCTTATGTCCACGAATATACCAAAGATTTCAGCGTGCCATCAGAAAAGAATTGTACGAACGACTGGGTTTCGGTGGGGAAAAGTGTGCTTGTTACAGGCACGGTACGTGAATTGTCCCTTGTATTGCTGCACCTTTTTGGGAGTCGATCCTCGTCAGATTTCTTTTGGAGGAAGCTCAGACTACCCCCAAGTCACATTTTCTTCCACAATAGCACCCTAGAAGTGATTAGAAAACACATACTGACTTCTCACAGACAGGCAGTCTAGGCTCTCACGTTGTGGCATACTTGGCCCAGCTCCCAGATGTGAAGACGGTGATATGTGTCAATCGAGTAGCCACCATTGAGGCTACGGTACGTCAGCATAAATCATTCGAACTAAGGGGGATCATTCTCGACTCTGCATCCAGCTCGAAACTGAAAATCTTGGAAACAGACACCAGCAAGCCATTTCTAGGGTTGTCGGCTGATACGTACCAATATCTTGTGAACACCGTCACCCACATTATCCACAACGCCTGGCCAATGTCTCTCACACGCGCAGTCCGCGCCTATGAATCTCAGTTCAAAGTGATGCAAAACCTCATCAGGCTGGCGCGGGAAGCTTCCGCTCATCGTCAAGCCTCCTTCCAGTTCGGCTTCCAGTTTATCTCGTCCATCGGTACCGTCAGCTACTATCCCCTTTGGAGTGGCAAAGCGCTTGTTCCCGAGGAGCCTATGACTGCTGAATCAGTTCTAGCAGTTGGATACGCCGACGCCAAGCTAATCTGCGAACGCATGCTGGATAAAGCGTTGAACTTTGCCCAATTCCGTCCTATAGTCGTGCGAATCGGCCAAATTGCCGGGTCAACGATCAACGGATATTGGAATCCCATCGAGCATCTAGCTTTCTTGATCAAGTCATCGCAAACGCTCAAAGTGCTCCCGGACTTGAAGGGCAGCCTCTCGTGGTGCCCGGTGAATGACGTCGCGGCCACCTTGGGGGAGTTGCTGATGTCCGACCAAGTCGCTCACCCCATTTACCACATCGAAAACCCACCCAGGCAGCCTTGGCCGGAAATGATCGAGACATTAGCCAGCGCTCTTGACATCCCACAACAGAACGTTGTGCCTTTCGAAACTTGGCTCGCGCGGGTACGAAAGTTCCCCGGTTCGAGTAATGACAATCCGGCAGGACAGCTGGTTGAGTTCTTTTCGAAGCACTTTATTAGGATGTCGTGCGGGGATTTGATTTTGGATACTGCAAACAGCAGAGAGCATTCAGAGACACTGCGGGCGAGAGGGACTGTGGATGCTAAGCTGGTGGCAAAGTATATTTCTTCGTGGAAACAAATGGGATTTTTGATGTGATGAGGAATACTTGTTATAGAGTAGAATTATAATGAATAGAATTATGTTTGCGTTTAATAGTGGTGTTTTTCGTCACTTAATACTTGCGTTAGTATCTTTCACGATGTAGTCACAAGTTATTTTCCAAGTTACGACTTGCTATTTGTTGCCACAGAGTCTCTGTCTATCTTATATCATCAGATTTGAACACAGCACAGTGTAGTAATTCGATATCTGAAAGATGAACACTGAGATTTCAGTCTAACTTTATCATAGAAGCTCATTTGGATGTGTCTACCCGAATCATTTCAGACTGCAGCCTCAGGCAGAATTACTTTGAACACCACAGTACAAGAGACCCACCAAAAACCTCAACGTTAGACTGTGTCTTGGAAACATCATAGACGCATGAAAGATCTCCGGTTGAGCCTCCTAATTTACACTAATGATTACTACAATGTACAAGTGCTATTCCCGTCCGAGCGCTCAGTTTCAGCCCCTTTCCCTATTCCAGCTAGGCCTTTTCCACATCATTTCCCACACCAGCTTTCTTCTTCTGTTCTATGTCCTTTTTCCGATGCTCCTCCTCAGCCTTCAATCCCGTCTTCGTAGCTACATGCTGTGTGCTAAGCTTTTGATGCACCATAAACAGACTCGCCACTAAAGTGACACCCATAAGCGCCACGTACATAATCCACATGGTTCTTAAGCTGTGCCAGTATGCCATCCTAGCCTCGTGTTGCTGAGTAGGAGGCAAGTCTTTAAGTATTCGGACATTCGCAGCAGCGGATCCACCAGTCAGCCGGTCGGCGGTAGCCTGTCCAATTGATGCCGCGAGACTAGGTCGTCGCTTTACCATTTCGTTTTGGAAGACGACATTACCTATGACGACGGAAACGGCAGCACTGAGAACACGTGCGAAGAAAAATGTCGAGGTAGCCGTGGCGATATCGCGAGGCTCGACCATCGCCTGCAGAGCGACTAGAGGTGAGTTGAATATAGGACCTGCACCGATTCCAGCGACAATTTGGTAGAGGAAGATCTTCGCAAATGACCTGGAAGGTGGCAAATCGATATATAACCCAAATCCCAATGTCATGACAATAACTCCGAAATAGAGCAGCGGGAGGTATTTGCCAGTCTTCTTGATGACAATACCAGTGACATAAGAGGTAATTGAGAATGAGAGCGCCCAAGGTAATAGGTAGACACCGGATAGCAGCGGAGGGGCACCGAGGACGGCCTGGAAGTATAGCGGCAGGTAGTAAGACGCGGACATGAAGACGAGACCGTGAAAGAAGCATACTGCGATGGCCGCAACATTGGATCGTTTTGAGAACAGGCGCATTGGCGTGATGGGGTATTTGGCATATTTCCATTCGTTGAAGGCAAACAGACCAATTGTCACAATTCCAAACACTATCAAGCAAATAACGGTGGCAGAGGCCCATGGATGCGTGACGCCGCCAAACTCTAGGCCGAGGAGAAGCATGAGAGTTCCTCCTACTACCGTAGCAGTGCCGATCCAATCCACGGCCTTCAGACCATCCCAGACAGGAGTCTTTGGGTTGTCGAGGTGCAAGAATACCGAGAGAAAGACGAACACAAATCCTGTAATAGGCACTAAATCTCTAATTAGAATTTGGTATTGATCAGGGAGCGTTGAAATCGGAATGCATGATAATGAGATTTGAAACGGCTTTAACTGGAACAAATTGAGTTCCACCGATTAAGGCACGGAAGAGACCTGGGGGAAGATGATCCTACTTACAGTTTACGTAAAAGCACCAGCGCCAGCTGACCTTCTCAGTAAAGACGCCTCCTAGGATAGGACCGAGTCCACTCGCCGTGGCCCACACCATGGCGATAAATCCAAGGTACTATTTCAAAAATCAGTTTGGCTTGGAATTTAGATGGAGTGGGTAGTGAAACATTTCACATATGAATTTGCAAGCTCGCCATCTAAGCTTTCTTCAAGTGTAGGGGAGAAAAGCTCAATACTCTCAGACATACCTTTCCTCGACTTCTTGGACTGAATAAATCACCGACGCAGATGTTGACAAGCACGGTCAATCCACCAGCTCCGATTCCCTGAATAGCACGTGCAGCAATCAACATTGCGATACTGATGCTTGCTGCGGCCAATGTGCTCCCGACAAAGAATATTGATGCAGCCATCAAAATGATCGGTTTCCGGCCCCAGATATCAGAGAGTTTTCCCCAAGATGGAATCGAGGCTGCATTGGTCAGAAGAAAGGCAGATCCGACCCAGGTATAGCCTGCATCCGTATTGAATCGTGCCGCAATAGTAGGCAGGGCTGTGGTGATGATGGTGACATCGAGAGCCGCTAAGAACAGAGCCTTTGGAATAAGTTAGAATACATTTTCTCTTATTAGATGAGATCTGGGCGTTTGAAATCGAACATACAGCGCAAAGCGAAACCATGATCACGAAGGTTTGTAAGGTAGTGCGGGTTTCCTCCGGACTGAGTTCCTTCGCCGGCGGGGGAGATTCTTCTGCAACACCAGTCTCTTTTTTACTCTTATCGTCGACGCCATTATTTTGAGTTTCTGAAGGTGTCAATGTTGTTGCTGAACTCGAGCCAGGCTGTGCCCGCTCGTCAACATCAGCGCCAGCGTCGACTGCATTTTTGTTATTGTTGTTGTTTTTATCCATGATTGCTCAGTGGAATGTTGATGTGGATTGGGTAAGTAGAGAGTTCAATGAAGAATGGAAGGCTTGTTTTGCATCGAACGCGTTGGAGTGGTGATATTATTTTGTTGTGGCGCTCTTGTGGTTTTGTTGATGGTAAGAATAGGTGCTGATCGGGTCATTATGCCCATGAAGTCCGGGGTGAATGCCTTAGGTTGTATAGTAAATGAATGAGTGTCAAAGAGAATCTGATTTCAAATCTACATTCTGCACGTCGCACGTTCTGGTCCAAATCAAACGCGAAAGAGATGTCACATTGGGGAAGGATATACAGGGCGTTTAACCGGCATTTCAGCGTTTGTGACGCCGTCCCCCCCAGCTCCGGCAAGTTGGCCATACTTCCCCCCGTGCTGCCTTGACCAATAAATCCAGAATACAATGAAACTTGTATCTCCGACAAGAAACTCCGAATGGCATTCCGCCCAGCTGAGGGTTGTGCCAGATGACATCACCATTCTGCTAGGGATATCAATGATACATCGATGATATCTCTACGGTTATCTAATCTAACAAATACATTGCGATCTACAGTACAGATATCAAGTATGAAAAAAACAAGCATCATATCCAATATGTAGCATCGCTGCACCATAATTTAAGCATTACAAATCCATTCTTGGCTAGCGATAGCGTATATCATTGCTGGACCGTATAGGAAACTCCAGTGACGATTGATCTTATTATCTTATCAAATCCCAACTTGGTTAAATCACCGTCACTTGTTTGCTATTGGCCTATAATACGGGCTCCAATCAGAACACTGATACCAGCATAGCGCCAACACTTCTTATCTCCTATAGCAATTTAGCACGTGAAACCTTATATCCGATACGTTGCATGTCAGAATTACGCCGTGTTACACAAGATCCAACGATCTCCCCACTTTATACCTGTTTCCAGCAGCCATCCAGCCACCAACGTGTAAATATCCCTGTATTGTGACGTAAATATCCAAGGCTGATCCCCTGTGTTTCACACTCTAACAATTATGACTTCAGAGCAATGCTCAAGAGGCTGAAAAGGACTGAACGGAAGCATGCTTCCTATACCACTGTGGGAAATCGGTAACTCAATGGCTGAAATATATAGAAAATCTTGTTGATTTTCAAGTGGCTATCAATCGGGTTGAATACCTAGGAAGGGATTCCGATGTGGTTTGATTATAGATTGAAATTGTAATCTATCTCCAGATGCGATAATTAGTAATGTCTGTTGGACTTCACTGCTGTTTGTACAATTGTGAATGGCTAGAAGATTATGACGATAAAGATAATATTAATAACAAAGAAAGATAGAAAGATGCAGAGAGATTGCTGCCCTATTGGTCATAAGAGAAATATGCCTTCTTTGTGAAAGAACATGATGATGTCATAGACGTGTATTCAACACTCGGGGGAAAGCCTAAGCATCAGAAGCCTGAATTCAGTGTAGGGCTACAGTATCCGCATGGACTCTTCCTATGATAGAAGTAGGTAATAGTTCTTATGTTACTACGATCGTGACTGAGGCTATACGTGACAACATAGACACAAAGTAACTGCAAATAAAGCTTGTGATATGATAATTTTGATTCATTCCATTCTATTGTTTGACTTCATGAATGTCCACCTTACAATCTGAAATGTAATATGCTGCGGCCTCCAAGCTGATCCCCGCAGAACAAAGGCTAACCAGTCCTTTACTTACAATGCCTCGCTGGACTTCTTAATCCTCACATTGATACCCTGCTGGCGAAGAAACCAGCAACTTTCTATGGAATACGCAGTTGGGTCCGTGAGCTCCCACTCATAGTTGAGAAGAAGAGCCGGGACCAGCTTCTTGATCTCCATCAACGCAATGTTTTTGCCTAAGCAGATGCGTCTTCCCGCACCCCACTAAATGGTTCTAGATTTAGCGCAGCTCAGGTATAGAAATTAAATGTAAATCAAGAAACACAGTGCAAATGAAGTTGGTTGTGTGTATACTCACAGTCAGAATGTTCCCATCCATTTTCCTCCACTGTTCCTCTGAAATACCCATCCACCGCTCCGGCCGCCAATCATCAGCATCCTCGCCGTATGTCTCCCGATCACGATTGACCACGTACGGGTTCATGCCGACAACGGTGCCCTCTTCGAGGAAGTGCCCGCTGATAGTGATGCCTCCCGCCGGCACGATTCGCTCCAGCGGCAAGCAGAACGATGGGTGGATGCGGATCGCTTCGTTAATGCATGCGTCGAGATAAGGCAGCTCAATGATCTCTTTCCAGGTAGGATATGGCCGTGAGAGGTTCGCTGAACGTATTTCGGCGAGGAGCTTCTTATGAGTCTCTTCGTGGGCGAGCACGTTCCACATGACCGCGCGCATGACTGCTGAGGTTGAATCAGAGCCAGCAATAACATTGGACAGTGTCCAAGCTGTTACCCACCTAAGCAAAGCGAAGAAGCAGTGTTAGTTTGATGTCTAGATCGCAGACTTATGAGAATAAATCAAATTGAAATGTGCCATACCAAGGCTGTACCGCTGGGTCTGAGGCTTGAATCCCAAGATAACGATCAAGGAAATCTTTTTTGCCTTCCTCGGTGCCCTTTTCGCCATTCGCAATCCGTTTCCGTCGTTCATTGACTGCATTCGTGACCACCCTCAAGATAGGACTGCCATGGTTCTGTTTTTTCAAGGAATTTACCAGGGCAGATTTATGCCAAAGTTTGTCAAACCATGGAACTTGAGACATCTAAAAGCAAGAAACAGCGTTAGCGGGGTACGAATCATGATGGGATATATGAACAATGCGAACGGCTGAGAGGCTTACTGGGCCCACGGTCAACATGAAGTTCCAGATTGATTTGATAATCCCTTGCACGTCAGCACCCGTCTCCAAGAACCCATATCGTTCCGAGAAAGATATTTCTCCCATCACGTCCAGCGCGAAAAACTGTATCCAATCACCGAGGTTGCAGACCTTCTTCTGCTCGACAAACCGCTTATCCAGCTGCTCGAAGAGGAGTCCTAGCACCTCATCGACAAAAGGTTCGAATTGAACAACACTTGATAAGTTATAGAGTTGGGCGATGGGGGTCTTCAGCTGCTTGTGAAGATCATCATCCTGGGTGGTGAAAATGGCAGGAAGCGGTCCTTGCTTTGTATATGGCATGAATGCATTGTAGAACTTGTTCTGTATTGAAAGTTTCCATTAGAAAATGTTTACTTCGGAGTTATACATAAGAAGAATATGGTTTCGTAATGTGAATTCGGGAGATGGTTGAATATTTCGAGAGTAAGAAGTGCTAACCTTGACGAAGCCGAGTCGTGTGGGATACAAAGTCTGGATATAAGCTGGATTAGAAACAGACACAACATTCGGTCCAATCCGAACACACTCTCCATAATCTTCATGGAGCTTTTGGTAGATCTTGTGAGATCGAAGCGACTTTACCCATATCAGGCGTTGCAAGTCTGAGAGCTTCGCCCAGAAGGGCCCAGGAATGTCCTTGAGCTTCTGGTAATTTTGAACGATCTGGTAGCAAACATATGAAGCAACGAGGGCCGAAGCCGCATACAAGGCAGTGTTGAGATGCATAGTTGATCGAACGAGGCCGTCACCACTACTCGAGAAGACGTTTCAATGTTTGACGGTGCGGCGCAATATGGATATAATTTGCAAAATCGAAATGGATGGTAATAGACGCTAGAACTAGAATAAATATATTTTCTACATCTCGGCTTGAACTGAGGGGGGTTTCTTATGATAATCACCACATATACGAGCCGCTTCCTTACACTTGATGTTCCACATCTTAACGGCCGAGAAAATAACTTGACACCCCGCATCGCCAGACTCACTGCCGATCCCAGCTCAAGTTCAGCTTTGATTCGCAAACACGTTATGTGACGGCATTAGGTATGCAGCAAAGCTTAAAATTAAAGCCATAAGAGACTCCGAATAGTGACTCCGAAAAGAGGCTCCGAACATGAGACACACCAACTTGCACCGCAGGCTTTTCGTATGTATACTGACGTATTTCAGCTTCTCGACTGTTATTACCAAGTGCACTCGCGATGATCATTTCAATTTTGGTACTCATATAAGAAAGGTGGTGGGAAGCGTTTGATCTGGTGTATACGAAGGTCTTCAACATTTCCCACTCTACACAAAAAAGACCGCAAACGTCTATCCATTAAGCAAAATGCCATCAGCAACGCAGGAACCCACCCCTTTCTATATTCCATCCGTGGATATCAGTTCCTACCTCTCAGATCCCAACGGCCCGGAGGCGAAAAAAGTGATTGATGAAATCCGAAAAGCCTCCTTGTCCACAGGTTTCTTTCAAGTCACCGGCCATCAAGTTCCTCGATCGCTTCAGCAAGAAGTGCTCAATGCCTCCGCTAAATTCTTTTCGCTCCCCATGGAAACCAAAATGAAGGTCCAGGCGAGCAAAGCCACCGGCTTCAAAGGCTACGATATGCTAGCTTCGCAATCGTACCAGCCCGACACCTTGCCTGATATGAAAGAAGGCTACTTCAGTGGGCATCCCTGGAAACCTGACGAGGACCAGGTGCTCGCAAAGCGCTTCATGGCTTCGCCAAACGTGTGGCCAGCGCCAGACGTCCTTGCTCCGGAAGATTTTCAGAAGCCGATGGAGAGATACTATAACGCCATGTTGGAATTGATGGGCACGTGTTTAGATCTCATTGCAGCGTCCCTGCCTTTTGGCCAGCACATGTTTGACGAGATGAGGGCCAACACACCCGCATGTCCACTGCGTTTGCTCCATTATCCGCCAACTCCGCCCCAGCAACCTGGCGGCAAGAAGCAGCAAGGTGCAAGTGCTCATACGGACTTTGGCGCCTTGGCTCTGCTTCTGCAAGATAAGATGGCGGGACTTGAAGTGCTGGATGAGAATACTGGTAATTGGGTCTTGGTACCCCCAAATCCAGATGCATATGGTAAGTCAGTTTGACTCATCTCATTCTCTCCTGTCCTCCGCTGGTTGAAGTCTCAAGCAATCTGTCATAATAGCTAAAAAATAATATTGTGCTCTTTGGAATGTCTCTACGGATTTCAGATCCTTTAAAATACATTTCAAATAGTAAACCCTAAGCTGACCCTACAAAAGTGGTGAATCTTGGAGATATGATGACTCAATTGGTTGGTGGGCTGGGCTATAAGAGTTCGATGCATCGAGTCATCAACAAGAATACGACCGATCGATACAGCGTAGTGTTTTTCTTCGATGGAAATGTCGACTTTAAATTGAGACCATTAGGAGGCGAGGTTGTGGATGAGAAGGATATCATGACCGTAGAGGAATACATGATGTCACGGGTCAGAAGTACTTGGGGTCAACACGCAGTTGGGGATAAAGATCATGGTATCGGCAGTGCTAAAGATTAGGGTAGAATGAATAACGAATTAAGTGATAAAGGATAGCAGGCACTGCGTTGATCACAGGTGCAGATGCAAAGTAAGATAAAGGTAAAAAGAGGCTACAAAGGGGAAAATATATTACCCATGCCAGCGATATATGAAAGTATTAATCTAAAAGAGAAATTATCAAAAAAAATGGAGATATTGCCAACGAACTAAGTCTCTTGGTGAAATGCGTTTATATTATTTACTAAGCCACCTGTCAAGATATCTCTCCGAAAACTTGGATTTTAACTCGAATTCCATGTTTTGGTTAGGTTTCAATCCGAAGAGCTAGACTGCATTTAGTACGTGCTGTTATCTATGCTCTGTTAAGGCTTAGTCCTCAATCGGCTCAATCTTTCAAACTCATTTAAACACCATCTAACTTCTCTCGCTACAAGATCTGGTTGGTATCACTGAATGTTATGCCAGCTCTCCCTCGCCTCTATCAGCCTTGAGTTCCTACTTAGTCTTAGTTGCTTGAACTGTAATAGTAGTTGCTTCTCGTTTGCAGTTTCCAGATAGTCGCTAATGAGCTTCCTCTCTTGCTATGTGCCCTTTCCTGCTGTAGTTGCCCTGTCAAGAATCTTTCGATGTTCTCCCGGTGCATCTCCTTTGATGACGAAAACTGGCTTGTCACCCATGACAATCGCATCAAGTTGTTTTTTCTCGGCAAGGATATCCGATGAGAGAATAAGATTCTTTAATTCACGTTCAGTAGCTGTTCTTCGCCGGTTGATGATTTCATCCGAGGGGTGTTCATGGCTGAGGCCCTCGCTGATGAGGACATCTTTCAATTCTTCTTCAATGAATCGATGTTTGCGTTCAGTCCACAAGAATGACATATCACCCACCTCACACAAGGCGTGCATGACCCTTGGAAGTTTTTTGTCGTATCTTGTAACTTTCCTCTGTCAAACAGCCCAGAAACAATATACCAGCTACATCCTTCGGGTACAAATGAAGGAATTCTCTCCCGGGAGGACCAGCAAAGGAGTGCATCACCAGTACATACGGCAGCTCAATACAGACAATGTCGAGCAAAGCTCTCAATTCCTTCGCCATGTTGACGAAGTTCTTTGCCTCGGAAGTAAAGTTTAATGGTAGTTCTGAATTTCTAAGGCCAGCACGATTATAGATATATCCGCGCGCAAACGAAGAAACACTTCTCAATACAGCTATCCAGCTTACTGATGAATCCCCCAGACCCGTGATACCAACCATGGCTGGTATTCCAGTAGAGCGGACGGGGCCAGCAGCTCGTAGATAAAGTGAGTGAGTTCCGATAGGAACGAACCCCTCTGTGTTGTCTACGTTCCAGTTTATGGAGGAAGTCATTCTTCTGTAACGATAAAATCGGCTCTAAGCTTTGTTTGGCTAAATCTGACTTTTAGAATAGAAGCGATCAAAGATTAAAATTCTATTCTGCTTAATCACATAGCAGGTCAGCCTGCATATGTGGTGCCCCTGAATATAGATGCCTAGCGAGCTCAACTGGCTTCCCCACTCGTGAATGTCGCTGACATCTACTTCTCAATCCCTGATAACAGGGTCAGCGTCTCAACTTTGGTACAGCAATCTTTTTGCTATATTCCCATGAGTCGGCTTGTGCAACTTGCCATACTAATGATTGTTTTCTGTTGGGAATAACTACTTGATTGAGCCATTCATTAGTCCTTGAGCACGCAGGTTAAAGCTGCTGCAATAGAATACAGCATACCGTGCAACAAATGCGAAATTTTGAGTTTAGTCCTATTTCTCGAGCATAAAAGGGTATACAGGTCAATAAAGACTAATTTGTTGCTCGAAAACTATAAGCTATCTGCATCAGAGTCTACGTCGTGTTTCTTTCTTTAAACTGCCAGTCTCGGGAAATAGAAAGCCCGGGAGGGCAGCTATTGATTTTCACTCGGAGTTGAGTGTCCGAGTTCTGTTCTTTTGTTATAAGCACCAAAATCTCCACCAGCACTTTTAATCCAACACTGCTGGCCATTTTTGTGTTTCCAGTGTACCAGTAATTAGTGAACTTTTCTGCTATTATAGTTAGCCTTCTTCAAATAAATAAGCTATTTAAACTGGCAGAGTTGTCGTGCGGCAAAGAGAACCGGGATTCGGAATATGGCATAAATGAAATCCTGCATCTCCTGTCGGATTTGGAACAGGCTAACGAAGCCCGCCGGCAAACAATTCTCTGCTTTGAGAACATTCCCACCGGTCTTCGGGATTGATGAAGCCCAATGGGACCTGCCAAATACTAATATCCTTTAAATAAAACGTGAAATTTCAACAACAATTCTCAAATCATTAGAAGTCGCATCACAAGATCTTTGCTACAACCAAACACATTTAACCTGAAAGCCACTGAAATGGAGTCGCAACCTACAGTGACGGAGGCTGTCCGTTCGCAAAGCACCGAACCAACTCACGTACATACGCCTCAGGGCACCGTGATTGAGAAATCCATGGAGAAAGAAGAAAATTTCAAGAAAGAATCAAATGATCTTTCTCAAGATATTTCGACTAGTGGAAAAGCCGAGTCAGTCGATGCCGCTAGTTTAGAAACAGATTTTGTACAGGGAGTGAGGTTGTTTATGATCATCACTAGTTTGACTTTCGGTACGTTTCTTATGCTGCTTGATACTTCAATTGTTTCTACGGTCAGTACTTTCCAAATTCCCGTGAAAAAACGGAAGGGACTTGAATGTCCTTGTAGCGTGAAATCAGTATTTATTGCTAATGAAGAATTCTTGGGTATAGGCTATCCCGCGTATCACAACTCAGTTCCATGCCTTGGATGATGTTGGCTGGTATGGTGCTTCATATCAACTTGCCAGGTGTGTTTTTGGGTGTGATATGGAGTACTTAACCATTGATTCATTGCTAATGGTGTGATAGTGCCGCTCTTCAGCCGCTGACTGGAAAGTTCTATTCACATTTTGGTGGAAAGGCATGTTCCACTAAACTGCAATATGATATTATATCAACTATACTTACACTGTTTCTTAGTGGACCTTCCTTACTTTCTTCGCACTCTTTGAGCTGGGCTCTTTACTTTGTGGCCTAGCTAACTCGTCAATCATGTTAATTGTTGGACGAGCAGTTGCTGGAATGGGTGCTTCAGGTATTCAAAATGGCGCTTTCACAATAGTTGCTCAGAGTGTCCCCATGGAGAAACGGCCGCCGTTAATGGGTTTGGTGCTGGGTATATCGCAACTTGGTCTAGTCATGGGTCCCTTGATAGGCGGAGCACTCACAGAATTTACTACCTGGCGGTGGTGTGAGTAGCTCTCTGATCTGCTCGTATTTATCGAGTACTGATATTGACAGGTTTCTACATCAACTTGCCAGTCGGTGTCATTGTCGCCGTTTTACTCATATTCGTACGCCTCCCAGGGAGCGTGAACATTCCAACGTGGGGCACGGTCGTCCACGACCTTGACCTCTTTGGCTTTACACTCTTTGCACCATCAATGATCCAATTACTTCTCGCACTTCAGTATGGAGGAAATCAATTCCCCTGGAATAGCGCTACTATTATCGGGCTGTTCTGCGGCGCCACTGGTACATTCACCATCTTCCTAGGATGGGAGTATCACAAAGGAGACACAGCCATGATTCCCTTCTCTATCATGGGCAAACGTGTCGTATATTCGTCTTGCATTGCCTTTGGTTTTCTGCTTAGTGCCATTTACGTCGCTTTGTATTACATTCCGATTTTCTTCCAAGCAATCAAGGGAACCTCGCCTACCCTAAGTGGTGTGTACCTGTTGCCGAGTATTCTGTTACAACTCTCTGGTGCCATCATTGCAGGAGGACTTGGTACGTAACGGGGACTGCCAAGTTATGATCAAACCTAGCAGAAGAGAAGATTAACATTGCTGACAGTTCCCAAAATCGGCTACTTTACTCCCTTCGTTATAGTTGGAGGTGCTCTAATGGCTATTGCTGGCGGGCTACTCTCCACCTTCGATGTATCCATATCTACAGGCAAATGGGTCGGCTATCAACTTCTTCTTGGAGCTGGCGAAGGAATCGCCTTACAAATGCCTGTCATCGCCGTGCAAAACTGCATCACACCAGCCCAAATCCCTACCGCCATGGCCCTAGTCATGTTCAGCTCTACTCTTGGGGGCGCCCTCGTCCTGTCCTTCTCCCAAACGATTCTGACTAACAGCATCAGATCATTGATTCCGAAATATGCCCCAAATGTTAATCCTGAAACTATCATTGCCGCTGGCGCAACTGGTATCCGTAAGGTCGTTTCGCAGGCTGACTTCCCGGGTGTCTTGATCTCGTATACAAAATCTATTGATCGGGTGTTCTACTTGTGTGCTGGTTCGAGTGCGGGTGTGTTTTTGGCATCTTTCGGAATGGGATGGAAGGATATCAGGCCGAAGAAGGCCCCTGCTGAGACTGAGGCTTGAAGTGTGCGGTCGAGAGTGGAATGGCCATGAATAACCTGACCTCTAGTCACGATTGACGTTTCTCATATAATTTTAGTCTTCTGAGGTTATTAATTTAGAACAGAGAGTAAGATGAAGATGCTAATAATATGAATTTCTAGTAAATAGAACATACGGTACTTGAAAGAGCAGTCAAACCAATTATTGTCTGTTTATATATCGTACCGTTTCCTTCACACGTTTTGGCTGTAACACGAAATTTTGCAATTCGTGACATAACTTTGACACTTGCATCAGTTCTATACCTTTTCTATATTTAAGAGATCTTCTGGAAACGTATTTTAGCCAAGGCTTGTTTTGCAAACTATCACATGACTGACCGGACTTTGCACGATTTGGGATCTGACTAAGGGGGGAAGATGGATGGATAGATAGCCTAACCCCTTCCGTTGAATGCCACCGGAGTTGGAGGTTGGGCTGACAATGAAATCATCGTCTTCGACAACTTACTAGGGCACGCGAAGAATTATACAACACAAGTTTTGAACCGCTTCCAACTTTATGCATTATGGACTCCTTGGACTTCAACACAAGCTCTTCATCATATGGTCGCGCTTGTATAAACTGTGCTCGAAACAAGAGTAAATGTGTAACTCGAGAGGCAGGAGCCTGTTGCGAGAGGTTCGTGCGAGTCGTTTAGTCTCTTGGTCTATAATAGGTAAACTGACATTTGAATATTGAATAGATGTCAGCGCCTGAACAAAGAATGCAGCCCGTCCACGACAACTCGACGTCGGAATCTCAAAAGACAGGTGGGCTCGAAACATGATCGGCTGGAGGAAAAGATTGATGGTCTGATTTCGATATTTAGAGCCCAGCCTGCTCGCCAAATTGCCGGAGATACTCAGACGAGGGCAATCATCTTCGATCCTGAGCCCAGTGAAAGCACTTTATCATCTATGGGGCGTGGCAGCAGTGGCAAAAATGACCACGTCTCAGATCAGACAATGTTGACCCCTAGTATAAGTGCTTTTGAATCCACTGGCTGTCCTGCACATAACTTGGTTTGCCCATATGAACCTACTGTTTCTGAGGCCCAAGGATATTTGGATGTATTTACCACAAAGCAAGTGAAGTACTTTCCTTTTGTCAATATACTACCAGATACCACCGCTGAGCAGCTAAGACAAGAGCGCCCTTTCTTGTGGCTTTGTATTATGGCAATATCTACGAAGATAATCGCCCAGCAGCAAGCACTTAACAAACGGATCAGGGACCTAATAGCACAGCGATTGCTATTAGAATCAGAACACAGTCTAGATCTTCTTCTTGGACTGTTAGCATTTATTGGTTGGTACGACGACCGTTAAAGTTCTTGCTTAGATCCCTTCGTGATGGTGACAATCTAACTCTAGGTCGAATCTACAAGTTCAAGCCAAGCCCAACTTATCGCTATACGCCCAATTAGCTAAGACGATGGTTTTCGATCTTAGTCTCAATAAGCCAAAGCCAAAGAGTGATCAATTGATTCTATGTAGCTATTCTCAGACTTATTATAAATCTCCGCCACGGAGCATGGAGGAACGCCGAGCTCTTCTAGGCTGC
>Ga0247807_10000911_pt1 | contig 18066 bp, 14 predicted proteins | sample UWRJL074202C1_FD_179931 | JGI IMG/M metagenome (GOLD analysis project Ga0247807, IMG submission 179931) | Plant litter microbial communities from Arlington Agricultural Research Station in Wisconsin, United States - UWRJ-L074-202C-1 | ecosystem: Environmental > Terrestrial > Plant litter >...
CTGCGAGAGTGCATCGCCAACTAGCAGGAGCTTATTGTCGAAGAATGACGCACGATGTGAAACGTGGTCACTGACTACCGAGATAAAGGGTTGTTTTGTCTTCTTAGTCAGTTCGATAAATGGCGGGGGGAGGAGAGAACAGGAATGAGCGAGCTGCGTAGTCCAGATTTCAGGGCGGATCTTTCCTACTGGGACCATGTTTCGGTGAACATGGCCGTCGATATCAGTCATTACATTATCAAGTTCGTCAGCGGGAACAGTCCAGTACCAGACATAATTAAGTAATTGTGAGCCAGATTCGAGCTCTCCCTTTTTGTCTCCGGGAATGTTATACCTAAAACTGTATTAAGCAGGTGGTGCATAAGCTATATATTCCGGGACCTACAGTAATATGTAGTTTTTGGGGTTGCTTCCTTTAAAGAAGGTCGTCTTGTTGATAAAAGTTTCTAATGTCTCTTTAGAGACCTCACTCTGAGGTACTGTTCCTCGGAAAGCAACATATCCTGAATATGGCCGCTGAACTTCTGGCATCAATTTCTGCCGTACAAAAGAATTCGATCCATCCGCGGCTATCACCAGATCCGCGAGAAGTGTGTATTCTTGGAGAGAAATCACATCCTGGTACTTGACATAGACTTGACCATTAATATACTCAACGTTGGTCACGCGTTATCCCTCTTGATAAACTGCCTTGCCATTACTTTCAAGCGGTTCTGGGACTTTCAACACAAACACGCTTTCAAGCCCATCGAAATTGGCTCTTAACCTGTGATACAGAATATTCCAACTTGTCATACAAAGTGGTGTTTTGAACACTCTCTTCGTCTTTCCTTGCTTGTCTAGGAATTGTGCTATAGGGGCGTCTACGAAATAATCTTCATGAGTGAGATCATAAAGTTTCATGTACCGGAGAACGTCAGATCGAGCCGTGATTCCTGCTGCGTAGCCAGCGCGTGCTGTAGTAGCTTGCTCTAGGACGTGAACATTATGGCCGAGCCTCTTAAGCACAATTGCATGCATCAGACCACCCAGGGAGCCTCCAAGCTAATCGTTATTAGCAGAGGTATGAATCGACATTAGGTTATCGGTTGTATAAAGATATACTAACTACTACGACATTCTTCTTCTTATCCTTCGAGAGGCCATCCATCTTGCCAGATCGCTGTTGTCGTCGGAGGTCTACAGGCAGTAGTCACATGACTGCAAGTGGAGCGGCTATATTGCTACCATTTAATATATGCCGGTTCAATCCTTCAGTTGGATGGAAAGTTGATTTAAAGCTTTTATTCGCTAGTACCGTTTATCATATTGATAATACCTGCCAAATTCCACAAACAAAGTTGCTTATTTTGCAGGCAATTTACCCGGACCTAACAGGTTGGACAAAGATGTTATTTGACAGGAACAGACTGAACCCTAATCCTTCGTACCCATGAGTAACCTATGCAATCCCACCCATATCATTGACTATGGTGATCTGATTTCTTGCTGGAGAGCTCACCACTATATTCCGTGTATTCCAGCCGCGCACTTCTAGCGACCGTTTTTAGTGTCTAGAGATTGTATCAATTATGTGGCGCTGAATGGGTGACCGTAAAGATGTTTCATGTGATCGTATCCTCAAGTATCATTTGTATACAAGGAATCTCTCGCTTAAAAAGGGGGTGGCTGCTCCGTGCATGTCTCCTGAAGAGGCCATAAGAGAGAATTGCCTTTTATGATCCTTGGGGTAAGTCAACTCTGGCAAAGCTTTGACACAGAGATCGCAGTATCATCTGTTCTGTTGAATGCTACCTTTTATTTTGCCCGTTCTCTAACTAATGCTTTGATCAAATGCATTGCAACTTTTAGCACATGAACCTTTCCGCTTGAATTTAGCCCTCTCTAAGCTACAGTATAGTTTATTTAACTACTTTGATATTGTACATTAGATAAGTAGTTAATTATTAAGGCTAGTTCGCTAAACATTACGCAAGAAAGATGAAGCTCTAGACGCAAGCAAAGCTGGAGATTCCAGAGATATGTGTGACGTATTTTATTACTGGTGTTCGGGAGTATTAGAAAGAAGTTAGTGCAGGCTATGGGTATATCTCTCTTTTTTAATCTAAGGTACTGTACAAATCTAAGGCTGAAGCAAGAAGAAATCACATTTGGCAATTCTCTTGATTCTTCCTACTAGTTCACCAAACATGGTGCTCTTGAATAAAAACATAGTTAGACTAACTCGATCGTGAGTTCACTGGCTGAATACCCCTTTGAATACTTTTACAGTATTCACTTTTATATCAGTACATTTGCCTAAATTGTTCCAGAATCTGTGAAACATGATATAACGAATGTTGTCTAACTTTAAACAGAAGTTCAATCTGAAGTACCAACAGACATCAACCGACACATTGTGATTCTTATAAGTAGTTTGAGTGATCTCGACAGTGTAAAGTCAGATATGAGAAACTTACTTAAGAGATTAACAAGATTGATCCAGGGTTGGACAGTGTGAATTGAATCACAGTCGCAGCTTTAACAAATATAAACACATGTTTCCGAGCCATTGAATAACGGTGCTACTTATCTTAGAAATTCAATCCACTACCAGCGTCAATGAATGCATTGAGAACTTTACTTAAGACAATTCCCCATAAACACAATAGATGCATACAAATTTAAAACAAATGACTACGATTTAGTCAATTGCTCATGGTGAGTGACATGATTGTGATCAAACCAAACTCAACAATCATGCGTTAGAACTTCATCTACCGTAGATAGCTATATTTAATTACCGTAAGCTTGCATTGGCGCTAGAGGGGACTTTTCCCGAAACGGCTAAAGTCCGATGTTCCGCCCGTGCCCCCACTCGTCCCGCAAATAAACGAACCAATTGCGATGCTCAGCCAACTTCATCGGAAACTTGACTTCAACCTGTCCAGTATCAAGATTGATTTTGCCCATGTCAATGACCACACCGCCAAGAGTCAGGTTTCCCCCTGGAATTGATGATGTCAGTCTCCCGACTGGGAATTCCCAGCTTTGGGCTTGTTTGGAGCAGCTGTTCTCTAACACGCGCCTCCGTCGTTCAACCGTTTTAATTCAAACATGAAATAGCCACTTCTTCCCTCTCACCACCTTCAGTTTTGCTGCTCTCGCTCCCATCTCTTGCCATGGCATCGGTAACATTCGAACATGATATCCAATCGACCGAGAGGACCAGTGTTGACCATCCCAGGTTAGCTAGGCCAGCTTTCAGTCAAACCAGAACATCGGATCGATTACGAGAGTGCGAACGCAGACCTTCTACTTCAACATCCCTATCAAAACCCAGGCGTTCAATATTTCGAGAAGAAGGATTGGACGATTTGGAACACACTGTGCATCCGTCACACCTATTACAGAATGATCGGAAGCGCTCCGTATCTGTGGCTCAGGGAGGAGATTCCGACCAGCATGATAAAAACGATACATTCGACGGTATTCTGAAAGATCTGGAATTTAAGGAGTCAAGTGAAGAGTCGAAAAAGACGCGTCCTTCTGCGTGGTTCCCGAAACTGGGGAAACGGCCTAGGATTTCGTCCGCCTCAAGCGCGCCACCGGGTACATTCTCGACAATCCCAAGGACGGCTATGATCGTGTTCTTGATTGCGGTCGTAGTGCCGGGCTTTCGATATAGCAATGGGAAAGATAAGGTCAACATCAGTGGTGCAGATGCCGGGGTTATTATGAGGCCAGAGTTGGTGGAGAATGGGAGTATGATTGACGGACGGCAAGAAAGCTCCGCCGATGTCTGTACTCGATGGGCAGGACAAAGTATGAATTTTCAAGACTTCCAGAGGCTTATTACTAACTTCATCTAGCTGCAAATGTTAATGGCACACTGTATTATTATGGTGGTCGGTCAAAGAGTCAGAGTGGCCAAACTGATAACACATGGAGTAAGACATCCAATGTTACTAACAGTATCAGGTCGCTGACTTGACTATAGACGGTGATTTTGTAGCGCTTGATTTGAAAAAATCTTGGGACATATCCTCTCCCGCGATCACAGCCCTCCCACAACCAAGCGGACCTCCTCCAGTGTCAGATGGCTATCTCTGGAACTCATATGATTCTCTCTTTCTTTACGGTGGTGAATTTTCAGACAACCCTCCAACATCTCCAGTGCCATTATCAACTTGGGAGTATGATATCAAAGCAGCTCAATGGATCGAACATGCAGCGCCTCAAACATCGGCAGGAAACTTTTCCGAAGGGGGTAATAATCTGGTTCAACGAGCTGCCGAGGGTGCGGGTATCAGTGTTCCCGAGTTGGGAAGAAGTTGGTATTTTGGTGGCCATCAGGATGCATTTACAACGGTTGGGTGGTCAATTCAGATTTTCAGAATATATCTGAGAAGCTTGCTAGAATTCACGCATCCTGGATACGCGAACTCTGGGGTTGATTCTTTAGGACTGCAAAATGCGGCGCCAGCTGGAGGAGTGTATAGAAATATTACAGATGGAGGAATTCAAGGTGAAGCTCAGTTTACTGAACGCGCGGACGGTGTCTTGACATATATTCCTGGGTGGGGAGAGGACGGCATAATTTTGGGTCTCGCTGGCGGAACCAATGTTTCCTTCGTAAGTTCCTCATTGTCCTGACCTCTTAACAGAATAATGCTCACCAAAGCTAGTCCGAGATGAACATTATTGATATTTACGACATTGCCCAAAGCACGTGGTACAAACAAGCAACATCCGGCCAGAGCCCGCCTATCAGAGTAAACCCATGTGCAGCTGTGGCAGCTGCGCCGGACGGAACAAGTTTCAACATTTACCTATACGGTGGACAAAATCTTATCCCATTCGGAAGTCAAATCCAGTATAGTGACATGTGGATTCTAACAATTCCATCATTCACTTGGGTCGAAGTCAAAATGGATGGGCAGTCTCAACCACCAGCTCGAGCGGGTCACAAGTGCACAATGTGGGATGGCCAATTAGTTGTCATGGGTGGCTATGTTGGCAAGGATATTTCTTGTGACAGTCCAGGAGTCTATGTCTTCAATGCTTCATCACTAGAATGGACCAACAATTTTTCAGCTCTGGCTCATCCTGATTCCGGTTCCAGTTCTGGATCCACGTCAGGTGGTTCTTCGAAAGCAGAAAGCGGATCAGGTTCTTCTATTCCAGGTTCAGTCAGCCCAGCAGACTCCTCAGTCCTACAGGGCTCCTACGGATATCAGGTCCCTGCTCTCCTTCAATCCATTATCGGTGGTTCCTCAGCAGGAGGTGCAACAGCCACGCAGCCAGCCCGTGGTTCCGCGACAGCAGGTCCTATTGCTACAGGCAAGCCACCTACGTTCACCGTTACTGCCTCTGGTACCACAGTCATTCAAACTGCACACTCAACTGCAACCGCGGCATCCTCAGACTCGGACTCGAAGGCCGCCGCTGAAGCACCGAAACGAAAGGATGCACTCATAGCAGCTGGTGTGATTGCTGGTGTAGCAGGAGTCTTAGCTGCCTACCTAGCGTTTTGCACTTGGCTGTATAGACGCCAATTGAATAAATACAAGCAACACGTCGCATTAGCACAACGCACAGGATTCGGGTCCGAGAACGGGGACGCGACATGGAATGCATCTGGCGAAGCTAGCGGAGCAGCTGTACGAATGTCTAATGCTGGCTCTGCACCACCAATGCTTGGGCCTTTCGGAACCGCAATTGGTGGAAGTGGTAGCGCGGGCCGCCCTTCACTCGGTGAGAGTTCGGGTGGCCACTCTGGACTTTCGACGACACAAGATGTTACTCCTCTAAGCGCTGTATCTGGGACAGGGAGTCTACCATATGGTGGAAATGGCGGTTATGGTGGCCCGATGATGCCGCCGCAAGCGAAATGGGGTGCGTATGGAAGACTGGACGAGGAAGGCGATGACACGGCATATATGGGTGCGGCAAGTACGGTTAGTGGTGGAAGTACCAACAGTTCGATGGTCGATCTTCTGGGTGGTCAAGAACCAAGTTTCTTTAGTGTAGTATTAAACCCGAGACGGACCCTCAGGGTTGTGAATAGTGATTAAGGATGAAGGCTAGATATTTTGGATTGGTAGGCAGGTGTTTGGACGATTAAGGAGTATATTGAAGATTTACGAAAAGAGGATGAAACGGAACATAATGATACCCATAATATTAAAACAAGCAACAATTGAATATTTACAAGATTCAACCTTTTATCAATTTCTATTTTCACACTTTTACATACTGTTGAACTTGTCTACAATCAAGATTATAGAAGGTCTGCACCTCCGTGAAAAATGATTTATGTTCCTTAGAAAATTCAAAAGAGACCAGAATTTATTTCCTGTTATACACAGGCTAAAGAATAATGACGGAAGGATCAAGGACAATGCCGTCGCGTCCCATCAGCGAGCTAAATTATGGTTTCTTTGCAACGACAATCCAAGCCTCCATCTCAAGGCTCTTCCTCTCTAACTCCTCGCCCGTCAAGACCTTTCCAATAGCTTCTGGCAGCTGCTCAACTTCCTCTGCGCTCCAGCTCTTAGTCAAGAACTTTCCAAAAGGACCATCTGCGAAATTTTGCAGATCGTTCAGATCCTCGAACGGAAACATCACGCAATGGGAGTGGATCTCAATGTCATCCTTCAGAAAGCCTGCCGCTAAAAACTCTTCTGTCAATGAATCCTTGGTTGGAGATGGCGGGGATGGCATCGCCACACTCTTCACAGGAATCGCCTCTCGACATCGCTTCATTATGTCTATGAAGCCGTGAAGTTTCCACGCGGTGTAAATTGCCGTTCCGCCAGGCTTCAAAGTACGGTGTATTTCAGAACTGGATGCAGGCGTACGCGGCACTAAGAAGTTTGTGAAGCTGTGTGAGAATGTATCGTTCTCGAAGAACAGCTTTTCTGAATTTTGCACCGTTGCATTCACTATCTTCCAGTTGTAGGCTTGTACTGCCTCCTCCGCTGCTTTGATCATTTGGGGCGAGAGATCAGTTGCTTCAATTTTGGAGGGAGCTGCGGTCTTTGAACCGGTGGATAGGATCTCGCTGGTGACAATAGCAGGCCCGCATGCATTATCATGAATTATGGAAGTACTTGTGATTGGAGGCGCAACATCGATGATATAACGCGCGAAGAGTTGGCATACACCTCGATTCTCTATATTGTAAGTTGCAGCGATGCTATCGTTTAGATCCTTCATGGTCGCCATTTTTAATGTAGACTGTGACTGTTGATAATATTACACGCCCTAAATGCTATAATCTATTCAAACTAGATACGAGTGGCTGAGTAGCTCTTTTTTGATGACGATAAATGAACTTAGGCACTCAAACAGAAGTGAGTAAAGTGGAATAAATTACAAAATTTTAGATGCGAGACAAATCAAGTGGGAAGGGTGAACGACTAATAATGTGTTGGATATTGATGTCGGATGTCGGACGTTGGATTTCACAAGTACGTTACGAGGCTGATATCACGAAGAGCATGTCACGAGCCTACCAATTGCACTTCATTTTTCGATGATTCTCTCCACTTCTATGCTTATTTTCCAACTAGACCTACTAGCGTTCATTTGATTACGAGATATCGTAGTTGCTAAGAGAACCTTGCTGTACTAAAAGCCTTAGCCGGCAGGATATCAGGCAATGGTTTGCTTGGCCATGGATTTCCAATAATTCATGCAACATATTATTGCGAGTACTACATCCATGGAGATTGTTTACAGCAATTCTGGAAGAAGCGTAGGCGTGAACCGCTTGAATAGATAGATGTTGAACAGCATTGGAGCTTTATTACTCGAGCCTCCCTATCCCAGCGAATCGTGTCTATCATATGGCAGTGTTCTTTTTTGAGATTGATTCTCAACGTTATTCCATTAAAGAAGATTTAAGCAGGGAGCTTACCACTCGAAAGTTGGCAAAATAAAACCTTCAACTTTGCATCTCGATTATAGATTTAATTTCTCGCAGTTCATAAGGGTGTTACAGTAGGAAAACTGTTCGAAATTCATAGTTTCTCTTCCTTGATGGCAAGGGAGAAACTTTTAATTCCAAACAAATTCCCCTCCTTAGTCTGATTCTTTGAATTCCTCCGGCTTATTCTTCTTGGTCAATTGGCTGTAAACCCATCTGAGCTCCTCGACAATCAGTTCTGGCTCAAGAAGCTGAACGTTATGTCCACTTTTTAGCGTATCTCTAAACCTATTCACACTCGAAATTGCCAGAATCTCTTTTGAACGCATCAGAGATGTTCGTCGCCACCAGTTCAGAACGTCTTTAAACTCCGCTCGGTCTTTCTCCGATCTATTCCCCGCTTCAATACCAGCTTCATAAATCAGTTGAAAATCCCGCGCTGTATTGCCATGAATAACACCAATAGGACGGTTTCCCATTGCCTAAGATTCCAGTTGATTCTAAGCTGCCAACACTCCCCAGTCTTTCTTTGCGCCTACATTCTCAGCTGCTTCGGTGATTCCGGTCGAAGGCTTCCCTTGTACATCCCAGAACCGCTTGAAACTCTTCTTTTGATAGCACAGTAACAAGCTTTATACCTGTAGCTTCGTAATAGTTAACACCAGCCATCATAATGACTAAGCATGGGGGAGGAATTTTCTCGTGTCCTAGACGCATCCACGAATATCATCCCTGCAATATCACCCGGATGTAGACGTAGAAATTCTCTAGATATAACACCACCCCAAGAATGGAAAAATGAAACGAATGGCAGATTAATAATTGTCTTTCTTGTAATGCATGGAGATCAGCAGCTAAGGATGAAGAGCTGATAGCACTGAGGACACTGGGCGGACTTTCACTCCCTCCTAACCTATTCGGTTTGTCTAGGTATGCGTAAGGCACACGACTAGTAAATATCTATTAGTAAAGCGGCTTAGAAGTTCCTGGTAATCTCTGGCTTTTAAATCGCAAGGTAATGAAAGTCGTAAAAGTACCAAAGATATGGTCTGTAATCTACTAAAATTGTTGTCTTACAGACCAAATTTTGGCTTTTTCTATTGTCCTGTTACTCCTGTTACTAAATCTGTACAATTGCTTTCACGACCCATTCCCACCCATCTATAATACTAATAGAGGGATTTGTAATAATTCTTCGGCCATCAGTAAGTAATCCGATCACCATGTTTTCTTCGCAGTACAGGGGATGCGAGCGCATCACGGGGTAACGTGTACAAGGAGATCAACTATTTTAGCAGGTAAATTTGACCTTCGTCAGTTCCACAAGTCATCCAGATCAATTAATAAAGAGCCAATGGGCCTGTTCCGGCATTTCACCCCTTAACAACCACGAGAATTGATTGAAAAGTGAGATTTGAGGCATCCCTTGGTAAAGGCCCATGGTAAAGGCTCATGGGAAGCCCATGGTAAAAGCTCATGGGAAGCCCATGGCAAGTCGTACAGACTTTCGAGTTTTCCAATAAATACATTGCATCCTAACGCGCCGTTCAGTTCTTAAGAAGACAATAAAATACAACACTGATAATAACTCTGTAAGTACTATTAATGAAATCTGATATATCTGTATTTACTAATTGCTGCACTCGTAGTAGATCTCTTTCCGATCACAACACCGTTCTCAACCAAGCCGCAATGGATTTCCCTCTCTTCCTCTCCATGCCCCAATGGAACAACGATAGCGGCAATGCTCCAATTCTTAAAGGTCAGTCAAATCATTCTATCTATCATACTAATCCCTCTCAATTCCTCCCTTAGCCACGACGTGCTTCGCAAGTCTATCACTCTCTTTCATCACATCTGCTGATTTTCTCGACCAGGCAATAGCCCCAACCTTGGTGATCCGTATGTGCCTGCTATGGCACCTCATTTCACAGGTTTAAGACTGACTTGGCTGTACACAGAAAGGATGGGGAGAGCGCGTGCTGGCACTGCGGGAAAATGAATAACGATTCCGTCTACCTCTGCACGAAGCCAACCTGTAACAAGCGACCCTTCCAAAAGTGCGACAACAGTTCTTGTGGATGCCAGGGTAAAGCTTAAGACGTTGGCATTCGCTCTCGGTGCTAGTCAAACCCACCGGTTTAGCTTTCTTATGTAGTCTTGTTATAAAGCTGGGATTTGCTGTTTATTCAACATAGACGCTTGTACCCTAGCTAGTCTTTTAGTTTGAAATTTTGAAATTTTGAAATTCTGCTGCCAATCTGTGTTTAAATGAATCAGCAAAGAAGACCACTTTCACTGTGACATAAATTCATCCTTTGCGCTAGCTAAAAGAAGTTTATCTTTACCCTCCAATCATCGCGAGTTCCTTCTGAATTCTCTCGCGGGCATCGAACAGCTTGTGATACTCGCTATGCGTCATGCGCCAGGCAGGTGCCTCTAGCTCAGGAGGAAAGTATCCGGCATGCTCCCAGTCGAAGATACAGGTGACAATTAGCGTCTTAGGCGAGACCATAATATTGTGTTGGGCGAGGTCTCCGTGGATAAGGCAGAACGGCTCTCCAGCCGATATTATTGGCTGCCAACTGTCCCTGGGAATCATCTCGGTAATGCGAGGCGGTGGTAGGACAAACCCTTTTAATCCAGTCTCATAGGACGTGAGCTGTTGAAGCTGTGGAAGGACGGAGTTGGTGATGAAGTTATTGTCATTATTGCTAGCAATGTCTGCACAGGTCTCACATGGCCCATGATAAACATGGGGCTTTTGTCCTGAAACAGGTCTTCGGCATTCCTTCCCAATATCTTTGAGTTCAATGCCGTATATACGTTCCATCGTGACAAACGTACGGCCTTGGTCGTCTACTCCGGAGTCCAAGAGTCTCGGAACTGGAATGGTGGTATATTCTTTGATAAGATTCAAAGCGTAGGCTTCATTGAGTAGACGCTCCTTGCCCCACTTCCAGGACCACAACTTCCCGTCTGGTCCTCTTTGTAATTCGTCTAACAAAAGCTCGCGTTTAGTAAAGCTATGCTCCCTCATGATGTATTCTTTGATCAGGAGTTTGCGAACTTCAACGATCTTCCCGTACGGGTTCGGGGTCGCGTCCATACCGAAAGAATCAAAGATAAATTAGCAACAATGATGTTCAGCTTTCAGAATTTTTATTCTGGAAATGTTGTTGATAGGTGGGTCTAAGTAATACAGTACTAGGCCAAAATTATCCGCCCAATCGCTAATTTACACCAAAACTCACGGTTTTAATATTAGTTTATATATATATAGCCATTAAACACCACATGTAATGGTCTGATGGTACACAATAACCCTATTTTAGAGATTCTACAGCGATTCCCACCTCTGATTTCAAACATACTCTCATAAATATCTATACATTTGGATGTTGCTTCCATGTGTCAGAGTCTGTCGTCCAGTCTGATACATCAGCCGCGGGCACGTCTTTCACAGACCAAACTAATGTCGTCTTGCATAGTTGCCTGATTATTCCCAGTTCTCATATTCACAGTGATGTGCTGGTCATGTGCAAAGGTAAGATGTCCGCCGTTGACCACAGTTTTTGTAGTTATATTCTAGATACCTTCACGAATCCGCAATATTATGGAGGGTCTGAACTAGATACCCACATATCGTGTCCAAATACAGGTTTCCCGTGATTTTAGTCTTGCGCGAGGCCGTGTGCTGAGAAGAGAATTGTCAGGAATAACGACGGAGGTAGTTCGTCGGTCGTTTCTAATAGCCGAAACACTTCAAAGCTCCGGTCTTTTCAAACAAAGGCCATGTATTGCCATACACCCCCACCACATCCTACCAGCTCAAAGACACAATAATCTACAAATTTTGTCGCCAAAGACGTGCATATATACGATGGATTTGCCTGAAAACCACACGCTGGAATATTCCCCTTCACCGCCTGGTTCGCCAAAGTCCTTTGCCTCTTTTGGCAGTCAGTTTGTGGAAGGAGTATTTAAGCCAGCAAGCTATGATGATCTGGAAGACCCCGAACAGTATATGGCTGGTGGACTTCATCCAGTCCATCTTGGAGATCTACTTGGGAACAGCAACCAATATAAGGTTATTCACAAGCTGGGAAGTGGGGGATTTGCAACTGTGTGGCTCTGTCGCGACCTGGAGAAAGATGTGTACACAGCTTTAAAAATCATGATTGCAGATGCGTCTAAGGATGACTGCGCCGAACTAAAATTACTCAAAAAGACCTGGGACATGGAGCAAGTTGGCGGCAAACAAATTGCCATACCCCGTGACCATTTCTGGATCGATGGCCCAAATGGACACCATCTTTGTTTGGTACTGCCTGTTCTAGGCCCGAGAGTGTCTGAAATATGGAACACTTTCAAAGATCCTAGCACACTTTCTAGGAAGATTGCACCACAAGTGGTACATGGCTTACAATTTTTGCATAGTCATAATGTTTGTCATGGCGGTCAGTTTACACCTATTACAAGCGAGGTTATAGGTATCTAGGCTAAACATGATTTCAGACTTGCGACCCTCCAATATCCTTCTCCAAATGTCAGATTTTAACAGTCTTGATGAAAAAATGATCCTCAAGGAGTTTGGAGTGCCCCAAAAGGACCCGGTTCTTACGGCGTTAGGCGAGAGATTTGAGCTGCCTTCTGCACCAAAATACCTTGTAAGACCGATCGATACTGCATCAATCAATCGGCGATATCTGATTGATCAAGTATGTATTATTGACTTTGGCGAGTCATACGATTTCTCATCTCCTCCTCAAGAACTGGGCATTCCGTTATCATACTGTGCGCCAGAATTAATATTTCATAACCTAGCTGGACCAGCAAGTGATGTGTGGGCACTTGCTTGCACGCTTTACGAAATACGGAGCTGCAAACGGCTAGTGTATGCCGGATTTGGAGAGGAGGATGATGTTTTAATGCAGTTGGTCCAGCTTTTCGGGAAACTTCCAGAGCCTTGGTGGTCATCATGGGAGAAACGAGACCTTTGGTTCAATGCAGAGGGCCTACCAGATAAGCTCCTTGACAATGGAACGCCTGCCGCTAATCAGCATACACTAGAGGGGTTCCTGGCGCAAGGATATAAATATACCTATTTTGCCAATGGTCTCTTCTCAGGAGAAGACGGTGAGAAGAAAAGTGTCACCATTCCTGCAGATGAGATCAAGGATTTCGCAAACCTTTTGGGTCTGATGTTCAAGTACCAACCGAATGAGCGCATTACTGCGGCAATGGCCGCAACCCATCCATGGTTACAAGTTTAGATATTGTCAAATATCTTAACTGGGGAGCAAGAACAACGACCTTGACGGATCGAGAGAATTGGCTGCGTAGACAACGGTAGAGATTCAAAATTTAGCTCATAAAAGAATATAAGCTTTCTAAAAATGACTACTAAACAATGCTCCCGAGTATGATTTTATTGGATCAACTCCGCTGGTATAGATTAAGTAATATCTGTGACAGCTTAGATACAGAGACGAAAAAAGGAGTGGTTTATGCGAAGATATTTGAGGTGATATATTGCAAACATCTCATAGACTAGACGTGCCTCTAACCAGAGGTGCTATAGCTAGCACAATTCAAAAACCACATGCTCAGGATTAGTTCGCATGAATTCACCATCCATTATGCCGTAAACGTAGCATTCACCAATGACCTTGTAGTAACCATTCGCAACTGGCCTCAGCACAAAAGGAACATTCACTCGGAAAATGATCGCAATGATATCTCCCTCTTCCATTGTATCAGGTCCCAATCCTATTTGCCCGTCCACCGTCATGAATGACATGCCTAACAGTGACGCAGTAGCTTTGAAACAATAGGAATAGGGTAAGCAGTCTCTGCCTTCACTTTCATCACACCCTAACATATCGCGTTCAAAGTCAAATATCTTTTCTCCGATCTGAAATTGTTGCAAGAACCTGTTGTAATGAGAAATATCTGCCCTCTGAAATTTTGGATTAAAACCTGCAGGCAACTCTAGATCCATAACAGGTGTTCGCCAAGCAGCTCCATCTATATCAATGTTGGGATTCAGCTCTTGGCAGCGTACAAGTAGCTTTAAGAAATCATGGTACCAATTAGTGAATGGTTCAGCAGTGTTTGCTCTAACAATTCCAGTTCTTTTGATACAGTCGACATATGCCCCTTTTACTTTTATGATATTGGGTAGGGCTGAATCTTGTATTTCGAGAGGAATACAGGAGGTTGAGGCCGCGACACAGTAAAGCTGGCTCGGCATCCTCGCCATTAAAATTGAAGACCAGTCTGGCACCCATGAAGGTATATCAGATCGATTTCTTGGATAACGGCAGTATGACAGGATATCGAGGTCTCCATTACAAATAAAGGCAGTTGCAAGGTCTATGTAGACGTCTCGACATGATTTAGAATAGTCAACTTTCAGGCCCAAAGATCTCGCATCAGCTGCCATTCCAAGAAGCGCATAAACATAGTCTCGGGGGTCTGAAGCCCTTATACAGCAATGCGCGCCCGTATAAACCCTTGCAATTATTGATTTCAAATTACATTTTTGAATTGCTTCTGCGTTTTTAGAGACCATACTCATCATGACACTAGGAGCATGGCTAACACTGAAGTTTGGTATTCTCCCTCCCTCAAGCTCTCTTTGAAAATATAGCAAATATTCCGAAGAAACCAGATTTGCATTAACTAGATTGTCCCACACGATTCGTCGACTACCACACAAAACTACGATTTCTCGAGCAGCGGTAACTTCTTGTATGATCCACGCTCGGAGCCAAAAGGGCCGTTCGAAAAGATGATATAGTGCAGCTGGCTGGTAGTGTAATTCAATTTTGCCATTTTTAATTGCAGGGCGTTCTAGCACAAAAAGTGCGGACAACAATTGGAGCACTTCTTTGCTATTATGAATGTCCTTTATTCCATGTGTAAACGCCAATGTAATGACATCACCAACAACGTTAGCAAAATCCATTGCGAAGTCACTGCCGTCCTCTTCAACACCTAGCCAGGCTAGCACTTTCGTAGCTTTTCTATATATTTTTGCCATCCTTTGAACTTGATCTGTCTTTTCGGCATCGTCACTCTGGTTGATACAAATAGCGTCTATCCATAAAGCAGAAGAAGATTTGTTATTCTCAAGCTCCGACAATAAAGAGTTAAGGCTCTTAGTGATTAAGAGCAGCTTTCCATTGACGTAAATTGGATATCGCAATGTTGGAGCTCCCCACACGTACGATACCGCTTTATACTTCTTAGCACTTCCAAAAGGCAGATGAAAGATGGAACAGTTCATAATATGATCGGAGGAAGCATTCTTAGTTGTTCTACGTTCGAGCCGGACGAGTCTAATTTCTTGATTTTGTGTATCAAGAGGCTGATAATTGAAAATTGCTGATAATCTCGAGGACATAAGACCTGGTCCGCGTGTGAATAAAAACGGCGAATGGGAGAAAATGTATTCAAGGCCAGAGCTGCCAGCAATAGTATAGAGCTCGAAAAACAGCCGCATTCCATGCCATGGTAGCAGAGGTGAATGATATCTCAAAGACAGCGACATCGTAGCTGCTGAGAAGACACGAGCTTCTAGTCTATTTTGATTCGGCATTGCAGCGACTAATCAACAACAGTAGCAAGATGACTAGTAGCTGATATCGTGGTAGGTGAGGGTAAGACGTAAAGTTTGGTGTGAACTGTGAATTTGAAGTTAGGCAGCAGCATATAAGTCGGGCGTCGTGAAAAATCTCAGCTAATGGTCTCAGAAGAGTACCATGTGATTAATTTATGTACCGCTGCTTCTATATGTCTACCAAATCATCCTGTCTCCCAACTGGCAAATATACTCTCTGGAAGTATAATAAAACAAACTAGATCTGATTATGGCAGATGGCGACTCGGATAGTAAAAGCTAAGATCTTTTCCAAAGATATGTCCTCTTACAATTGATTCGATACCTTCCCCTCGACTACCTCTCGCCTGACAAGCTGAGACTCAAAGTGCTAGAACAGTGCGATATTTGACAGCCCTTTTAAATCTCCTATTCACAGGGCTCGAACCTGTTAATAAGATATGAAAAACAGACTTAAACTTTTCTTACTTGTCTCGCCCCTTCAATCTACATCCTGACAATCTCATTAAAGTGCGATGGGAAAAGGAAAGTTTGTCACACCCCTTTTCGCGCTCGCTTAACTCTTGGCACCATTTCCTAAACTCACCCAATCTTACCTCCCTAGGCTAGCAAGAGCTGAGTCCTATATAGCAGCTCTCACTAATAGACTTGATGCACTTCCACATCAATCTTCATGTTTACTTTTTTCAATCATTTCCAGTCGGAGACGAGGCAGATACGAAGCTCTTTGTATATGGTAATATTTCAAGCGTATATTCAATGGTACACGCGTTACGGTCAACCTTGTCACAGAATACATATCCGACAAACCTTTGGTATGATATGCAACATTGTAATTTTAAGTGGTCGAGTCGGCATCAATCAATTCAGAAACGGCAAATAGAAATATTACATGAGAGGCAAAAGTTGTAGCCACTTTTAATGATTGGGGTCTCAAGAGAAGACATAGTGTTTCAACAAGAAAAAGATGGCATAGGTTAGTTGGTTATGGTGGTTGAAGCTGGAAATGGTGGGATATCTCTTGGCCTACACTTATTCTGCCTGCCACTCTATTGATTTCGTAGAAGGTAGATGGTGAGCTGTGGAATTAGGCAGGAGGTTGGAATTATCAGAAGATGATCATGAAAAGCAATGTTGAAGCTATCTTGCAGAAAGAGAGGCTCACCACCAACTATATTCAAAATAAACCTGTGAATGGATAAATTCATAGTATTATGTGAATAGCATCTCACATTGGTAAATCGGATACAAAGTATCTTATGAGTACGAATAATCGCTATGATAAAATCTGCATCACTTCATATCTTCGTGAATCTAACATCCCTTCCTGGGTTGCTTTCATCTATTCTGACGTCCTACACCTCCAATCGCTTAGTCAAGAACCAACCTCCAAAGTCCATCTCCCAAGTAATGTCCCTCCTCAACAACTGGTCCTTTTCCTTTCTCCTTTGTATCCTTGGTACCCATACTCAAGAGACCCACCGCACAGGCCTCCCTCTTGCCCTCTGCGCAAATCACCACTGGTTCTCCTTTTTCCAATTCTCGGCCACCATACCAGCCTTCTTCTTCATCTTCATCGTCACTATCGTCACTGTCATCCTCCTCGTCATCAGCGCCGGTTCCATATTCGCCTTCTTCTTTAGCATTTCCAGAGGGTAGGCGGCCGCCGGTGGATGTCAGACCAGGGGCCATGAGCGTCGCTCCGGATAGCACGAAACGAATGGCGCCGCGGTCAATGCGGATAGAAGGGAAGGCAGAGGGGAAGCGGTGCACGAGACGGAGGTGGGGGAGGATGGCATCGGTCATGTGTTGGTAGAAGAGCGGAGTAGAGCCAAGGAGATAGAGTGTAACTCTGTCTGGTCTGTTTGCACATTCTGTTAGCTTATATCATCTGTATGCCTATATTCTGCCTGCATCTGATTGCGTGTTGAGAAGCAAGATTGACTATTGGGAAGGGTAGGTTGTAGTACATTTTCATGGCATCTAACTGTTCCTTCTTAGGTATAATCTCGTCGATATGCGGCGCAAGGAGTGGGTAGGTGGTTACGATCTGATTTCTAATCGCACGCTGGACGGACGATTTTACTTTCGATTTCGAACCTGGGGAGAGACTGTATTGAATCAACATTTGATTATTGTGTGCGTGCCGAAGACATTCGATAAAATGAAGCGGAGAATCGAGCACTTACTCTTTTTTGAACATCTTGACCTTTAGCTGACTTGAGCTGGAGATTGAGGCTATCTGATAGTTTGGCACGATTATAGGGCTTTGGATTAGACTCAAGAATCGAATGGGATTAATGGTCGCAGAGATGTTGTTGAGTTGTTGATATTTTGACACGAGAGGCTCTGTCTGCTTGCCCCGCGATTCGGCGGGCTGGAAAGACCAAGTGTGCACGAGGGGTAAAGATGAAGTCACTCAGCCCGCCGTGTAATATAGAGGGTTCTGAATATAGGATATATGCTTATTCAATATGTGTCTGGATTTGAATAATAAAAGAAGAGTAAAAAAAAGCTTTCTAAAAGC
>Ga0247807_10000912_pt1 | contig 18053 bp, 16 predicted proteins | sample UWRJL074202C1_FD_179931 | JGI IMG/M metagenome (GOLD analysis project Ga0247807, IMG submission 179931) | Plant litter microbial communities from Arlington Agricultural Research Station in Wisconsin, United States - UWRJ-L074-202C-1 | ecosystem: Environmental > Terrestrial > Plant litter >...
GTCTGTTTCATTATTTTTTTAAATACTATTCCTAGTTTTTGCTAATCTTTTCCCTTTGGCAGGCCAAGTCAGATCCAATCCCCACAGTAAACCTCTGCGAGCAAGCAGGCAAGCCGTCAACCTTATATTCTTCAATCAGTCAATTTATTGTGAGAGAAGCAATAAAGATGCAAATCCATATCTTCTTCGTGTTTTGCAAAGTGAAAAACATGAGCGGGAAACCAGAACTCCTGAAGTTAAGCTGCGAAATGATATACCAGCAAAGAAAGGAGACATCCTCCCTATCACCTTCAAATGCTCGTCTATTTCCAGCGGTATCTGGAACTACAACTTAGTGGGCTCGGATCTTGTTTACGCTCCTCAATTACAATGGGACATTCCTGGTTCTGCCCGTTTCGGAGACAGAGCAATCATACTTAGGTTAACCTCCAATCAACGCATTGAATTTCGTTACTCGAGCATCAACGACATCACCACTGAGTTGGGTGGATCTCCATCTCTTATAATCTCCATGATGGAGCCTCCACGGTTATTTGAGGAAATAGTGGCTGACCCTGTAGCAGATCTGTTGGCAAGTCTAAATTTGTCCCAGTTCGTTCAACAACAGCCTAGGCGAAACGGCCCTTCACGTTATAGAATTGCGTATCTTACTGGAGAGCACAGAGAGATCGCTGCCCATTGTCTAGTCTACAAGTTGGTTTTAGATGATAGATGCGAGATGGCCCTTCCGAGTAATGAGAACAATAATGAGAAAATCAGTCTGTTACGCCAAGCGCATGGGATTCCGGCTCTGATAAGTCGGCACACTGACGTGGTGAGAATGACTGAAAAATATGCAGATTCTTTCGAGAGACTCAAGCAAGCTTTAATAAGCATCTCAAACGAACTCCCATTCGCCTTACAATTTCAGATCCAAAAGATCGCACAAAATAACTACCTTCCTCCTTCAAAGGTAAGGCAACTCCTACCTGAGATAATTGCCATCAAGAAACGCTCGAATTTGCCCATATGTATTAGTGCAGTTCGAAAATTATCCAACCAAATCGATTTTCCTGGGCCAAATGTCGAAGGGCATGATTTCGTCCTTCAGACTTTAATCGATCTTCTGCAGGAGAACGAATCATACTACATGAGACATGGTACTCCATTAGACGAAGTCATCACAGAAGAACTATCTGGAAATGTAGTTATCATACACAGAGTAAAAGTCACGCCCACCTCCATCTTATTGTCCGGTCCGGAGCCTGAAACTAAGAATCGTGTGCTTCGGAAATACCCAGATAACCACGATTATTTCCTCAGAGTGACATTCTGTGACGAAGATGGGCAACCAGTTCGTTTTAGTGGACAAGTTTCGCACGATCGAATATTCAATGAACGATTCAAAGATGTTTTAAGAGTCGGCATTACGATAGGCGGTCGGAAATTTGAGTTTCTTGGCTTCTCCCATTCGTCTTTACGATCCCAGACATGTTGGTTCATGGCTCCGTTCGTTTTTGGCAGTGAAATCCTGGATAGCCGTGCAGTAATTTCGGAGCTAGGGGATTTCTCAAAAATATATTCACCAGCCAAGTGTGCTGCACGAATTGGGCAGGTGTTTTCTGACACACCAACTACTGTGAAGATCGATCCACGTATTGTCAATATTGTTGATGACGTTGAACGCAACGATAGAGTCTTTAGTGATGGCGTCGGTACCATGAGTCAGAGTGTGATGGAAAGAATTTGGGCTAAGCTTTCCAATTCTCGAGGTGTAAAGCCTACTTGTTTTCAGATACGTTATGCAGGTATGTAGTTAGCGGACTAATCAGACTGCCTGGCTCAATAATGAGGCTCGATGTTCGATTTGGAGACTAATCAGTTATTCTCGGTAGGCGCCAAAGGCATGATATCTCTTGATCCCTTACTTCAGGGAGATGTACTGCTACTCCGCAAGTCAATGGTCAAGTTTGAGGGCACAAATAAGACAGACATTGAAATTTGCGAGGGTGCGTGGAAGCCGCTTCCCCTACTACTTAATAGACAATTTATCAAGATTCTTGAAGATATGGGTACGAAAGCGAGCTTTTTTCTTGACCTCCAAACCAAGGAAGTGGAGCGGCTACGAATGATAACTGCCAGTCCATATAATGCATCTACATTCCTCAGACGTCAAAATGTTGGTGATACTGTTCACTTGCCATGGTTTATCAACAAATTGACTGCCTTGGACATAGACTTCCGAGAGGACGGTTTTATGAGAAATATTCTAGAAATGTCGTTGCTCCATGAGTTACGACAATTGAAGCATAAAACTAGGATTCCTGTCCCTGAGGGTCGTCATCTTCATGGGATTATGGATGAATTCGGAATTCTAGCAGAGGACCAGATATTCTGTACCTTTACCGAAGATGGGAAGTCCAAAGCTGTGGTAGGGAGAGATTTAATAATTTCAAAGGCTCCTTGCTTACACCCAGGAGACGTTCAAGTTGTCAATGCAATACATCCTCCAAAAGGCTCTCCACTCTGGGAGCTTCGTAATTGTGTGGTATTCAGTCAGAAAGGAGGACGTGACTTACCAAGCAAATTGAGTGGCGGAGACCTGGATGGAGATCGATATTATATCATCTGGGATGAAGCGGCAAAGCCAGACATGACATATACTCCGGCTGACTACGCTCGTAAAGATCCAATCAATATTGAACGTCCAGTAGAAAGCTCTGATATGACCGATTTCTTTATTAAGTTCATGGAGACAGATCAATTAGGAAGAATTGCAGTAATGCATAGAGTTCTAGCGGACCAGATGATGGATGGAACATTGAACCCTGACTGCATCACACTGGCGGAAATGCACTCAACAGCTGTGGATTTCAGCAAGACAGGAATACCCGTAAGCAACATTTACCTTAAAATCTTGCCACTGTCTTAATCTGAAGTAGGTTGATATGTCTAAACTACCAAAGTATACGCCATGGCGACCAGACTTTGAAGCACCTGGCCCACATGTCACTATCGAGTCAAGATCTGGTATCGCATTTGAACTACTACCAAAACAAGACGCAGATTATGCTGATGATGACGACGATTTTGTGAAATATAGATATTACAAAAGTGAGAAAGTTCTTGGGCAACTATATCGGGGCATTGATGAAAGAGCAATCTTTGCCGAAATTCAGCAGCGATCTCGGGAATACACTACTAGCAATATGCATAGACCAGATATTATTCATCGAGTCTGGTCCTATGTTCAAGAAAACTGTCGGCTATTTGAGTGGGAGCATCAGAAGCCTTGGGCTCGAGATGTGATGGAGAGGTAGGTCTTTTGTTCACGGCTTCGCCAAAAGGTGCTAATATTATTTATTATTTAGCTACGAAGACTGTGTACAGAATTCCATGAAAGAATACAATGAACACCCTTCACGTCCCCTAACCGAGCTTGAAGTCTTCGTCGGCAACGTTCTTGGTCGGACTGGTGCGCAGAGCAAGCGTCAGCGGGAACTTTCTACGTCGCTCAAAGAGCACTTTGACGATGGCGTTGCTTGGATTGTGAACTGCATACTGAAGGATGGAAATGGAGAATGGTCTGATGAGTCGCTAGAGCGGAGTATGGCGTGTTTAGCAGTCAGTCTGGAAGAACCCAAGCAGCCCAGAGGATGGAAGGGTAAAGAGCAGCTGGTCAGCTTCAAATATGTTGCAGCTGCAATTTGCCTTAGGGAAGTTGAGAGAAAGATACCTGATGTTTGATTCTACGAGGCGCATTTGCTTCTTCTGTAGCTGTAGCTTGGCTGGGTGGGTGGCGTCAACAGGTGTAAAACGTACACGGGCAACTTGCTAGACCTTTACAACGTGTCTTTGACACGCGAAAGAGTGAATGATATGACTTATGACACCATCTGATTTCATGTGCTATTGTGCTATTGTGCTGTTATCTAAAAACGCGTTCTCGCTAAATTCACAACACAAGGTGGTTGGTATCACAACACAATAGGAGAAATTTAAGCGAGAACCCCCTATTGTGCCTTCACATTTTGGGACCTAAGGGCTCTATAAAGATTACTTAACACTCCCTCCAATATCTTCTTCTGATTTCTGTTGATCGAGTCTTCGCTGTCCATCCGTGCTCATCTTTTCTCAATTTATACTTCTATATCACCAATCAAATCATCCAACATGTCCGTGACCAACAACACCGGCAACCCAGGCGCCTTATGTGGCTGCAACCAGCCTGGTTGTAACTCAACGGCAGAAACATGCCCCGTAAGTAGAGCACATATTTCTTATATGCTCGATATTTGGGTTGCGATTTGGTAAACGCGCCGTCGTTGTCTTTTGTGTTTTCAAGATCACCTTGTTCGTTCATTCTTTTGGTATGGGCGCGATTGGAGGCAGTTTTTCAGTACGAGATACGCTGTGATTGAATTGCTTCATGGAACATGATAGATTGTTCCTTCGCGACGTTGTCTATCACGATGTTCTTGTTGTCGTTGGTTCGAGGTGTATGCTATATTTGATGACGAGTATTTTCGTTTTCTGCCCGAGTTAACTTTTGATTTCAATTGCGTCGGAGTAAATGAGACGAGATGGTTTGAGGATTTTGATTCTTGATTCCGCATCTGAATAGAGCGTGTGATTGACCTGGACCGTGGGATATACTTCAGAGCGATCATATCGTCTATACTGGACTAAGAGCCTGCCTTCGAATCAAGTGGTTTGAACAGTACGAGTCGATAAAAAACTGGTAGCATATTGTCTTGCCTAGATCCAAAGCTCCTTTTTTTTCAATTAAGTCAAACATGAAGCTCCTTCAGCAGAACCTATTGTGCATTTCACGTTGAGGTATCTTAAGAGGTGGAGGAGAGCACTTCCGCTCTACCATCGATGGTATTGTTGCACCGGCACGCAAAAGAGGAATTGTATGTGAAGATGTTTCAGTTTGAGCTTGCTTTCAAATCCAACATGTAGGATCCATTATCAATTTTATTTATGTACGCAAAGGCTTTGCCAGATATCTTCAAGCGGCCCAAAACTCTTGGGTGCTTTCTTAATTAGTTGCCCTTGTTGATCATCTTGTATCAAGAGCACTGTCAATTGAAATTCTCTTTAAAGAGTGTCAATTCAACTGATCCAAAAATGTAATTTACTGTTCCACTATTGCACCAAAAGTGCTTTGAAGTATTTATCATCAAGTGGCAATCCAGTTCGGGTGTTTCTCGGGTTAGGACGGTTTCAAATAGCAAAGATCCTTCACAAACACATTGAGTTATATCTAATGCTTCAATGGGAAAGTTCTGACAAATCCTTAGACCTACCAACCGCCGCCACCTATCAACCAACCGCAGCAGATCGTCCTCCCTGCTCCCACCATAGGAGGGATTAGGACGGAGGAGCCAGGAAAAGGAATTGACGAGTTGACTTACGCCATTTGGGCGGAGCTGGAGTGGGACAACCTCGTACGTATTCACATCTGGCATAAATTCAAACAGAATGATTAACGCTGGCTCTAGCTAAGGGAGTTCAAGAATTCGCTTCAAGAGCGCCAAGAGAAGAGGGTGGAGGATGGGGATATGGATTGGCTTCTGGACTCCGAAGTCTACTTTGACAGGCAGCAGGTGGAGGCTTGCCTAATGGACCAGAGGGAATAATAATGATGTAAGTCAACCCTGTGCAAATGTATGGTCTCAATTATGCTCACAGTAGGGACTAACATCGCACAATCATAGTGGTAACGTGTAGCCGGACTCGCGCTGTCTAGCTTTCTGTATTTTCCTTCTTTCTCTTTGTAAACCAGATCCCTTATACAAGAATGTTAATAAACCGAGCAAGGATCATATTGTGATTTTATCGCTCTGCTTCAAAACCGAGCGCTTCCCAAATCCCCGACGATCTAGATGGTTTGGCACGTAGCTTACGCTATTAAATATTGTACTCGGCATAGCCTTATTCCTGCAGCGCTAGTAGTAGCTCACCGCCAAAGCAGGAATAAAGAACCGAACAACTAATATTATTGTGTACGTATAAATATGTGTTTAAACGCTATATGTGTCCTAGAAAAATAGTCTTCTATATCTCTTCAATCCAGGCAGTTTTCCCCCTCGGATGATAATGGTATGGTAATGCTATCTCTTAAAGAATGCTGTGCTCGTCCCACCGTGCACGTGGTTCTCGAAAACTTACGCCGGGCTACTGTAGCCCACGTGTCAAAAGCGATACTGTACAGCCTAGAACTGCACTATTAGTTTTGACCTCCCGAAACGGTAAGGTGTGAATATGCTAGGAACTATCAATTTCCATTTCAAGCAGATCGTAAAGAGGCGCGTCGCTGAAGAATCGACTGTTCCGTATTAGCGTACAAAAATTGTGTAGCAGAGTCAATTCTTAGTTGAACCGTCACCTTCAGCTTACTCCGTGCGGAGTATCCGATCGATTCTGCTAGCGTGGGTAATGTGGATTATTCCGATACTCTACATCGACTAAAGAGAATCAACTTGGGGAATGACTCCCATCCATTAACACGGACCTGAAAAGCAGTCAAGATGCCATCTATTGACTCTTTTCCCCGGTCTTCAAAATGGGTTTAGCCTCAAGCATTTACCAATCTGCGAGCAGTCTACTTAAGAGACAGATGATTCTCCAAATATTTTGCCCTTACTGTTCATCTTCAGCTCAGTTGGTACTTTCCATCTTCATCTTCAAGCAATTTAGACAGTTCTCACTATGTTGTTCAACTATGCCTCTACCCTGTTACTTGCCTCGGCCACTGGTGTGGCAGCAGGCTTAGCTGCCAGAGCTTGCAATGAAAATAACTGTCTCAGAGGTAGGTCAACAAGTACACGATAGGTTCTAGGCTAACTTTCATAGCTATCAAGGCTTCTGCATTTACTACTAGACATGGAACAGCGGACTGTTCATCATAATTTCGTACTACCGTCACCCCAGCAATAGTGTAATACTCAATTCCCCTTGTGTCAGGCTGCCTCAACATAGTATGCTCACGTCTATATAGAACTGCTGTTACGGCAACGGCAACTGTTCTCACAAGCACAACAGTTCCTGAAACTGTTGTAATCTCGACCTTCCCTACGTACGTGCTAGCTTCCAGACTCCTGTGTTCTCCCAAGTACATTGCTTTGCGACATCTAACAGAACCCAGTGTCGTTGTTACTGTCACACAAACTTCAACAGATGTGAAGACTCTCACATCTACCGCGCAAAACAAGAAGCGACAAGTCACCAATGTGCCTTCTGACATTCCGGCCTATGCTTCTGCTTGCTCCGGATCCGTGAAGTATAGTTCCGCTTGTTCCTGCGTTGGAATTACTGCGACTACGGTCACAGCTGCCACGCCCACTACTACCGTCACTGTCTCGGTTGTACGTATCTTGTGCATAGAAAGCTAATGATTTTCTTCTACTAATTTGACCTAGGCCAACACGATTGCTTCTACCAGCCTAACACTGACAACTGCAACATTCGCACAAACGAACACCGTAGAAACTACGGCGATCCTCGAAATCACAACTACTACTACTACGACCGCTGCCCCACAACAGTAAGTTATAATTTTATGGTCTCCTTTTCCCCTTTTCGATACCTATTCACTTCTGCAATCCCAAACACATTTTAGATGATACCACCCTGAAATTAAAAGTCGCAAACACGAAGGATACCCTTCCGTTTCTGAAAACCTCTTTTAACAATCATGCTGATTAAATTCTTCGCTCCAGAACATATATACCCTGCACTGGCCCGCCATTTAACAGCGCCGGAACCGGAGGATGTTCCAGTAGCTGCTTTTGTGACATCTTGGCGGGGTCTAGCGATATGGGTTTCTGTGACAACGCCGGCGGTTGCGGTGGTGCGTGCAATACCAACGCTGATTTTCCATCTGGCCAAGCATGCACGTCGGGACATCCAGAGTGCGGAAGCCAGAATGTCTGCCTCGATTATACAGGATGCTCGGCCTCTGGCTCTAAGATGATGTTCGCTATTCGGGGCAGTCTATCGTTGAGTCAGAGGGATGAAAGCCCATCTAAAATTGAGAAGAGTGTTATTCAACTTCTTCGAAACACCAACACGGGTATAGATGAGTAGAAGCATTGTACTCTTTCATCATTAACGAGAGTTGTGAAATTCAAATAGATACTGTTGCCAACTAGATTAATATCATTTACCTAGGCTCCTAAGACTACATATCTTAATGTCAAGTCACGTATTTTGCAGCTAGTAAATCTTCATATATGGGGACACCTCACGTGAGATTATGATTGGAGCTTAGCTTACTGTCATGATCTCTACGTCTTACAAGATAGTTGAGATAGAGAGCTGAGCTGTAGAGGTATTCAAGCAAACATCCACCGTCAGCAAAACAAATTGGTCAATCTTGCAAATCAACATACCGCTAAATACTAAGTTGGTGTATAGAGAAAGAAGGTAAATATTCTCACTGAAGCTTCGTGACTGAAACTACCTACTATGCATGTAGAAATTACAGGAGTTTAATCCACTATGATTTTACTCGGACTCAAGCTATAACTTAACAAACATAATGTTATCTGAAGAAATTTCCAAGAATAGTTGTATTGAAGGTGTCATGTCATGTATGGCTGAGGTCGATTCCCCAAACTCGATGAAGCTTGGCGAGGTCACGTTACCCAAGCTGCCGTAGTTTAAGGGATGGCTGTGAGGCTTTCTGGCCAAAACGCGTTAAATCCCAAACACATGAAGCTTGAGTTGACTGAGTTCTGCCACCACCATCATCCCATCAATCCCTCAATTGTCTTTCACGATGCAACAGCCTAGCGACGGGATCGCTAGAGAGCTTCTTCCCCACGTTCACCTTGTTTCGACGTACAGATTTCCGGTTCTTCCATCACTACATCACGACAAGGCTGCAGAATGGCTCTTTGCTGCGCCAAAAATTGCCAGCAACACAGCTCCCTTTTACTGGACTTACCTTGACCGACCCACGGTTGGGACTGTTCTTCTTGTGTGGCAGTCCCCTTCGCTGGGCATCGAATTACCTAGCGATGGATATATTTGGTCCCCTGGTGAGGTGCGCTATCAGGTCGCAGCAAGTGGAGGAGGCACTCTTGAAATGTATCAACAGAAAGTTGGTTATGGTCCGGGCGATCCTGTCGCAACTCTCACCCGACGTCGCTATCGTCTCCTCCCCTCCCAAGGTGGTGCTCAGGTCGACCCCAGCATGTGGCTTATTCATTATTCTCAATGCGACCCAAGTGAGCGCGTCTCTTCACAGGCAATCCCTATCACTCCGCAGATACAGAACACCATGCAGACGCGCCAGTACCTACACCAACAGGGCCAGATAGTTCAAAAGGAATTCATGCTTCATGATCGCCACAATTGGCCCCAGATCCAATTTCCACGAGCTCCTACGCGTCAGCAGTATGCCCCAAGTATGCCATCTGCACGAGTCCCTATCCAAGTGGCCTACCCGACACAGCACTCCTCCGCTGGCCCACCCCCGAAGCGAGTTCGACGACCGGAACCCTCGAGTGCAATTACTGGCAGCTCTGTCATTCCAGATGGTGATGATGAGGAGGATACTTCTCGTGGAGATTTCTTTGACTTCACCACACCGCGAGAGATCAGCATGGTCAGATACAAGCAGAATCACGAGTGGATGGAAGAGATCTTGTCGTCACCTTATGCTATTAACCAAATAATTCCGGCGGATCTTGGGCTTGGTTTGACTGGAGAATTAGCTCCTTTGACCAGCGAGTTCTTTGATGCACCAGGTGCCAAGGGGTCCGCTTCGAAACACACCTATGTTGGCCGGCTTGAATCCGAAAAAGCCAACGAGTTCCGTCAAAAGGCTGCTGAGCACGTTAAGGAAACCAACAAGGAGATTGAAAAAATGAAGGCAAAACATGCAAAACGGTTGGCAAAGTTCCAACGAGGCTCCTTATTGTCTACCGCAGAAAAGAGCCTTCGGACTGCTGTTGCAAATCCCTCTGATGTCGGACCTGAATACTGGCGTCTTGAAGGCAGAGTTGACGAGGATGATGAAACAGAAAGTAAAGCTGTTAGCGAGCTTCTGCCAAAGGTTGATGACATTGTCGCCCAAGTTGAAGCGTCACTTGGTCGACATGTTGTTGCTATTCAAGAGCTTCGTCGTATCCAAGATGGAGGATTTGAGGAGGCTGTGGCCCCTCCCCCTAGTCCACAGAAATCTGCACAGCAATCCGTCAATGGCGGAACTCCTCAGAGCGGTGTTTTAGTGACCGATGTAGACATGGACATTGACAATTCGGCAGCGGGTCTAATGGATCAGTATCACACAGGGCTATCATCAAATCCTACTCCTGGCAGTGGATTTCCTACGCCTCAACCTCATTTGCAGACTCATTCCTCATCTGGCACTCCTGGAATGCAAGCTCCTTCACCTCTGCCTACTACAAGTGATTCTCCTCAGCGTCAAGCCCCAGTCCAAGCAGAAATTAGTATGACGGGCACTGGTGAGCAAGACACTTCAGCTGCAGCAACCAGTGGAGACTGGGTCGTTGTTCCGCCAGGTGGTGTTTCACCTGATCCAACAAGTACCTCCCTGGCACCTCCCGCTACAAGTGCTTTGGCAACATCCATTTCGCCGCATCCTACTACATCTAGTAACACGCCTCTTCCAGACTTTGGCACTAGCCCCAATGCTTTTGCTGATCTAGGAGACTTAGATACAGCAGGCGAGGCTTTAGCGGGATATGGTGATACTGGAGGCGATCTGGGCGATGATCTTGGACTTGACATGGATGTTGGTATGGACGACTCAGCTTTCGGAGAGGCATTTCATGGAGTCGAGCCGAGAGACCAAGGCGAAGATAATCAGGTTGATGGAATATGAATGAGATCAAAAGTCGGACAAAATCTCTATAATTGAAAATTCTGTAACATAGTGGCTTCTTTCTTCACGATTTAGAAATTGTTTCATAAATATGAAATTCCTTTACTACGATAGAATAATTGAATGAAGTCTTTCTCTGATCTGTTGCTACCATTTCTTTTTCTGCAATTAATCTCTCTTTTCATAAGCTGTGGCTTCAGATTGTACGAAGGATCATTCAGCGTACCATTTGCATACCAGGTGTATTTCACAAGCTAGTATCACAGGCATAGCATTTTACCCCTCCACATTGTAGCTTCTGAAGAAAAGAAAAAGCTGTTTACAATATTCTCTACCTCATGATCAAGCGCGTGAAGTAAGTTTTAAACTTTAGGGATTTAAATTTATGATGAATAAGAAGAACCTGTAGTCGCTTTCTTCAAAATTGAGCTGATTCATTGTTTAATCATCCGTTGACAATGATCTACAAACCAAACTTTTCAAATCTTCGTTACCAATGGTCAATCCTCACATCGAATCGTTCAAAAAGTGGTTGAACAATTGGTGAGATCAATATCACGTGGATGAGGCTGGCGTCTCGCGCTTAGGCTGGTCTTGCCTCGCGTCTGAGCTGCCTGTAGCTGTCAACATATTCAACAACGACCATTTGAAAACACTCTATCATCTGGCACTTTGGACATATTATACCAAATTCCACAGCAGCAAATACATCTCGAAATCTCAATATGGAGTTTGGCACTTCGGGCATGTTGAATGAAGGTACTATCCTAAAGAGAGCTCGGTTCTTAGCATCAGCAGCTAACCATAGCTTTCGTAAGATGGCATTCATGTCGATATGGACCGCCTCAAGAAGGGCGAGGTCAAGTAAGAGTCCCGATCTTGTTGAAGGAAACGTTGCTAACACTTAATCTAGCCTTGGAACTTCCATGTAAGAACTGCTCAATCTTCTATCGTAGAGGGTATTACTAATGGTACTTAGCATGGCAATCAACTTCAAGGATGGTGTTATTCTAGGTTCGTTTCCCATGGAGCTCTCTGAGTAAGGGACTTTCCGCTAATTAAGTTCATAAGGTGCGGATAGTAGAACCACAACCGGCGCATACATTGCCAATCGAGTTACGGACAAGCTCACTCAAGTTCACGATACCATCTGGTGCTGCCGGTCAGGCTCCGCCGCAGATACACAAGCAGTTGCAGATATTGTTCATTATCAATTGGGAATGTACGGTATTCAAAATGGCAGACAACCGACAACGCAAACGGCAGCTGCCATGTTCCAAGAGCTGTGTTACGAGAACAAGGATAGATTAAGGTATGGCATCATCTCATTATCGTTCGGCGGAAGCTAATTTTAACAGTGCTGGGCTGATCATTGCTGGATGGGATGAGCGACACGGAGGTCAGGTCTACTCGATACCACTGGGAGGCTCCCTCCACAAGCAGTCCTATGCTATCGGCGGATCTGGTTCGACATACATCTACGGTTACTGTGATGCCAACTGGAAGGAGGGAATGGATGAGGAAGCGGCCGTTAATTTCGTAAAGGGTGCTTTACAAGAGGCAATCAAATGGGATGGAAGTTCTGGTGGAGTAATCAGAATGGTGGTATTGACGAAGAAGGGTGCAAATAGACATCTGTATCTGCCAGATACCCAGTACTCAGTGCGTCACGAATAAGCACCTGGGGACATTGTACAATAGACAAATGAGAATTTGAAGCATGGTGTTTGGCAATCGCAATCGTTCTGGGATTTGCAGGGTTATAATAGCGGTCAATAGCGGCGGTGAGTCGAGCTGGCGTGAATGGTATATCCTATGGTGAAATAACTCACTTCAGCAAAAGCAAGCATGGGCTGAGCGTATCAGATTCTTTAAATGGAGCAGGTCCCGTAGCTTTAGTGGTTGTGCAGCACGAAACAACATGGGGCTCGCATTCGCCCACGGGATTTTTGGATGGCGGCCACCATTTCGGCCACGCCTCGTGTCTGTCTCATCCCGTTCGTTGGACTTTGGGCTTTAGACTTGCGACTACTGAGCAGATGTTGGCTTAGACCAGATATGGGTTAGAAAAGGGTCCCGGCACTCCGAGTCAGAGTTTAGGATCAGTTATTTATACTAAATTAAGTCCATGGCGACGTTAACTTTACGATGCTGTGTTTTTGCCTAACAAACCACAGCGGTTTGGCTTAGTTCTTGAGTTGAGCGTATTCTCTGCATGACCATAACACGTAGGATTATCTGCCCACCTTCTGCCATTGCGCTGCAGGATCGCTATCGTCTATTTAGCCCCGGCCGTCGCCATCCTGCGCTTTACGACTCGCTGGGAGAATTGAATGCTGGTGTAACGGATTTGGGGGCATCCGCGCTTTTACTGGCGTGGCGGTTGGTTGGACTCCCAGGACCCTGCAATTTCCAAGAAGTGACGACTTCCTCCACCCAAGATATTCTGCTACCATATCGATACATCACAACACCACTGATAAACCACGATATCAATCACCACTACAGCTCCACCTCATCTGCCACTGAAATCAAGCTGGCCAAGCTGCCCTCCATACTCGGCTGCGCTTCCACCAATGCTGCAGGTAAGCTTGCTGTTCTTCTCCTCTCCCCGCCCGCAGTTCACATGTACTTGTACATGCCAGACCCCCACAACATCGCTTCTTTTCGAAGCAAGTATATGCGCATTATCCCTCAAGTATGATCATGAGTCAAGACTACTGAAAGTAGACTCATCAAGTCCAGGCGCACCTGTCGCGCATTATTCTGCGATTAAGTGAAAGCAGGCGTTGACATCGGATGTTTATATTTGATAGCTCCTAAATCTTGCGTTTGGTGAATATGTTCATTGCGCGACTTTAAACTTTGGCCACTACGCGCACGTATTTCTACGTTTGCGCTCATGCCACTTATTTCTTCGTCGTTCCTTGCCCTGCCATCCTCTACTACAGCATACATTTAACTGACAACGTCTACCAGCTTCGTCCGTCTCCGATATTTTGATAGGCTGATATGGCTGCCGTGATCAATGATTTTATACCGGACACCTCACACTTTCACCATCACCACAATACGATGGTAGGGGGCTCTGTTCAACAGCCATTGTCTGCTGAATTCCGACAAAGATCAAGATCACGCACCGAACACGCCTCAGCTCCGAGCCCACCATCACACCCCCCATCTGCCTCAATTCCACCTCGTACACCACCACCGAGCACGAGTTCAAGGGCCGTTCAAGCAGAAGAAGACACTGACCGACCTTCGGCCGTGAAACCAGAGCCACCATCACCTCCCACGAGCTCCAGTCCAAATCCTGGCCAGTACACGAGATCTTACACGAACTCGAGCCAGAAGAATTTCCCAGAAGCATCTACGCATCACACCCGTGGGCCGACGCAAGAACCCGAAGATCCAAAGATAGTAGCTGCCGCCCCTTTCGCGTCCCCACCAACTTCTCATACACCTATAGCAAGATCGGTACGATCATTAGGCGACGTGAAGAACTATGGAGGAAACGTAATCAAAGTGCGTGATTTGGCACATATCCAAGATTTCGCAAGCGATGAATTTCTTCAATTTAGAGGGCAGTCAGGTAGACGGCAAACAGCAGATGATCCAGCATTGAAATATGAAATCAGCGGGATGCCGATTACGGATATCATTGAGATGGTGGCTGGATTGCTCACAAAGATAACAACAACAAATGACCGACAACACGAAAATCTCCATCGCCCTGTAGCTCCCTCTGGAGACTCCTCAAATCTAAGTGGGCTTTCATCTAGCGTTCTGGCCTTTCACGGGAAGAATGTTCCTAGCATAACCATACTGAGCTATTTGAGCCGCATACATAAGTATTGCCCGACTACATACGAAGTGTTTCTCAGTCTCCTGGTCTACTTTGATAGGATGACGGAACGTGTAAATGCAGCCCCAATGCAGTCTTTACGGCATGAGCAAGATGTGGATTCCGATTCTAGACCATCAACATCATATTCTGGTTCAGATGGAGTAGACAGTCCTCCCATAGGAACGAGAAGTGTGCCGGAAAGTGCAGTAGATTTGGATAAGGTGCAACATAGACACGCCTCCAAAGAACCAGATCTATCTGGGTTTCCCCTTAGTCACTTTTTTGTAGTTGACAGTTTTAACATACACCGATTGGTTATTGCCGGAGTTACTTGTGCGAGTAAATTTTTCTCGGACGTGTTTTATACAAATTCCCGTTACGCAAAGGTATTTATTAATCTTCCGTATTGAATTTTCATAATCTAACATAGAAAAGGTTGGCGGTCTTCCATTGGCGGAACTGAATCACTTAGAATTGCAGTTTCTGCTGTTGAATGACTTCAGGCTCTCGGTTCCAGTTGAAGAGCTCGAGGCCTATGGTACAATGTTGGTGGAATTCTACGCGAGAGAAATCATCTCTCAGAGACAAGGACGGATGCCGGAAGATATGGCATATCCAGAGGAAGATGCCTGAGAGGAAATGGAAGGGACATGTTACAGGCACGGAAGATCCGATAGCTACGAAACACCAAGATGGATATATGTTTAGTGTAGTGTCACAGATGCTTAATTTGGACACGATTTTTATGAGCAAGGGGTCGGGTTATGGGAAACAGGAAAGGAATTGCGCCTGGGATTGCTTACCTTAGACTGGACAGCGAGCGTGGTTTATGAACGATACCATTCATCTCATAATATTTTCCACTTGAAATCTTGAAGTCCACGTTGGACTATGTTCGGTAGGTCACGTTCGTTGGCGCTGCGTGGTTTTCCTCCTCTTCCTTGATTTACTTACTGGTCGAAGCCTATCCTTATGAACACGTGCTGAGTCGAGCAGTGCGGTATCTAAATTATGAGTAAATCCATGAGCCACTAGAATCGGGTACTATTAATAGTATTGTGTCATGAACGTGCAGCTCTATGGCCTAAGGCTCGATCAGTACCATCTACACCAAGAACCCGTCATGTACTACATCAATCTCTATGTTCTCGTGAGAGCTTTTCCAACGCCTGTGGTCTCCCGGTACTTTCCCACCGATCTAAGTATCTAATTGTATCCTCCTCGCTATGTATGCCTTGTCCGATGCTTTGAAGCAGGCCACATAGGTCCTCGCTGGGGCGCCAATCACGTATACAAAACGTTAGAGTCCGTCGCCGTGCGCTATCCGTCGGGTACGAGAGATTCGGTCGACTGTAGTTAAGATGATATTGGCCGGGGGCCGAGTCATGGATTCCCCAGTCCACTGGGTAGTCGTACATCGTACCTCTAAACTCCACCGGCTCACTCAGCGTGGTTATCAGATACGCTTTCTTCAATGTCTGCACTTGAAGACAAGCCCGGGCAAATGCTTCGACTAGCGGGACCAAGAGCCGCTCATTAACAACAGTACGGAAGATGATATCTTGTGGGTACTGACCCGACCGGCATTCGTTGTTGTGAGTACTAAACTGGAGGGCAGCGACAGCATCCTCCTCCTCGCTAAAGCCATAACCTGGGGGCATCTGGGTCTCCGAGGCAGGAGAGTTCACTAGAGGAAAAGGATATTGTATCTGCTCGGTCATCTCACTGAAAATACCATTCTCCGAAAGGGGTAGTAAGACCGAAGTTGATTTCAAGATATTGTAAATGTTACCAAAATGGCAGTAAATTGCTCAACCATAGTAGCGATGAATCTCTTATACCCTCGATATTAAGACTAGTCAGACGTGGCAAACCGGCTTTTGCTCTTTGTAATGCACTACTTCGATTGTCCTTAGGGTTAGGGTAAGAAATGCTTTGATACTGATGAAATTGGGCTGTTTTTTGGAATCTAAAGGAAGAGGCTGCGGCTTCAGACGTGGTTACGAGTGAAGCCAGATGTTGGAAATGTTAGAACGTGAGAATGCATTTAGTTTGTCTGGTATGAACTCCATGAGCCAATCCCTGCGCAGAATTGTATCGGCATGGTTCTAATGTTGGTTTTCGTCTCAAAAAGCCAATGAACAAGCATTCAAAGCGCATGGGTTAGAACTCTCTCAACACTTCGTCCTAAAATAGTGGCAGGAAGTTTTAGCATCGCGGGTCTCTTTCATCTTCAAGCAGAAAGTAAGTCAGAAAAATGAAAACTTCTGCCGCCTACGTAAGAAACATGATATTGATTCAGACAGTAAAACACCCACGGCGACGCTTTCTTTATTGTCTTAGAAACCAAGCCTTGTTCTTGCTACATGCTACTATATATTGGTATGTGTGTGAACAGTGTCGGTGCATGAAAATTCCAGCCACGCGTCGAAACAATGCGTTGATATGATTCGATAATAAAACTTATACTAGCTCTATTAACAAAACTGACCTCTGGCCTTTTAACGAAAATGCTTCCTATGACTATATATGTAGGCTGATGGTTTCATGTAGGCTTACTAGAAAGAATACATCGAGCTAAGGTTATCTTGATCGTTAAACTTGAGAGTTGACGTCCAAGTAGGTAGATCTCAAGTGGTATATATATGATATTTCGATTTCCGCATACATGAAAGCAACGAATGTTTGCTTTTCCCACACTTTCCTTCACTTTATCAACTATGAGGTGATTTGCATGAACTATATAATGTTATCGAAGACTGTTGAGCTTAAAACTTTAATGTTGGTGATGAGGCATGATTAAGTTTGTGCAATCTAGAAATACGCTGTCGAGATTTCCCTAAACTGTTGTATTAAATTTGGGTATGTGGAAGTCGTCCGAATCAAAAAGCTATTAGAACTTTTCTCTTTCCTAGCAAAACTCCCACAATAGTGAAGATAACCGAGACAGCTCTCAAATTTAGTGTCTATTCGACTTGGCACAATGAAAGCATCCCTGAATGTACACCGTTACAGGTTAAGATAGCATACGCACTGCCTAAAAGTTTACCTTAGTACTTATGTACGACGTTGCTAATGTGGCGCAAGCCTACGTATCTGGACTGAACATATCCATTACTAATTCTTAGACGTATAATAGGCTTATAAAAATGATTAGAGAAAAGAGGTGAATATAGAGCGTACCTGCCAATTTTGGAGCTAGTTTTATGATGGCGCAGCTCACATCAACGCTAAAAGTGACGTTTCTGTTTCCTACTTCCACTACGTGTACACCACTGCCGAGATAGAACTCTGTCTGGAGTTGAATGTGCGCTCTGTGAGAGGAAATCAAAAGAGGTAGGTGATAGTTCTTTTCCTAACATATCG
>Ga0247807_10000913_pt1 | contig 18050 bp, 12 predicted proteins | sample UWRJL074202C1_FD_179931 | JGI IMG/M metagenome (GOLD analysis project Ga0247807, IMG submission 179931) | Plant litter microbial communities from Arlington Agricultural Research Station in Wisconsin, United States - UWRJ-L074-202C-1 | ecosystem: Environmental > Terrestrial > Plant litter >...
GACTACGACAGTCCGGTACCAGGATTCGTCCTCAGCGGTGGGTGCAGGAACCCCCACCAAAGGCTCGCCAGCCTCATCAACCGGCGTTCCCGTTGTTACTGCGACGTTGTGGTACAGACCCTGAATCGCAGTGCCGCTGGCAACAAATGTCACGGATTCACCCGGAGCAAGCGAGCCGGAGAATCCCGCCGGAGCGGACACCTCGACCGGAGAGCCCGCCTGACCGGCTGCGCCTCCGATGTCGTCGACAGTGACATCGGTGAGTGCAGCGGTTCCCACGTTGGTTACCAGGTAGGTCCAGCGCACGGTCGAGCCTGACGCAACGACTACCGCATCGGCTGCGGAAGCAACGTCCACGTCGTTGGTCTTCTTGAGGATGCTGATCGCGGCGTTTGCGGCTTCGCCGACGTACCAGGAGTCGTCGACGGCGGTCGGGTTGTCAACCGAGGTAATCGGCTCTCCGTCCGCGTCCACGGGGGTACCGGTCGTCGTCGCGACGTTGTGGTAGAGACCCTCGATTGCCGTTCCAGAAGCAAAGAACGTGGTGCTCTCTCCTGGCGCGAGTGTTCCGTTGAACCCTTCAGCCGCGGTCACTTCAACCGACGAACCTGTGCCTGAGGCCGGCCCGCCGACATCGGCAACGGTGACGTTGTCGAGCACGGTCGTTCCGGTGTTCGTGACCAAGTACTCCCACGTGACAGCGGAACCCTCGTATACGTCAACGGCGCTATCCGCATTCGGAACATCCACACCGTTCGTTGTCTTCAGGATTGAGATGTCTGGGTCGGCGACTACAAATACCGCGGCGGGGTTGGACGCGAAGGTCACGCCGGAACCGTTGTAGGTTGCTGTCGCTGAAACAGCGTTGTCGGCGGTCTCCCCGTAGCTGACTGTGGTCGATGTGGTGGTCGGGACCAGCAGCGTGAAGCTGTCACTCGACGACATGGTCGGAATCTCAACACGGAACGCAGTAGCGCCGACCGGGTTAGACGTCCACGTTCCCGTGGTCGCGCTCGTCGCATCCGTCGAGTAGCTGACTGTCGAGCCGACAGGCTCACCCGTCACGGCACCCGTCAACGTCACGGCGAACTCATCACCATCGGCAACAGCCGGTAGCTTGTCGAACAGCGTGACGTTGGACAGAGGGTTGGGCAGAACGTCACTGACGAAAATCTGCCAGAACGCGTCCTCGACAATCCCGGAGTTCAGAGCGAAGGGACCGGATGCTTCAGCGCTCGACAACTTGGAGATGAGCAAACCACCCGCGGTGTTGACGGAGCTATTGCCAGACGCGACGGCGACCGTCGGGCGGGTGGGGTCGAAGTCGTAGACATCAGGGCCGAAAAAGATATCGTTGCCGGTCATCGGGACTGTGACAGGGCTCGTGCCACCATCGGTTGTCGCGATGAACCGGGGGTCAGCGGAGGAGACAAAAGAGGTCGCCGTCACCGAGGTGTCTGTCGGGTCGTACGCCTGCGCAAGCACTCGCACCGGGATATCGTACTGCCATCCACGGCGGGCAATCTCGGCGTTCTTCGCAGCACCGGGAGCACTCATCGGGGCGATGCTGTCGAAGGTGAACGAGATGACCTGCTGCTCGCATCCATCGGCGTCAACCACGCGGGTCGTCGTGATGACCGAGACCCCGTCACCGAGGGACGGTGCCTGCGGCACGCCAACATCTGCCGGGTTGTGTGGCACCGGTGTGATGGCGACGGAATCGTCATAAACCACGCCGCACGGGAGCACGACGTTCATCACCGAGTTTTCGTAGACCTCGGAAGGGTTCTGGTTGACGATGCCCGCGGTGAAGATGCCGGAACCGCCGACCGACAGTGACGATGGAGCATCGATGACGGTGGTGAGGAAAACGGAGTCGGTGGGGGTGAACGGGCTGCTGGCGGTGTTCGACAACGTGCCTGCGGTGACCTCGACCGTGTTGGTGAAGGTGCCGGGGTCCGTTCCCGCTACAGCTGGTGCGACGAACAGTCCGTCGGCGATGTCACGGAAGACCGGCTGGGAGCCGATGCGCACGCGCACCTCGGACCCGGGCGGAACGGTGTCGCTATCACCAGGAGCGAGCGTCAGCCGCCAGCCGGTCAGGACCTCTCCAACTGGGAGAACAAGCTGGTCAGTGCCGCCCCAGTTCACAGACCCGGCGTTCTGCACGGCGATGACCTTGACGTCGGCGGTCGTCGGAGCGGAGTTGTACGCGGTGTACTCGTTCCAGGTGCTCGACCAGTTGGTCTGGTACTCAAGCGCGTAGGGCAGGTTCAGCGCGGTGAGCGCGCTGTTGAACTGAATGTAGAGCTGGCTAACGTCGTTGTGGTGGAACCAGCCATTGCTCGGCTGTCCTGCTGCACCACTGTCCGTGAGGACGAGTTCGTCAACATCCGGAGTGCCCTCGGGGGCGTTGTAAGCACCGGCCGTCTGGGTCAGAACGCTCCGAAATCCTGCGCTTGCCGCCTGAGGGCCAGACTTGCTGGCAGCCACCGACGGCGTACCACCGTCGACGAAAGCGGGACCCTGTGCAGTCGAGGGCGACTGGTCGCGCCACACGCCGTCAGCATCCTGAGTGCGGAGAGTCACGGTGTTCAGCGGAGGCTGGGTTCCGACTGCCCACTCGGGGACCGTCTCCGGGTAGCGGACGGTGATGGTGCCGGCGCTCAGCGCGCTACCGTTTGCACCGTACAGGGCCGTTCCGGTGTAGACGGCAGTCGGGAATGCGCTGGTGTCCCAGCCGGCACCGGTGGTGCCGATAAGTACGGCGCCTGCGGGGAAGACGTCGGTGAACTCCTGGACGTGGGAGGTGAAGGGTTCTCCGCTGTAGCCGGCGCCGATGGAGTAGGTGACGGTGCGGTTGTCGCTACCGGTGACGGTAGATGCCGACTTCGTCGCGAAGTAGTCGTTACCGGCGATGACCGCCGTGCTGACGGGAGCCGACGTAACCGGTCCACTCGGTCCGCCAGTCGCACTCATCGAGGTATCGAGGGTGAGACCCAGATACTTCTCGTCGTTGTCCACCTGCTTCACGGTGTAAACAACACTCACCACCTGCTCGGTGCTCGGGTTGAGCGTCAGCACCAGTTCGCGAGTCGCGGCGTTGTAGGTGTACGACGACACGGCCTGCCCGGGGCCAGACGGCACGGACTCAAACGCCGTCCCCTCAGGCAAGATGCTCGTTAGAACCGCGACCGGCGATGGGTTGCCGGCGCTGACGCCGGTGAAGTTCAGCGTCGCGACGTAGTTGTAGTTGTCAGTGAACGCGACAGTCGGAGGCGCTGTGAGCTCGACCGTGAAATCACCGTTGGCGGCGTTGGCGCTAACCCCGCCAGCTAGAGCGAGAACGAACGCCAGCGTGAGCGCGGCTAGCGCACTGACCGCTGTACGGATACTGAAGCCGGGTTTTCTGTGAACGCTGACGGTCTGCGGGCTGCGGTGATTCAATGCGGGCTCCTGAAGTTGGACGGGAAGAAAAGCCAGGCCGCCAGTTGTCCGCGCGCGCGGGAACCGGGTGCGTGCCAGTCTCGTGTGACCAATGCTCAGCGGTTTCGATATAACGGTGACCGTTTCTCAGTTTTTTCACCTCTCGTTTCACCCCGAGCACGTGAGGGACTGGACCCGAGTACGGCCGCTTTTCGACCCTGCATTAGTAGGGGAGCGTGCTCAGGCAAATCGAATCAGCGAAGGCTCCGAGCTCTAATGACGTCGTTCTGCGAAGGCGAGACATGTGAGGCGTGAAGTCCCCCGCGTATCGAGAGGGCCTCTGTCCGGGATCCCGTGGCCGCACTCGATAGTGTGAGTGACCATGGGCCCTCTCACAGTTGGAATGGTCGTAGTCGGACTCGTCGTGATCGCACTGATCGCAGCTCTGGGGATAGTCCTGGTGCGTCGCAGGGGACGATAACCGAACATTCCGGAGCGTCTGTTCGATGCCGACCGCCGTCGCAAGGACTGGGGCGGCGTCGACCTCGCGGACGCGAACGCCGAAACGCTGCTCGTCCTTCGACGCCGGACCGGTGCGACGGTCAGCGAGCTGTTGTCGGCAAAGGAAGAATGACGTCAGGCGACTGCAGCAGAGTCAGAATCTCACGTGCCGTGTCGTCGGGCAGGGGGCGGGCCGGATTATCCCTCCACGCGTCGAGCGCCATTTCGAGCACCATGAGGGCTGTTTGCGCGGCGAGGCGGGTGCGCAGGTCTGGCGACGGTAGGGAGAGGCGCCGCGCGATCGCGTCCTCGAGCAACACTCGTTCGCGTGCCCAGACGTCCCAGAGGCGAGCGCGTGGCGCACTCGTGCGGTCCAGGACCGCGCGCATGAGCAGGATTCGCTGCTCATGCGATTCGGCGTCGATGAAGTACGCGTTCAAGGCCGCGCCCAAAGCGGTAGGAACGTCCTCTGAGCTGGGGCGAGCCTCAAAGTAATTCGCTAGGTGCGCCTCTTCGTTCATGATCCCGTCGAGGAGGATCTGCTCTTTCGTGGGGAAGTAGCGATAGAGCGTCGACGTTCCCACCTCGGCCGCTAGAGCGATCTCTTCCATCGTGGTGTCGTCGTAGCCCTGTTTCTCGTAGAGCGACAGGGCGGCGTCGACAATGCTTTCGCGCGTGCGGCGGGCTTTGAGTTCGCGAAGTCCCATGCAGACAGCTTACGTAATTGCATGCTGACTCTCAAAAGGGTTATAGTTCCCAATTGGTAGTCCACTTCCATTTTCGCAAGCGGACCCGCACACAAAGGAGTGTTACATGTCGAACAGCCCGACGGTTGTGCCAGAGGCCCCGACCGCCTCCGGCACGCCGCACACCCCGCTTGGCCGGTTGATCCCAGCGATGATGTCGTCACAGATCGGCAACTACGTCGGTCTCCTCACCCCGCTGCAGCTTCTGCTGGCACTTCATCTCACCGACCTTGCTGGGGGAGGTGACGCGACCGGCGCCTTCGGTATCGTTACCGGCTTTGGCGCTCTATTCGCGCTGCTGTTCAACCCGATCGGCGGGCGACTGTCAGATCTGTCGACCTCCCGTCTCGGCCGTCGACGCACGTTCATTCTGTTCGGCTCATTGGCCGGTGCCCTCGCGCTCGTAGCGCTCGCCTTCACGCAGGAGGTCTGGCAAGTCGTCATCCTGTGGTGCCTCGTGCAGGCGCTGTTCAACTTCCAGTCGGCCGCGACCACCGCGCTGCTTCCCGACCAGGTGCCCGCGGCCAAACGAGGTCTCGCGTCCGGTCTGCTGGGACTGACTATCGCCATCGGCCCGCTTCTCGGCCTCACCCTCGCAAACTCGTTCACTGCAGGATCCACTACCCAGTGGTTTGCCATTGCGATAGCCGCGGCGATCTTCGGCCTCATTGCTGTCGTTCTCATCCGCGACCCGCGCCACAAGCGCGAGGCTGGCGAGGGTGGGTTCAACCTCGTGCTGCTTGCGCGCACCTTCTGGATCAACCCGCGCAAGCACCCTGCCTTCGGCTGGGCCTGGGCGACGCGCTTCCTCATCACCTGCGCCTATGCCAGTGGAACGTACAATACGTTCTTCTTGATTCAGCGGTTCAACGTCAGTACCGATGACGTCGGAGGCATCGTGCTGACGCTGTCGCTCGTGTCGATCGCTCTACTAGCGGTGTCGAGTGTCATCGCCGGAGCCCTCTCCGACCGAATCAAGCGCCAGAAGCCGTTCGTCATCGCGTCAGGCGCGCTGTCTGGCGTAGCCCTGGTCACCATGGCGTTCGCGCCCTCGATCGACTTCGTCTTCCTCGCAACGGTGCTGCTCGGCCTCGGAACGGGCATGTTCTTCTCTATCGACCTGGCGATGTGCGCTCGCGTGCTTCCCAATCCCGACGAGGCAGGCAAGGACCTCGCAATCATCAACATGGCGAACTCGCTGCCTCAGTCGATCGTGCCCTTTCTCGCGCCGGTGCTGTTGGTCATCGGCGGATACACGCTGTTCTTCATCTTCCTTGCCGTTCTCGGCCTGCTCGGTGCCCTCGCGGTGTTGCGAGTTCCCGAAATAGGTCAGGAAGCGGGCCAGGGCGGTGCCGCGCCCGTGACCCGCGACTGACCTCCCGCCACACCCGAATCCTGATTCCCCGAAAGTGAGAGACACCATGTCGACAACCACCCCCGCAGCATCCTCCATCCCCGTCGGCCCTTTTGAGCTGGCCGAGGCTCCGCTCGTCCAGGGCGCTGACCACAGCGCGCTGCCGAAGGAGGGCTGGCTGCCGGCCGTCGTGCCGGGCGGCGTGCACGAATCACTGCTGGCGGCGGGGCGCATACCGAACCCGAACTACGACCGCAACGAGCAGGAGGTGCGGTGGATCGAGGAGCGTGACTGGTGGTTCCGCACGACGCTTGCTCGTCCCGCGGGCCTTGCAGCGGGTGAGCGGCTCACGCTCCTGTTTCAGGGCCTCGACACGGTCGTCGACATCTGGCTAGACGGCGAACTGCTGGGCCACCACGAGAACATGTTCCGCCCGGCCGAGTTCGATGTGACGGAACGCTTGACGCTACACAGCACGCTCGAGCTGCGCTTCTCCCCGCCGCTGGCGGGACTCGAGGTTCCCGACTCGGTGACCGAGATGGGCAAGCGCCTCGGTGACGCGTTCTCCGCGCTCGCCGGTGATGGTGAGAACGAGGGCGAGGGCGAGGGCGGTCTGGCGGAAATGCTACCGCTCAGCACCCTTCGCCGTAAGGCGGTCTTCTCGTGGGGCTGGGACTTCGGGCCGCGCATCCCCTCGATCGGAATCTGGCGCCCCGTCGAGCTGGTGAGGGAGCGCGTTGCCGCGATCTCGGGACATCACGTGAGGGCAACGGCAGTGGATGCGGTGGCCGGTACCGCGACGGTCGCTATCGACGTCGACGTCGAGGCCTTCGCTCCCGGCACCCTGCATCTTGCGATATCGCTGGTTTCGCCCGGCGGGTCGCGCGTCGAGACCACTGTCGTGGTGGAGGAGGGTGCCGCGCACGCCGTGTTCGAGCTGAGTAACGCGGAACTGTGGTGGACAAACGATCTTGGTGCCCAGCCGCTGTATGACGTACATCTGGCGCTGTCGGCGGGGGACACCCTCCTCGATACCGTCGACGACCGCGTCGGCCTCCGCACGATCGAGCTGGACCGCTCGGCCGACCCGGAGGGCGGACGGGTGTTCCGCTTCATTCTGAACGGGGTGCCGATCTTCGCGCGCGGCGGCGCCTGGCTGCCCGCTAGCATGCTGGTCGGATCGATCGAGCCGGCCCAGGTTCGGCGTTTGGTGCAGACAGCCCGCGACGGCAACATGAACATGCTGCGCATCTGGGGCGGAGGCATCTACGAGCAGGATGCCTTCTACGCGGCGTGTGATGAGCTCGGGGTTCTTGTCTGGCAGGACTTCATGTTCGCCTGCATCGACTACCCGAGCGAGCTGGAGTCTCTTCAGAACGAGGTGCGTCTCGAGGCGGAATACCAAGTGCGACGCCTGCGGAACCGCGCAAGCATGGCCCTCTGGTCGGGCAACAACGAAGTGCATCTGATCCACGGGTTCGCGTACCAGGGTTATGAGGAAGGCGACTGGGGCTGGCACTTCTTCCACAAGATCCTGCCCGAGACCGTTGCTGCGCTCGATGGTGCAGTGTCCTACTGGCCCGGAAGCCCCTATGGAGAAGCTGCCGAAGAGGGGTTTATGGCGGTCAACGGCGTGCTCGACGGCGACCGGCACGCGTGGGAGGTCTGGCACGGCTTCGACTTCGGAGCTGGAGGTGGGGACTACGCCTCGATTGGCGAAGCGCGCCACTACCGGCGCTACGCGAACGACCGGGGCAAGTTCATCAGCGAATTCGGGATTCACGCGTCACCGGAGCGATCGACGTTGGAGAAGTGGATCCCAGCCGAAAGCCTGACGGTGCACAGTCCCTCGTTCGACGCCCACAACAAGGACAACCCGAAGGACAAGGGCGACGCGATGATGGAGATCATCACCGGAGTCCCGACCAACCTCGACGAGTATGTGGACTTCACGATGGTCACCCAGGGTGAGGGTCTCAAGTTCGGCATCGAGCACTACCGGCGGCGCGCGCCGCACTGCAACGGAACACTCGTCTGGCAGTTCAACGATGTGTGGCCCGGCTTCAGCTGGTCGGTGGTCGACGTCGAGGGCATCCCGAAGGCTGGCTACTACCTCACTGCTGCGGCCTTCGAACCGGTGCTGGCCAGCTTCACGCAGACCACCGACGGTGGCCTCGAGCTGTGGCTGTCGAACAGCACAGCCGCCCCGGTAACGCGCACCGTTCGGGTCGAGGTCGCCGAGTTCGGTGGCATCAGCATCCTCGACAAGACCGTTACGGGCACTGTGCCTGTCGGTGAGTCGGCGCTGATCTGGTCAGGGAGCGCCGCTGAGGTGGGGGCAGCTCCCACCCGCTTTGCCTGGGTGAGCGGCGAAGGCGTTCGCTCCAACCGATGGTTCTTCTCCGAGATCAAAGACGTCGCGTTTGGCCCCTCCGAGCTAATCGTCGCGGGTGAGGATATTGCTCCCGGTACCGCCAGGATCACCGTGACGTCCCGCGGATACTCCTACCTCGTTCGCATCCCTTCGCCTGCAGGTTTCGTGAAGTTCAGCGACAACTACTTCGATCTGCGCGACGGGGAGTCGACCACCATCGAGGTGACCAATCTTCCCGAAGGAATCAGCGCCGGGGACCTCGAGGTTCTTGGCTACATCGGCCAGCGCTCGTGAGCACCGAGATCGCGGTTTCGAGCTTCAGTCTGCGTCAGCAGCTGGGGCCGATCAGGCTCGGTTATCAGGATGCCGAGGGCAACGACGCCGAGTTCGTACTGCCGATGCCTCAGGTGATCGACCTCGAGCAGTTCCCCGCGTTGGTGCGCGAGCGCTGCGGTGTCGAGCTGATCGAGATCTGCCAGATCCAGTTCGCGGATGCCGATGCGCGAGTCGACGCTGTGCGGGCCGCGCTGGATGCCGCCGGCGTCGGCTTGCTCACCGTGCCGATCGACGTCGGCAACCTCGCAGATCTGTCGGCGCAGGCGCGACGTGAATCCGAGGCTGCGATCGTCGCGTGGTTCGACATCTCGTCGCGGCTCGGTTCTCGCTACGTGCGAATCAATGCCGGGTCCCCGTTCCAACCCGAGATCGAGTTGGCCCACGTGATCGAGAGCATGGATCGCCTCGCCGACTCCGCGGCCGAACGCGGTCTCGGCCTACTGGTCGAGAATCACGGCGGTCCGAGTTCAGACCCCGATGTGCTGCTCGAGCTCCTCGAAGCGGTCGGTACCGACCGACTCGGGCTTCTGCTCGACACGGGCAACTTCGAACCGCTCATCACCTACGCCTCCGCCGCCTTCACCGGACAGCAGGTAACCGAGCAGTTCGACTTCGGGCCCGTCTACGAGCGGGTCGAGCGCCTTGCGCCATATGCGAGTGTGGTGCACGCGAAGGCGCATGAGTTTCGGGGAGATGCGCACCATCCGGTCGACCTCGAACGGGCCCTTCGAATAGTGGCCGCGACGGGCTTCGCCGGGCCAATCACGGTGGAGTACGAGGGCAACGAGGGCGACCCATGGCAGCAGACAGCTCGCACCGTCGAACTCGTACGGCAGGTCTTCGATCGAGAGTGAGGAGGGTCGGCTCGTCCCGTGCTGAGCCGGATGCGCCAGGCACTCCCACGCCCCTCAGTTGCCTACCGCGGAGAAACGATGAGAAGCACGAGTCCAATCACCCACGGCGTGACCGTCAGAATCCCGATGACGCTCAGGATCGCTCCGATGAGGGAGGGGAAGGTGCCGCGAGCTGAACCAGTGCGTCGCAACTCGGAGCGAGCTCGCAGAGCCGCAAAGAGGCCGACTGCGCCGATGACTATCGGGAGCGGGGGAAAAGAGAACGTTCCGACGCTGACGATGCCGAGAACCAGAGCGATGTACGCGGAGCCCGGAGCTCCGAGTTGGTCCGGTTCGTTCGACGGGGTCATTCGATCCTCACAGACATACGTAGATGTCTGGCGACCCTAGCTGAAGGCGGCGAGGGCCTCGTCGAGACGAGCCGAGGTTTCTCCGTCTGCGCTGTTGTCGAAGAGCACGTGGTGGGCGCCACGCCAGGCACACTCGGCCGCTTGGGCTGAGGCCCAGAACTCGTCCCAGTGGGCGATCTTCCAGGCATCCCGTTCGTAGCCGCGGTCGACGACACGATCCTTCACACGCGAGCCATCGACGGTGACGTGCACCACAACGATCTCCACGTCCGTGGGCCAGTTGTGCTCAACTGCCGCGCGCTCGAGGAAGTCGGCTTGCGGAAAGTAGCGCACGAAGGGCGCATCGAGCACAACCGAGGAACCGAGACGCAGGTTGTCGCCGGCAAGGCGGAGCAGCGTGCGGTACTCGAGATCCATGACGGCGCGCTGGTAGTACTCGTTGTTGTCGCGCTCGTGTTTGTCTGTGCCGGCGAGTTCGAGCAGGGCTTCTGTGAAGAAGGTCGCGACGCTGTCCTTGTCGAGATAGGCGGCGTGAGAGTGCCGCGCGATCTGCGTGCTAACCGTCGACTTGCCCGAACCGGCGGGGCCGATCACGAAGTAGAGCTTGGGGGACATAGTTCGATTCTTCTCTTTCGGTGGATGATGTGGGCCAGCGAATCCCTGTGCTGGCCCACACCACGATCACGCGACGGTCGAACGGTCCTTCACGAAGAGTCCGTAGGACAGCGCCCCGACGAGCAGCAGGACTCCGCCGATAAGGAAGACGAACGTGTAGTTGCCGCCGGTTGCAGTGAGGATCGCACCGGTGACTACGGGAGCGGCTGCCGCGCCGATGAATCCACCGAAGTTCTGGATCGCACCGAGAGATGCAACCTGGTTCGACGGAGCGACGTCGGACGCGAGCGTCCAGAGGCAGCCGATAGGGATCTGCGAGGCGAAGTAGCCGAGCGACAGCAGTGCGATCGCCAGCGGGGTGCTGTCGACATAGGCGAGGGGTAGCACGGCCGCCGCGGCGAGCAGGGCTCCACCGACGATGGGGATCTTGCGCGACAGCACCGTAGGGACGCCGCGCTTGATCAGTCGACCCGAGAGCCAGCCTCCGAAGAGCACACCGACGATGCCGCAGAGGAACGGAAGTGCGGCGATTCCGCCACTCTCGGCGAGGCTGAAGCCGCGTGCGGTCTGCAGGTAGCTAGGCAGCCAGGTGAGGTAGACCCACACCGTGTAGAAGATTCCGAAGGCTCCGAGGATCATGAACCAGGTGTTGCGCTGGGCAAACAGCGTGCCCCACGCGACCTTCTCGACCGAGGCGATGACCTTGGCGTGCGCCTCGTCGCCCTTGATCATGGCCTGCTCCTTGAGCGTCGGGTCACGGTAGATGCGCAACCAGACGAGGGCGATGACGATGCCGAGGGCGCCGACGATGATGAACATTCCGCGCCAGCTCATCGTGAGCAGCAGGAAGGTCAGCAGAGGGGGAGCGATGGCGTTAGCGATCTGCGACCCCGTGTTGACGAGCGAGACGGGAAGCGCACGCTCGCTCTTGTTGAACCAACGCTCGTTGACCTTCAGCGCCGAGGTGAAGAACGGCGCCTCGGTGATGCCGAGTGCCACGCGCGCGGCGTAGAGGAATCCGAACGAGTTGGCAGCGGCTGTCACCATCGAGACAATCGACCAGCCACCGGCCGCGAAAGCGAACATCTTTTTCGGGCCGAACTTGTCGACGAGGTAGCCGGCGGGCAGGTTGGCAATCGCATACGGCCAGGAGAACGCCGACAGCAGCAGACCCATCTGGAGTTCGTTGAGGTTGAACTCCTGGGCGATCGTGAGGTTCGCGACGCTCAGGGTGCTGCGGTCGAGGTAATTGACCACACCTCCGAGCACGAGGAAACCGACGAGGAACCAGCGGATGCGCACGCTTCTCTTTTGCTCACGGTCGAGCACCGGGGGCACTTCGGCAATGGTATTGCTCATGACAATCACTCCTTTGTGTTGCTGACGACCGCGGCCGTCGTGGGTTCTTCGAGGGGCTAGTTGCGGGCCTCGGCGATGGCGGACAGGAATTCGGATGCCGCTGCGGTGACGAGGCTGTAGTCGCCCGTCGCCTGCGCGGCCTTCGTGACGTAGCTCCCGACGCCGACGGCGATGACGCCCGCGTCGAACCACGACTTCACGTTCTCGGGGGTGGCTCCACCCGCGGGGAGGATGGGAGCCTGCGGCAGCGGGGCCAGGATCGTCTTCACGTAGCTCGGGCCCGCGATGTCCGTGGGGAAGAGCTTGACGATGTCGGCCCCGGCCTCCATTGTGTTGACGATCTCGGTGGGCGTGAACGCGCCGCTCACGGTGACTGCCTGGTAGCGGTTCGCCGTGGCGATCATCGCGGGGTTCAGGTTGGGGCTCACGAGGATGCGCGCACCGGCCTGGATGCAGGCGAAGGCGGCCTCGGAATCGAGCACCGTCCCCGCACCAATGGCGATGCCCTGCTCAGCGAACTCGTCGGAAAGAGTGCGGATCACTCCGAGGGCGTTGGGCACGGAGAGGGTGATCTCGAGGGCGCGGAACCCGCCGGCGATGGCAGCGCGCGACACGGCGAGCGCCTCTTCCGAGCTGTCGAGACGGACGATCAGGATTGCTCCGGTCTGGACGATACTGTCCAGCACCTCAAATTTGGTTAACATCGTTGCCCACTGTAGACCATATTTTCACAAAGTGTCACAACAAATGTGATCCCACGTTAAACTCGACTCGATGACATCGACGCCACCGCTCATTCCCGACCAGCGCCACCAAGAGATCCTGCGGCTGCTCCGTAGTGCCGGAGTGCTCAGCATCCGCCATATCGTTGAGGTGCTCGGGGTCTCCCACATGACCGTGCGCCGAGACATCGCGACCCTCGAGGAGAGCGGCCAAGTCGTCTCCGTGCAGGGGGGAGTGCGGCTCAGCGAATGGACGGGAACCGAGCCTCCACGCGAACGTGGATCGCGTGCCGTCCTAGAGCTGCCGCGCAAACGAGCGATTGCGGCGCTCGCGGCCGAGCTCGTAAAGGACGACATGATCGTCTTCCTCGACGCGGGGACCACCTGCGAGGCCGTCGTGCCGCTGCTGGCAACCCGTCGCGGGCTCACGGTCGTGACCAACGACTTCTTTGTGGTCACCACGCTGTTCGACTACCCGGGTATCGAGGTCATCCACACCGGCGGAGCGGTCGACAGCTCGAGTGGCTCATCGAGCGGGCCGCTCGCCGCCGCGACCGTCGCATCCATCAGCCTCGATGTGTTCTTCATGAGTACGGGCACGTGGGATCTCACGCACGGGGTGACCACCCCCGTGACCGAGAAACTCCTGCTCAAACGCGCGGCAATGGATGCGGCATCCTCATGCGTGCTGCTCGCCGACAGCACCAAGTTCGGCACCTTCGAACGCTTCAAGGTGACGCCGCTCGATGCCATCGACGTCGTCATCACCGATGATGCGCTCTCGCCAGATGTGCGTGCCGCCGTGACCGATCTCGGTGTCGACCTGCGTCTGGCGAAGGTCTAGAAGGCCTGCTCGATCCAGGCATCCCCGGTCACGGTCGAGCCTTCAAGCGTTCCCTCGACTCCGGCAATACCCTCATAGATCGGCGCTCCGGTGACCGCGAACTCCTGATCGAGCACGCGAACCGAAACGGTGAGTTCCGCGTCGAACGACGGGATCTCCACGAGGAACTGTTGGGCGTAGCCGTTACCTGTCTTAGGGCTCACCCACAGTGCGCCGACGGGGGTCACGATGCTCGCGACGTAATAGAGGCTGCCGTCGGCATTCTGGATCGTCGCGTACGAGTCGACCGTCACGCCGATCTCCGGCTTGTAGCCCTCGCCGATGATTCCCGCATTCGAGATCGTATAGCCGTTGTCCAGCTGCATGTCTTGCAGTAACCACCGAACCCGGTTATCCGATGAGCCGCCTCCAAAGAAGCCATACTCGTGGTCCATCCAGGTCGTCCCGGTCACCGGGAACTGTTCGCCATCAATCGTGATCGTTCCGGATGCCTTGAGGTTCGTGTACGAGAAGTAGTAGTTGTCGTCGGTGAGACTTTGCTTCTTCGCGCTCGGCTCGAGGCCGGTGCCGAAGACGAAGAATGGCCTGCCCTGCTGGGAGAAGTCGAGATCGAACTCGACCTCGGTGAGAGTGCTCTCGTCGACGAGGAGCGACTGCACGGAGATGTCCTGAGTGGGATCCGCTTGCGGAGCGGTCATCGACACAAAGCTGCGCACGGCGACCGCAGTGGCACCCGAGCCGGCACCGCCCTCCAGCGAGATCTTCGGAGTGGTCGAGTAGCCCGTGCCCGGGTCTACAAGCACGATTTGGCCAACTCCGCCATCGGCATCCAGAACCGCCAAAGCGGATGCGCCCGTGCCGTCCCCCGTGATCGTCACCGTGGGTGCGGTCTTGTATCCCGCTCCCGCGTCGGTGATGCTGAACCCGCCGACTTGCCAGCCTGGGTCACCGAGGCGCGCGTACCAGTCCTTGGACGGGTCACCCTCGGCCCAATTAGCGACGTCAAAAACGCCGAGTGGCTTGGTCACGTAGACCTGAGTGCGCTCGTAGTGCTCGTTGTTCTGGGCATCCGTGAGCGACACCTGCGTCATCGCAAATCCCTGCCCCACGAAGGATGCCGCGTTGATTTCGAAGCCGAAGACGCGATCGCCCGCGCGCAGGGTTCCGATGTGCCACCACCACTCGGTCGGGGCGTCCTTATGGCGGTACATGTCGTCGGGCAGACTCAAAACGACGTTCTCTTCCGGCACCGGATCCGGCTTAGTGTCGCCCTTCCACAGCGGGTTGGCCGGCACGGCGACCGTCGGCGCTGGAACACCGCCGGGCCACTCGGTCGCGAGGAGGGAGGCCAGCAGCACAACAACCACGGCGAACGTGCCGAATGATGCGGGGGCGAGAGCCTTCTCGTGTCGGCGGACGTGGGTGATGATCGCGCCCACGGTAACGATCGCAAGTCCGGCCGCGGCAGCGGCGATGAGCCACCAGGCGAGCGGCGCGTACTGCCCCTGAGCAACAAGCCCAACAACGATTCCCACCGCTCCAAGAATCTCGAGGATCCCAATGACTTTAACGAGCCAGGCGGGGAATGAGTCGACCCACGTCATCCCTCTCCAGCTGAGCCACCGTTTGGGGGCAACCAGCTTGAGAAGCCCCACCCCGAAGAACAGCAGCGCTGTCGCGCCTCCGACAATCCATAGTGCGACGACCATGATTCTCCCCTCGGAGAGAGGTGCGGATCTCCCCCGATAGTGCTGACTATAGACCCAGGGGTATTTTTCTTGGATCGGCGCTAATAGGGGATTAGGCAGCTAGCGCGGCAACACTGGCCTGTGCCAGTCAGGCGAGCGACTGGCTGCCGATTACCGACAGAAGCTGCAACTTTTCGTAGCTCTCGGTTCCCGGCGCCGCTGTGTATACGAGTAAGGAGTGCGACTGCTCCGGATCGAGGAGGATCTGGCAGTTCAGAGCTAAAGCGCCAAGCTCGGGGTGCATGTAGTTCTTGACTTCCTTCGGCCGCAGTCCCACCTCATGTAGTTCCCACACCCGTCGAAACTCCTCGCTTCGCTTGGTGAGGTCGTCAACGAACTGTGCAGCTCTCGAGCCCGCACCTCGAAGGGTAGCCACCGACCTCAGGCCGGAGGCGAACATCCTTCCGAGAAAATCGTGATCTTCCGGCGAGTAAAGCTGCCTCACGGCCGGATCGACGAACCAGCGGTATCCGATGCTCCGTGATGGGCCCGTGAGATTGGTCAGATCTCCGGTGAGCGCCACCGCCAAGGGAGTTTGCCGCAGGGTCTCGCCGAGCTCGGTGACGATCTCGGCCGGAGTGTCCTGCAGGCGATCGAAGATGCGCAGAAGGCCCGGGCTCACATGGTCGCCGCCGGAGCCCCGGGCTGGTGGGTTGTGGCCCGCGAGCCGAAACAGGTGGTCGCGCTCATCGAGAGACAGGTGAAGTCCCTGAGCTATCGACGCCATCATCTGCTCGGATGGCTGGGGCCCGCGCTCCTGCTCCAGGCGCGAGTAGTAGTCGGTCGACATGTGCGACAGAAGTGCCACTTCCTCGCGCCGCAGCCCGGACGTCCTTCGTCGCTGACCGCGACCGAGCCCGACGTCCTCGGGCTGCAGGCTTTCGCGCCGCTTGCGGAGAAACTCCGCCAGCCCGGATCGATCGATCACCATGAATCCTCCTTCGAGTGAGTCATGTCTACCGCTCGCTCGCTGAGTTATCCACGGATCACCGATCCCCCGTTCAGTGCCAAGGGGGGATCGGCGCTCCCTGAATAAGCCGACCAGCAACCAGCAGAGTGAGACGAGTCATCCACAGAATCGAGAAATAATGTCCCCGAGAACCATCGACATCGAGGTACCCGACCTCACAGGAAAGCGCGCCGTCGTCACGGGCGCCAGCGACGGAATGGGACTGACCATCGCGTCACGGCTCGCTGCAGCAGGTGCCGAGGTGGTGCTTCCCGTGCGAAACCATCGCAAGGGCGAGGCGGCGCTCGCCGCGATCCGCCAAGCGCATCCTTCAGCCAACATTTCCCTCCGCGATCTCGACCTGTCGTCTCTCGCCTCGGTCGAGGCCCTCGGCCACACGCTGGGTGAGGAGGGTCAGCCCATTCATATGCTCATCAACAACGCGGGGGTGATGACGCCCCCGACTCGCCAATCGACCGCTGACGGACTCGAGTTGCAGTTCGGCACGAACCATCTGGGGCACTTTGCTCTCGTCGCTCATCTGCTGCCGCTACTTCGCGCGGGCAAGGCTCGAGTGACATCGCAGGTCAGCATCGCCGCGAACTCCGGATCGATCAACTGGAACGACCTCAACTGGGAGCAGTCGTACGACGGCATGCGCGCGTACAGCCAATCGAAGATTGCCTTCGGCTTGTTCGGGCTAGAACTGAACCGTCGCAGTATCGCGAATGGATGGGGCATCACGAGCAATCTGTCGCATCCGGGGGTTGCCCCCACGAGCTTGCTCGATGCGCGTCCCGAGATCGGGAGAGCTACCGCTACGAGCGCTCGGCGGATCATTACGGCGCTGTCTCGCCGTGGCGTTCTGCTGGGAACAGTGGAGAGCGCAGGACTGCCCGCTCTGGTCGCCGCGACCTCCCCGGATTCCGAGCCCGGCGAGTTCTACGGACCGCGCGGGCTGGGCCACCTCGGTGGAGCTCCAGCCGCGCAGAAGCTCTACTCGCGTTTTCGCAGTGCTGAGGATGCTGCCCGCATCTGGCAGGCATCCGAGCAACTGACGGGGGTGAGCTTCCCGCGCTCGTGACGTCGTAGTGACAGCTACGGTTGTACGGGTCCGATTCCCCCGGCAGAAAGCAGCGGCATGAGCCTCATCCGATTCAATGACGTTGCCGTGCGCTTCGAGAACACTCAGATTCTTCGCGAGGCGTTCTTTCGTCTCGAGACCGGGGACAGGGTTGGACTCATCGGCCGCAATGGGTCGGGCAAGTCGACGCTGCTCAAACTCATCCTCGAGCAGGTCTCGCCCGACTCCGGCACCGTAACAGTGGAGCCGGGGCTGCGCATCGGTTACTTCTCGCAGTTCTCCGAGCTCAATGGAAGTCAGACCATCACCGAGGTGCTCGAGGGGCTCTTCGCCGAGATCCACGAGATTGAGGCGGAGCTCGCATCCATCGACCAGGCGATTGCTGCCGACACAACCGGTGATCTGGATGCTCTCATCCAGCGCCAGTCAGAGCTCTTTGAGCACATGGATCGCCTCGACGGCTGGGACTACCAGCGCCGCATCGATCACGCTCTCACCACGCTCGGGTTCACCGAGGCGCACCGCGTCTGCCCCATCGACGACCTCTCGGGTGGATGGCGCAACCGCGCCGCGCTCGCGAAGATCGTTCTTGAGGATCCGCAGGTGCTTCTGCTCGACGAGCCCACTAACTACCTCGATGTCGCGGGTGTCGAGTGGCTCGAGGCCTGGTTCAAGGCGTTCAAGGGCGCGGCAATAATCGTGTCGCACGATCGTCGGTTCCTCGACACGGTTGTGACCCGCATCATCGAGCTCGAGAACTTTCACCTTCACGAGTACCCCGGCAACTT
>Ga0247807_10000914_pt1 | contig 18008 bp, 14 predicted proteins | sample UWRJL074202C1_FD_179931 | JGI IMG/M metagenome (GOLD analysis project Ga0247807, IMG submission 179931) | Plant litter microbial communities from Arlington Agricultural Research Station in Wisconsin, United States - UWRJ-L074-202C-1 | ecosystem: Environmental > Terrestrial > Plant litter >...
AACGCGATCACGCTGATCGGGGACTCAAGCAGCACCGGGACCACGACGGAAACCCCGTCAACGACCGGTTCTGACAACGGGACCGGGGCGACCACCGACGGAACCGACAGCATCCTCGGAGGCACTCAGGTGCTTCCGGATGTCGTTATCCCCGTCACGGTGACAGACAACGCAATCACCCTCATCGGTGACTCGTCGAGCACCGGTTCAACCGGTGACACGTCGACGCCCGGTACCTCCGGGGATGAGGGCGAGACAACCACGAGCGGTGAGGACAGCATCCTCGGAGGCACCCAGGTCGTTGGGGATGTACTCGCACCCATCGACATCACGGGTAACGCCATCACTATCGTGGGTGATTCCAGTTCAACGGGAACCGGATCGGAAACGCCTGGCACGAGCCAGACAAACACGAACCCGGTAACCTCGGGCCTCGACAGCCTTCTCGGTGGCACCCAGGTTCTCACCGGGATCGAGGTGCCGATCACCGTTGGCGACAACGCCATCACCGTGATCGGCGACAGCACGACCACCACGCCCGGTGGTCCGACGGACCCGACCGACCCAGTTGACCCGGTTGACCCGGTCGACCCCGTTGACCCGACCGACCCGGTTGACCCGACCGACCCCACGGACCCCGTCGACCCGACGGACCCGGTTACGCCGACGGACCCGGTTACGCCGACGGATCCGGTCGACCCGACCAATCCCGTTGACCCGACGAACCCGGTCGACCCGACGAATCCGGTTACGCCGACCAACCCCACCACACCGGTCTCGACCAACCAGCAGGCAACTGCGGTCAACGCCGGGCTTGGGGGCTCTACGGGCCTGGCCAACACGGGAGTTGACACGACCATGGTGCTCGGAGGCCTCGCAACTCTCATGCTCCTGGGATTTGTTCTGCTGATGATCGGTCGTCGTCGCACCAACTAGTACGCGAGTGCAAGAAGCCGAAGCCCGGGTTCTCCCCAGAGGACGAGCCCGGGCCTTCGGCCTGCCCGCGTTAGTGCGAGGAAGGGTCGACGTCGTTGCGGCGGCCCGAGTCGCCGGCGCGCGCACAAACCAGCATCCCTGCGGCTACAACCACCACGATGATCGGGATCGTGAACCACTTATAGAGGAATAGCGAGGGGAAGAAGAGTGTGCCGATGATCGCCCCGAGCACCGAGGCGATCACGATGACCCCGCCGCGCAGAACGCGAGAACGACCTTGAGTCAGTCGACCAGTCGCGACAGCCAGGGTGCCCGCGAGCACCCCGCCCACGAGACCCATGAGCAACGGAACGTAGACGAAACCGAAGGCCTGTCCGATGTCCTGCGAACGCGCCAGAAACCACACAACATGCTCGATGAGCATCGCGATAACTGTCGAAACCATGGCCGCCCAGAACAAGCGGTTAGCGGATGTCGCCACGTCTACTTCGCGGCCGTCGCGACGGCACGAGCAGCGTCGAAGTCTCGCGCGAGGTCGAGCTCACTAGTGACGGGAGCGACAACCACCCGAGCGGTGACATCCCCGATCTCCGCGAGCAACGCCTTGCGAGACCGCCGCCGCCGTGAGGCCGCCGTAGCGGCCGCAAGCACGGCACTCACGAGACCCAGAAGCACGCCCAGCAGCACCCCAGCGAGCACGAGGAGAGTGGGCACGGCCCATCCCTCCACCATCGGAATCTCGGGTCGCGGCAGCCCGAACGTCGGGAAGAACGCGGCGGCCAGCAGCCATCCGACACCCGCGAGGGCTCCAAGGATCGCGACCCACTGCAGCACAGAGAAGATGGGCCACCACCAGGAGCGCCCAGCGGGCAGCTTGGTGCGCGAAATAGCGAGGTCGAGTTCTCCGGGCAGCTCGGCGATAGTGCGGTCGGCAGCGGAACGGATGCCCGCCTTCCACGGCTCCGATAGCTCGCGCGCGGCGTCATCCGCGAATCCCCGCACCGCCAGCGATGCGCGCGCGGACGCCGCGGCGTTCGGGCTAGGAAGACTCGTGCGATGCAGCTCGGGGTTGCCAGTTCGACGCGCGGGGCCGAGTCCCAAACGAGTAAGCGGGTCGGCTCTCAGCCTCAGCAGCCACGACACGAGAGGCCAGCCCGTAGCCTGGCCCGCGCGCTTTCGATACGAGCCCGCGACGGCGTTAGCGACGACATCCACTCCCGCCGCAGTGCCGAGCTGTTCGGTGAGCGCGCCTATCGTCTTGCTTGACGGTGCGCGAGATGCCCCCGCCACCGGGATCCGATCGGCGACCGTCGCGACATCGGCCGAGAGGCGAGCCTCGAGTGCGGCTTTCGCGGCAGCAAGGTCGCCGATCGCTGTGCGAAGCTCCGGGATGCCGTCACCGGTGCGAGCGCTGACAGCGTGCACGCGCGACCTGCCGAGACCGTCCCGTTCGAGAAGAGCCTGAAGCGACACGAGAACGCTCTGAACCTGATCTGCGGGGAGCAGATCCGCCTGGTTGAGCACGACAAGTGTCACTGCTCCGTGGCGGGAGTGCGGCTCGATGAACTGCGCGTGAAGCACCTGGTCGGCATACTTCTGGGGGTCGACGACCCACACGATGGCGTCCACTTGGGCCGCTAGTCGCTCCGCGATCTCGCGGTTGCCGAGCTCGACCGAGTCAAAGTCGGGCAGGTCGAGCAGCACGAGCTGCCGGGCGCGCGCATCGAGCGGCGTCTCGCGAACGACGCGATCACGCACATCGAGCCAGTCGAGCAAATCGACCGCGCCCTCGGCGTCCCACGTAACGGCGAGAGGCTGGGATGTCGTGGGGCGGCGAACGTGGGTCACGGCAACGTCGGCGCCGACGAGGGCATTCAGGAGACTCGACTTACCGGATCCCGTCGCGCCGAACAACCCAATGACCGTGTGCTCGGGCGAACGCTTGCGGCGCTGAGTCGCTCGGCCCAGAAGGGTGTCGATCTCGGATGCGAGGTCGGCGGGCAGTTTGCCATCGCCGGCGGAACGCACCGTGGCGAGCGCGCCGAGGCGAGCGTCGAGGCTGGTCTTCACGAGGCACCCGCTGCCCGTCGAACGTCCGCGACGAGAGCATCCGACTCCCGCACCAGCGTCTCCGGCGACGCCCCAAAACGTGCGGATGCGAGTGCTGTCGAGATGCGCGACTGTTCTTTCTCAAAAAGAGTCTTGACCCGGTCGTGAAGGTCCTGTCGAGCCTGGGCCGCAAGGCGGCGAACAGCATCCTCACCAAAGACCGTCTCAAGCAGCTTCTGTCCAAGCACCGCCGAGCCACCGGCGATGACGATCTCCCCGCCCGTCAGGCCACCCGTTGACGCGAAGACGACGATCATGAGGGCGACAGTCACCACGTTGAGTCCGAGCGAGAGAACGCGAGCTCGCACGCGCTTTGAACCTGCGTTGTCTTGAACGAGTCTCAAGAGGGAACCCTGCCACTCGCGCACCATCGCGGCCGCAGAATCGGCGAAGCCGTCACTCTCCCGCGACAGTTCGGGATGCTCTTCAGCTACGGCGCGACCGGCGGCGGTGCGCTGCAGCTCGGCCCACGCACTCGCTGCGGCTCGTCCGCCCTGGTCGACAATGACGGCGTGAAGGCCGTGCTCGATCTGGGTTTCTACCTCGACGACCGACTGCGGGCGACCCGTGATCCAGGCGCTCACGCTGTCTCGCGCGCGCGAGAACCACGACTCGATCTTGCGGAAGAGGTCTGTCGTTCCCACGAAGTCCTGCCACCGGGCGAGCACCTCACCGCGCAGAAGTGCGCCGTCGCTCGTGGCCGCGTCGACAGCATCCACCGCGTCTTCGTAGTGCTCGGCGGACGCTGTCATTCGTGCCTGCACCCAGTCCAGCTGTTCTTGACGCGCCTCGGCAATGAGAGCGACGCGGGCGGCCAAATCCTCGACTGCGCCGCCGACCGTGCGCGCCGCAATTCGTGTGCGTTCGACCCGGTCACCCGCGATCCCGTGAAGCCATTCGCGAGGCGCGGCAACAGCCGAGGCCGGCAGCATCCCGAGTTCGTCGAGAGGCTGCTCGTGGATGACAAACACGGGTGCGTCAGGCAACCCACGCGCCGAGAGCATGGCCTTCAGGTCGGGAAGCACGTCGTCGACGGCACCGTCGGGCACGCGGTTGAGCACGACTCCGACGGTGATGTTGCGAGCAGCCGCTCCCTCGAGCAGGCGCCAGGGGACTGCATCCGCGTAGCGATTCGCGGTCGTGACGAAGAGCCACAGGTCGGCCGCGGCGAGCAGTTGGGTGGCGAGTGCGCGGTTCTCGTCGGCGACCGAGTCGATGTCCGGCGCATCCACTATCGCCATCGACTCGGGCACCTCACTCTGAGCCAGCAGCATGAGTTCGTTGATGCGTGCGGCGGTCGGAGCATCCCCCGCTGCGGACGACGGAGTGCCCGGGGAACTCACGGTCCCGCGGACGCGGGCAAGCCCGGGCAGGATGCGGTCGGACGCGAACCAGCCGGCATCCACTGGCGCGTGCACAAGAATGGGCTGCCGCGTGGTCGGGCGGATCACGCCAACGCGGGTCGTGGGTGTGCCGATCAGAGCGTTGACGATGGTCGACTTGCCCGATCCGGTAGAGCCTCCAACCACCGCGAGAAGCGGCGCATCGAGGTCGGCAAGGCGGGGGCGAATGTAGTCGTCGATCTGCCTCACGGCGGCTCCGGCAGCGTCGCGCTGCGCGAGCACCCCCTCGAGAGGGAGGGTCAGGCCGGGGTCGGCAAGCGACGCACGCAACCGCTCCAGGGAGATCAGCGCTGGCGCTCGGGAGTCATCCACGAACCCAGCATGACGGCATGCGGCCGCTTAAGCCAATGCCCGGTGTCTCGCTACTCCCACTCGATGGTTCCCGGCGGCTTCGACGTGACGTCGAGCACCACTCGGTTGACGCCGGCCACCTCGTTAGTAATGCGGTTCGAGATGCGCGCGAGCACGTCGTACGGCAGGCGGGTCCAGTCGGCGGTCATCGCATCCTCGGACGAGACCGGGCGCAGCACGATCGGGTGGCCATAGGTGCGACCGTCGCCCTGCACACCAACGGAGCGCACGTCGGCGAGAAGTACGACGGGGCACTGCCAGATCTCGTTGTCGAGGCCAGCGGCGGTCAGTTCGGCGCGGGCAATCGCATCCGCCTGACGGAGCAGATCGAGACGCTCACGGGTAACCTCACCGACGATGCGGATGCCGAGGCCTGGCCCCGGAAAGGGCTGGCGGCCCACGATGACCTCGGGCAGTCCCAGTTCACGACCGATCGCGCGCACTTCGTCTTTGAAGAGAGTGCGCAGAGGCTCGACGAGGTCAAACTGCAGATCTTCCGGCAGCCCGCCCACGTTGTGGTGGCTCTTGATGTTCGCGGTTCCCGTGCCGCCACCGGACTCGACGACGTCGGGATAGAGGGTGCCCTGCACAAGGAACTTGATGGGTTCACCATCGGAGGCCGCCTCGGCGACCAGGTCGGCTGCGGCCTGCTCGAAGCTGCGGATGAACTCGCGGCCAATGATCTTGCGCTTGGTCTCGGGATCCGTGACGCCGGCGAGCGCGTCGAGGAACTGGTCGACAGCATCCACCGTGACGAGGCGAACGCCCGTGGAAGCCACGTAGTCTTCCTCGACTTGCCGGCGCTCATCCTGGCGAAGCAGACCGTGATCAACAAAAATGCAGACGAGCTGGTCGCCGACGGCCTTGTGCACGATCGCGGCCGCAACGGCCGAGTCGACACCACCGGAAAGGCCGCAGATGACGCGAGCGGAACCGACCTGCTTCTGGATGCGAGCGACCTGCTCGTCGATGACGTTGGCGCTGTTCCAGTCGGCGGGGATGCCCGCTGCCGTGTGCAGGAAGTTCTCGAGCACGCGCTGGCCGAACTCGGAGTGCTTGACCTCGGGGTGCCACTGCACTCCGTAGAGGCGACGCTCGTCTGAGGCGAACGCCGCGACGGGAGTCGAGTCGCTCGACGCGAGAACAGTGAAGCCCTCGGGCGCCTTCGAGACCGAGTCGCCGTGGCTCATCCACGTGGTCTGGTCGACGGGCTGGCCGCCGAGCAGCGATCCGCCATCGCCAGTGAGGCGCACGGCGGTCGCGCCGTACTCGCGCAATCCCGTGTTGGCGACCTCGCCACCGAGCTGCGTGGCCATGACCTGGAAGCCGTAGCAAATACCGAGAACCGGGATGCCGAGCTCGAGAATGCCGGGATCGAGCGAGGGCGAGCCGGCCTCGTACACGCTCGACGGGCCACCGCTCAGCACGATGCCCGCGGGGTTCTTCGCCGCGATCTCCTCGGCCGTGATCGTGTGAGGCACGATCTCGCTGTAGACGTTCGCTTCACGCACGCGGCGAGCGATCAATTGCGCGTACTGAGCGCCGAAGTCGACGACAAGAACGGGCTGGGCTGAAGTGTCGGTCATGCGGGTGCTCCCACCGGCTCGAGGTGTGCGATGGCAGCCTCAACGTCGCGCGGAACGCGGCGCTCGAGGAAGAAGGACAGCAGCGGGATGATGCCGCCGAGGGCAATAAAGAGGAACTTGGTGAACGACCAGCGGATGTAACGCCAGAGCAGGAAGTCGCACGCGAGATACAGAACGTACAGCCATCCATGAGTGATGAGGATGACGGTGGAGAGGTTGACCCCGGAGATCAGGTCCTTGGGGGTGAGAGCAAGAAATCCGTAGGCTCCACCGAGCTCGATGTCGACACCGAATCCGTAGCGCGTGACCATCATGAGAACGAGCAGAAGAAGGAAGGTTCCCGTGATGATCGAGGAGACCTTGTAGACCGAGACCGTTCGTCTAATGCGGGGGACGTCTGCGGGCCGGGGTCCTATTGCCATGGGGCTATTCTACCGGCGACGCAGAGTCGGCAAGTTCGGTGGCGGCCGCCTCGTTCTCCTCTTCCCAGGCATCCTTCACGAGTCGGTACCAGAGGAACATCGCGAAGCCACCGAAGATGACCCATTCGATCGCGTAGAGGAAGTTCATGAGGTTAAGCGACACCTCGACCGCCGGCGGCGGCGCGTCGATGACCGCGAGTCCGGGGTATGCATCCGCCGAAACGACGTACCCGCCGTAGACACCGGCGGGCGGCTGGGTCCACAGGTTGATGAGTTCCGCGACAGCGATCGCACGGTGCTCGCCCGCCTGATAGTCGGACTCTTGAGGGGACTCGGTCGGCACGTAGCGCCCCTCGAGGGACGCCGCGGGCGGCTCGCTCTCGAATCCCGCGATCGCGGCATCCGCTTGCTCGCGGGTATCGGCACGACCGAGAGCCACGGCGAGGCTCGCGCCCGTTCCGTCGACGACCGCGTGACCGACAACCCAGAAGCCGTCTTTGCGCCCCTCGAGCACGACATAGTCGCCGTCAACAAAATCGACGGATGCCGACACCTTCTGCCCAGTGAGCGCCGAGGCCATGGGGCCTTGGGGTTCGGTAAGCGAGGTGAGTTCGACGATAGTCTCGGTCTCCGCGTGCGTGACCTCGCCGCCCTCGAAGCTGCGCTCAAGCTGCCACTGACCGAGCGCCGCGAATGCCGCGGCGATCGCGAGGGCAAGCACGAGCACGCCGATCCACTTGGGCCTGCGGGCAACACGAAAGAACTCTGACGGGGTCATATCTACTGCAGCTACTTAGGCGGTCGCGATGTCGGGTGCCTCGAGGCGAGCCTTGTCGGCGGATGCATCGTCGGGCATCGTCTGGCTCTCGAGTTCCGCGGCGACGCGCTTGAGGTAGTGGTCGACCTCCGACTGGGTTCGCTCGTCGTCCCAGCCGAGAGCCTCGGCCATGAGCGCGGCGGCGACGGGTGCAGCAGACACACCGCGGTCCCAGGCCTCGATCGAGATGCGGGTGCGACGCGCGAGCACGTCGTCGAGATGCAGTGCGCCCTCGTGAGTCGCCGCGTAGATGACCTCTGCGGCGATGTAGTCGTCGGCTCCCGGCAGGGGCTCTTGCAGCTCCGGCCGGTCCTTGATCAGGTCGAGCAGCTCATCCGTCAGCACGCCGTAGCGGTTGAGGAGGTGCTCGATGCGCACCTTGTGCACGCCGAACGCTCGCGCGATCTTGCCGCGCTTGTTCCACGCGGCGGCGTAACCCTCGGCTCCGAGCAGCGCGATATCTTCGGTGATCGACTTGGAGATCTTGCCGTCGAGTGCTGCGACGGCCTCATCAATCGCATCCTTCGCCATGATGCGATACGTGGTCCACTTGCCACCAGCGACAACGACGAGTCCGGGAACGGTGTGGGCCACGATGTGCTCGCGCGAGAGCTTCGACGTCTGGTCAGACTCCCCCGCGAGCAGCGGGCGAAGGCCGGCAAAGACACCCTCGACGTCATCGCGCGTGAGCGGAACGGCGAGCACCTTATTGACGTGTTCAAGCAGGTAGTCGATATCCGCGGCTGTCGCGGCGGGGTGCGCCTTGTCGAGATTCCAGTCGGTGTCTGTCGTGCCGACCAGCCAGTGCCGCCCCCACGGGATGACAAACAGCACGCTCTTCTCGGTGCGCAACAGCAGCCCGAGCTTGGAGTGGATGCGATCACGCGGCACCACGAGGTGGATGCCCTTTGATGCGCGCACCTTGAACTGGCCGCGCGAGCCCACCATGGCCTGGGTGTCGTCGGTCCAGACACCCGTCGCGTTTACGACCTGGCGCGCACGAATCTCGAACTTCTCGCCGGTCTCGAGGTCGTGAGCGTTGACGCCGACCACTCGCTCTCCGACCTTAATGAACCCCTCGACCCGAACTCGGCTCGCGACGTGAGCACCGTAGAAACTCGCCGTGCGGGCGAGGTTCGCAACGTAACGCGCGTCGTCGACCTGAGCGTCGTAGTACGTGATTCCCCCGACGAAGGCGTCGTTGGCGAGGCTCGGCATCGCGCGAAGCATCTGGCGCTTGGTCAGGTGGCGGTGGTGCGGAACGCCGGGAGGGCGGCCGCCGGAATAGCTGAAGAGGTCGTAGAGCAGCATTCCAGCACCGATGTAGATGCGCTCAAACAGCGGCTTGGTGAGCGGGTAGAGAAACCGCACGGGCTTCACGAGGTGCGGCGCGATGCGCTGCAGCAGAAGGCCGCGCTCGATGAGTGCCTCCCGAACGAGACGGAAGTCGAGCTGCTCGAGATAACGGATGCCGCCGTGCACGAGCTTGGACGATCGACTCGACGTGCCCGAGGCCCAGTCACGCGCCTCGACCATGCCCACTCGAAGACCGCGGGTCGCGGCATCCAGAGCACTCCCCGTGCCCACGATTCCGCCCCCGACCACAAGGATGTCGAGTTCCTTGGTCTTGAGGGTCTGCACCGCGGCGGCCCTCTCCTCCGCTCCCAGCTTCGACGAACGGGTGACGGACTTAGGGCTCGCCATGGTGCTGCTCCTTAGCGTGCGGCGTAGGGCGCGACGACAACTTCGACGCGCTGGAATTCCTTGAGGTCGGAGTATCCGGTGGTCGCCATCGACCGTCGGAGTGCGCCAATCAGGTTGACGCGGCCGTCTGCCTCGCTTGAAGGCCCGTGCAGGATCTGCGCGAGCGGAGCGAGCTGACCGACCTCGACGCGGTTGCCGCGCGGCAGCTCGGCGTGGTGTGCTTCTGCACCCCAGTGCCATCCGCCGCCGGGAGCTTCGTCGGCCCGAGCGAGCGTGCTGCCGAGCATGACGGCATCCGCACCAACGGAGATAGCCTTGACGATGTCGCCACTAGTTCCCAAGCCACCGTCAGCGATGACGTGAACGTAACGTCCGCCCGACTCATCCATGTAGTCGCGGCGAGCACCGGCGACATCGGCAACTGCTGTGGCCATGGGAGCGTGGATGCCGAGGCTCGCGCGAGTGGTGGATGCTGCGCCTCCGCCGAAGCCGACGAGCACACCGGCGGCACCCGTGCGCATAAGGTGCAGCGCAGCGGTGTAGGTCGCGGCGCCTCCCACGATCACGGGAACATCGAGCTCGTAGATGAACTTCTTAAGGTTGAGGGGCTCGGTCGACTTCGACACGTGCTCCGCGCTCACGGTCGTACCGCGGATGACGAAGAGGTCAACTCCCGCATCGACGACGGTCTGGTACAGCTCCTGCGTGCGCTGTGGGCTGAGGGCACCGGCGACGGGAACTCCGGCCGCGCGGATCTCGGCGAGGCGAGCGGTGACGAGCTCCGGTTTGATGGGCTCGGAGTAGATCTCTTGCATCCGCTTCGTCGCCGTTTCGGCGGGAAGGGAGCGGATCTCCGCGAGCACGGATTCCGGGTTCTCGTAGCGAGTCCAGACACCCTCGAGGTCGAGAACTCCCAGGCCCCCGAGACGGCCCATCTCGATCGCCGTTGCGGGCGAAACCACGGAGTCCATGGGTGCCGCGAGCACGGGAATCTCAAAGGTGTAGGCGTCGATGGTCCAGCTCACGGACACGTCTCGCGGGTCGCGCGTGCGCCGCGAGGGCACAATCGCGATGTCGTCAAAGGCGTACACGCGGCGAGCGCGCTTGGCGCGGCCGATCTCGATGTCACTCACCAGTCGAGTCTACCCGCGCCCGCGCCTGACCGATCCGTGTATGTGCTGCTAGGCCAGTCGGGCAACACTCTCCACGTCACGCAACACTCGCAGGATGTTGCCTCCCGCGAGCTTGCCCAGCTCGTCATCCGACCATCGACGTTGTGACAGCAACGCGAAGAGTTCGGGGTAACCGCTCACATCACCGAGACCGTCTGACACCTCGGTGGTGCCATCGAAGTCTCCCCCGATTCCGACGTGGTCGATGCCTGCGACAGCGCGCACGTGGTCAAGGTGGTCGGCCACGTCAGCCATTGTCGAGACGGGACAGGGATGTGACGCCACCCATTTCGCGAGCTGCCGTTCGGCATCGCGCGCCGCATGTTCGACGAGGCTCCTGTCGATCAGATTTCTTTGCCGAGCCGCTTCTGCGGTCTCTCCCGGTTTCGGTGCTGCGGGATAGTGCCGAGGAACGCCACCCAGGGTGGACTTCTCGAGTTCAAAAGCCGCCGTCCACGCAGCAGCATCCGCAGATACAAACTCGGGCACAAACGTGACGTGCACGACGCCACCGCTTCTCGCGACCTGCTCAAGCATGACGTCGGAGACGTTCCTGGGGTGATCCACGAGGGCTCGCGCGGACGAATGCGAGAACATCACGGGAGCGGAGCTCACTGCGAGGGCGTCCACTTGGGTTGACTCGGAGGTGTGCGAGAGATCGACGACCATCCCGATCCGGTTCATCTCACGGATGATGTCGACACCCGTCTCGCTGAGGCCCGTGGTCTGCCTCAGCCCCGTCGCGGAGGCTGCCCATTCGGTGTCGTCGGTGTGGGTGAGGGTCATGTACCTCGCCCCCAACCGGAACAGCATGCGTAATACGCCGAGGGAGCTAGCGATCGAATGACCGCCCTCGATACCGATGAGGGACGCGATCCTGCTCCGACCGTGCGCGAGGTCAATGTCATCGGCAGACAACGCCAGTTCGAAATCGTTGGGGTATCGAGCCACGAGCCGATGAACCGCGTCGATCTGCTCGAGCGTCGCGACGACCGCCTCGGCCGGCGGAAGATGCGACGGAACCCACACTGACCAGAACTGGGCGGACACTGCCCCAGCTCGCAGTCGAGGGATGTCGGTGTGCAATTCGGGCCGCGCGCAGTCGAGACGCTCTACGGAGTACCCAGCCGAACTGCGCAGAGCCGCAGGAAGATCATTGTGGGCGTCGATGAGGGGCCAGCTTCGCAGGAACTGGGCAGACTCGCTGGTCATGCCGCGGTTCCTGGCATCGTTCCGAGCCCGTCTACCACGGGAATCGCAGCGAGCAGTCGTTTTGTGTAGTCATGCGTGGGGCTATCCCACACTTGCGAGACTGGTCCGTGCTCAACAATGACGCCTTTGCGCATGACGGCGACGTCGTCGGCAATCACGCGAACGACTGCGAGATCATGGGAGATGAAGAGCAGCGCTGCGCCCGATTCGACGGCAAGGCGCCTCATGAGCCTGGCAATCTTGGCCTGCAGGGAGGCGTCGAGGGACGCGATGGCCTCGTCTCCGATGAGCAAGTCGGGACTGGCCGCTACCGCCCGAGCAATGGCGATGCGCTGACGCTGGCCACCAGAGAACTCGTGCGGATACTTGAGTGCGTCCGCGGCATCCAACTCGACCTCGCTGAGCAACTCAGCCACCGTCCACCTCACGGGGCGAACGCTCGCGCGCACCCCGTCGAGGATCTGACTTCCCACGGTGCGCCGCGGGTTGAGCGAGGCGTACGGGTTTTGAAACACCATCTGGATGGCGACGAGCGGCTTAGGCCTTCGTCGTAATGACAGCCGGTTGACCGGGATGCCCTTGAACGTGATCGTTCCCGTGCGTAGGGGCTCGAGGCCACAGATCGAGCGCGCGAGGGTCGACTTGCCGCAGCCTGATTCGCCCACGAGACCGAGAACTTCTCCGCCAGCCAGTTCGAGGCTCACGTCGTCAACGGCCGTGACGAATCCGAGGCCGGGCTGCCGGTATCCGACGGTGACGTTTCTCATTTCCAGAAGTCGATCGGTCATGGCTGCACTCCTTGGTCTCCCCACGACAACGCGTGAGGAAGCGAATCGATGAGGGACCGTGTGTAGGGGTGCTGCGGAGCCGTGATTACGTCGAAGCGTGACCCCTGTTCAACGATCTCTCCCGTTCGCATGACAACGATGCGATCGGCGAGCGCCGACATCACGCCGAGGTCGTGAGTAACAAAGAGAATCGCCAGGTCGAGTTCGACACACAGATGTTTGAGCAGGCGAAGCAGTTCAGCCTGCACCGTCACATCGAGCGCGGTGGTCGGCTCGTCAGCGATCAGGATGCGGGGTTTGCAGATGATCGCGCCGGCGATGGCGATTCGTTGAAGCTGTCCGCCCGAAAACTCGTGGGGGTATTTGCGTAAGGCGGACTCGGGGTTGGGCACCTGCAACTCCCCGAGCGTGGCAATCGCCTGACGGGCGGCCTCCGCCTTGCCGATTCCCGTGTGGTGGCGCAGGTGATCGGTGATCTGCCGTCCGACGGTGAGCATGGGATGCAGGGAGGCCGAGGGGTCTTGGAAGATCATCGCGATTTCCGAGCCGCGCAGTGAGTTCATCTCACGCGGCGGCAGACCGAGAAGGTTCTTGCCGTCGTACTCGATCGACCCGGTTAACGAAGACCCGGCCGGCTGCAGCCCGCAGATCGCGAGTCCCATCATGGTCTTGCCCGAGCCGGATTCACCGGCAAGCCCGGTGACTTGCCCGCTGGGCACGTCGAAGCTCAGTCCTTTGAGGATGTGGGCGTCGCCGATTGAGAGCTGGACATCTCGGATGCTGAGTATCGCGCTCACTTCATTCCTGTCTTGATCGCGTTCCTGGTGCGGGGGTCCAGGGAGTCCCGGAAAGAATCACCCACGAGGTTGAACGCCACAACGATCGACAGGATCGCGATTCCGGGAAACAGCGCGATCCACCACGACGAGAACTGCTGCACACCGTCTGCGACCATCGCTCCCCAGTCTGCGGTGGGCGGGATTGCGCCAAGACCGAGAAACGACAGTCCCGAAAATTCGAGGATGGCAGTGCCCACGTTGAGCATGGCCAGCACCAGCACGGGAGAGATCACGTTGGGGAGCACATCCCGTCGAAGGGAGCGGAATACTCCGGATCCGAGCAGACGGCCCGCGATCACGTATTCGTTCTGCCGCGCCACGATCACGAGTGATCTCGCGACGCGCGCATAGGCCGGCCACGAGACCACGAGCATGGCGATGAAGGCGTTGGCGAGACTCGGGCCGAGGGCTGCCGCGATGACCATCGCAAGAATGATCGTCGGGAAGGCGAAAATCACATCCGCGATCCGCATGATGACCTCGTCGACAACGCCGCCGAGATATCCGGCAATCGCGCCCGCCACGGTGCCGACCACCATTGAGGACACCACGACAAGCACCGAGAGCGGAAGCGAGATTCGCGCGCCATAGATGATTCGCGAGAAGACGTCCCTGCCGACGGCGTCAGTGCCAAGCAGTGTGTCTTGGCCGGGAGGCTGTAGTCGAGGGAAGATCTGGGCGAGAGGATCGGTCGGAGCGATCCACGGCGCGAGGACCGCCGCGATGACCCAGATCGAGATGATCGCGAGCCCCACGATGCCGAACGGCGAACGCAGTGCGGCTGGAATTTTGGGCAGGATTCGCCGTGGCTCGGTTGCGTCGATGATGGCCATCAGGCCCTCCGAACTCGGGGATCGAGGAAGCCGTAGAGCACATCCACGAGCAAGTTGATGAAGATGTAGGTGATCCCGACGATCAGCCCAACACCCATGACCGCGGGCAGGTCGAGCCGGGTCGCGCCGTTGAAGGCGTACTCGCCGATCCCGTGCCACGCAAAGATCTTCTCGGTGAGCACCGCTCCCGAAAGCAGCGACCCAAACGCGATTCCCACAACGGTGATGATGGGAACAAGCGCCCCACGCAGAACGTAGCGAAAGGTCACTGTCGACGGCGGCAAGCCCTTCGCCCGCGCTGCCCTGACATAGTCGAGACCCAGCACCTCAAGAACCGAGGAGCGCGCAAACCGGGTAAGCAGGCCGATCGTGGCGAGCGCAAGAACGGAGGCCGGAAGGATGAGGTGGCTCACGGCATCCATGAACGTTCCCCACTGCCCGGCGAGCGCAGAGTCGATCGTGTAAAAGCCCGTGACATTGGGTGGCGGGATCGCTGCGGGTGAGAGCCTGCCCGAGCCGGGGAGGAGCCGCAGTTGATAGAAGACGATGTAGTACGCCACGAGGGCCAGCCAGAATGTGGGCGCGGAAATTCCCGCGAGACTCACGATGCGAATGATGTGGTCTGTCGCCTTTCCTCGGCGCAGCGCCGCCCACAGACCGAGGCCGGTTCCGAGCAGCGCGGAGAGCACGATGGCACCGGTCGCCAGTTCTGCGGTGGCCGGGAACGCCCTCTGCAGTTCCAGTGCAACGGGGGTCTTGGTCTGTACCGAGGTGCCGAGGTCACCCTGAATGAGGTTGCCGAGGTAGGTGATGTACTGCACGGGGAGCGGCTTATCGAGCCCCATATCCTCGCGGAATTGCGCGACGATCGCGGGGTTGTTGGATGCTTGCTCGCCCAGTGCCGCCTGCACGGGGTCACCGGGCACGAGATTGGCCAAGGTGAAGGTCACGATGGTGACGCCAAACACCAGGAGCACGCCGACTCCGAGCCTCATCGCGATGTACCGAACGAGCGGGTGAATCCGCCGTCGCGCTACGCGTTCGGAGTCAGAGGGCAGCGGTGCCGGGGCGGAGTCGGCGCGTGCCGACCCCGCCCCCAACTTCTCGCTACTTGACGCTCGCGATATCAATTGTCCACACAGAGTTCGACGTGAATGTCTCGATCGACTTGCTCGTGACGATGTTCGAGACAGGCTGGAACAGCGGGATGAACGGGCCAGTCTCGTTCATCGCCGTCTGGAACTCTTCATAAGCGACCCCGCGGTCATCGAAGTGAGCCAGCTGAGCCGCGGCCCGGAGCTCCTCGACGTTCGCGTCGCTCCCCACCAACCAGCCCGCGCGCTTTCCGAGGTTCTCTCCCGGAGCGAAGGCGATGTAGTTCTGCGGGTCAGGGTAGTCAGCACCCCACGACCAGATGCCCATGGTTTCCTTGCCAGCGCGGTAGTTGTCGAGCTCCGTCGCCTCTGGGGCGGGAGCGAGGGTCACGTTGATACCTGCGGCCTTGAGTTGCGACTGTACCTTCTCGGCTAGGGGCTGAAGCGCGATTCCCGACACGGTCACGTCGTTCGCGTAGTGCAGTGTGACTTCTTCGCCGGCGTATCCGGCCGATTCAAGGGCCGCGGTGGCAGCATCCAGATCGAACTGGTTTCCCTGGTCGGTTGGCAGGGTTCCCACGAACATGGAGGGGACGACACCGCCGGGGCGTTCTGCACCATCGCCTGCAAGCGCAAGCAATTCGTCGTAGTCGAGCGCGAGCTTGACGGCCGCGAGGAAGTCTGGGTTAGAGGTCACCGTACTGATCGCAGCATCCTGGTTCAGCATCATGTAGATCGTGTAGCGCGAGGGTGAGGACTTCACATTGAGGGATGCCGCATCCAGTTCCCTCACCTGGTCGGGGTTGAGGTCGAGTGCAACCTGCGACTCTCCCGCCTGCACGTTGAGCTTCTGGGTCTCCCCCATCACGTTGCGCAACACCACGCGGCTATACGCGGGCGCCTGGCCCGAGTATGTCTCGCTCGAGGCCAGCACGATCTGCGCGCTCGCGTCATATGACTCGAGCTGGTAGGGACCGGAGCCCGCGGACGTCGAGTTCAAGAAGGACTCGGCAGCATCCGTGTCATCCGTTGTTCCCCCGTTCTCCATAACCACCGCGGAGTTGACCACTCCGAGGCTCGGGTTGGGCAGAAGATACGCGAGCGTGGGGTTGGGGACCTCGCTCGTGAGCGTCAGGGTCGTGTCCGACGTCTTTGCGACCGTCACCCCATCGAGCATGAACGACGGATTTCCCGCGATTCCCTGAACTCGCTCGAGCGAGAAGACGGCGTCATCGACGGTCACTTCTGTGCCGTCGGAGAACACGGATCCTGGTTTGATCGTCAGGGTGAGAACCCTGTCCTCATCGGAGAACTCGAAGCTCGCCAGGCCATCGACCGGAGCCGAGACATCGTCTCCCGGGAAGGTGAGCAGAGTCTCGTAGAGCACGTGGTTGATGAGTGTGCCTGTCGGCTCAAAAGAGCGTGCAGGATCCAGGGTCTTGATGTCGAACGAGGTGTCGAGAACCAGACTCTTGGGCTGCTCGGCGTCTGGAGCTCCAGTTGCGCAGCCGGCCAATCCCACCATGGCAAGCGCAACAACGCCCACCACCACCGATCTGCCGAACGAGGGTCGCATCATTGGTTTCTCCTATTTCTCGTGGTGCTGGATTGTCGCCGGGCGGGTTACCAGGTGATTTCGCGCGCAGGCGCGTGAAGCTCGAGCAGTTCCTCATACGTCTGCCGCCGCGTCGCCGCACGCGCGACTCCGTCCGCGCAGAAGACGATGGGAGGGATGAGTGCTCCGTTGTAGTTATTGGCCATCGTGTAGGAATAGGCACCGGTGACCGGCATAGCGATGAGGTCGCCTACTCGGGGGCGCGGGAGCGGGGTGCCGCCCACGAGAAGGTCCCCGGATTCACACTGCCGACCGACTACGTCACAGGTCTCATCGGCGGGGTCGTCCATGCGATTGGCGACGACCGCTTCGTATCGCTGTCCTGTGAGAGCAATATCGACGTTGTCGCCCATCCCGCCGTCGACGGCGACAAAAGTCTTGCTCGTGCGTTTGACGGTTGTCGCGGTGTAGAGGGTGACGCCCGCGCGGGCCACGATCGCACGACCAGGCTCGATGATGAGCCGAGCCGTCGGAGGAAGCACGCGTCGCGCGGCATCAGTGATGGCGTCTAGGTAGTCGTCGACACTCGGGGCGGCTTCCGATTCGTTGTAGCGAACTCCGAGTCCACCGCCGATGTCGTAGGAAGCGAACACGCCGGTTGCCGCGACCGCCTCGACTGTTGTGACGAACTGCGCGGTATTGAGGATCTGCGAGCCCAGGTGAACGTGGATGCCCTCGAGGGAGAGGTTCGGATTGTTCTCAATGCGGGAGACAGCTTCGCTGAGCCGGTCGAGAGGAATCCCAAACTTGGATTCGCTGCCTCCGGTCGCCTGCGAAGCATGAGTATCGGCATCGATACCGGGGATGACGCGGATATGCACGCCCTGGTGCGCAGTTGCCAACCTATCCAGACGATCAAGATCATCGAAGCCGTCGACGATGAGGCTGCGGACGCCGGCGGCAAGCGCCCTCGCGACTTCATCATCGGTCTTCGCATTGCCGTGCACGTAGATTCGCTCGGGCGCGACACCCGCAGCGAGAGCCATGACGAGTTCACCACCGCCAGCCACGTCGACGCTGAGACCCTCGGACTGGGCGATCGCGTACATGGACACCGCGGGGAAGGACTTAGACGCGAAGACGACCTCGGAGTTGGGCCAACGTTCGGCAAGCCCATCGATGAATCG
>Ga0247807_10000915_pt1 | contig 18005 bp, 17 predicted proteins | sample UWRJL074202C1_FD_179931 | JGI IMG/M metagenome (GOLD analysis project Ga0247807, IMG submission 179931) | Plant litter microbial communities from Arlington Agricultural Research Station in Wisconsin, United States - UWRJ-L074-202C-1 | ecosystem: Environmental > Terrestrial > Plant litter >...
TACTCGACGATATTCCTTTCAAAACTATCTATCTTCACGGCACCGTGCGAGACGCACAGGGTCGCAAGATGTCCAAGTCACTTGGGAATGGAATCGACCCGCTTGATGTTGCTGCAAAATACGGAGCAGATGCGGGACGTATGGCGCTCATTATGGGAACCGCACCAGGTACTGACAGTAAAATCTCCGAAGACAAAATCAAAGGACAAAAACACTTCGCCAACAAACTCTGGAATATTACTCGTTTCATTCTCTCAAGCACTACAGATATGCCAGATGATGCCGTAATAAGTGAAGAAGATTCAGTACTCTACGAAGCATGGCGCGCAGAACTCGCAAGTATCACTACTGAAATCGATACTTACCGTCTTCATATCGCCAGTGATAAACTTTACCAATATATTTGGAAGACACTTGCTGATGATATATTGGAAAGCAGTAAACCCCTTCTTGCGAGTGAGGATGCCCTCGTAAAAGCATCACGACAGAAACTACTCACCGTACTTCTCAAAGAATCTCTCATTGCACTTCACCCCTTTATGCCATTCGTAACAGAGTGTCTCTGGGAATCATTGTCTGAAGAAAAATTATTGATGGTTACCGCATGGCCGACTTTGCATTAAGTACAACCAGTACTGCATTTTTGCTCGGATTAGTGCCGACAATATTTTGGCTGTTCTTTTGGCTACGTACTGACCGTGACAAACCAGAACCATTTGGTTTACTCATGCTCTGTTTTATCCTCGGAGGACTTAGTATCTTTGTCGCTTCCACTGTTCAGCATGTAATCGCACCATTATTTCCAGGAGAAACTACGCAAATGGTAGTCTGGGCAGGAATTGAAGAAATCATAAAGTTTGCTGTTTTCTTCATTATTGCCTTCTTTAATCCTCACAATGACGAAGCAATTGATCCTGCGATCTACATGATTGCAGTTGCATTAGGTTTCGCTGCACTCGAAAACATTTTCTATGTCATCCAACCCGGTATCGTGGGCAATGTAACTACCTCACTGCTTACAGGAAGTATGCGTTTCTTTGGTGCAACGCTCTTGCACACTATCGCAAGTGCATTTGTCGGTATTGTTATCGGTATGACTGCGCGAAAGTACCGCTCTGGTGCAGTATTGATCGGTCTTGCAGGGGCAATAACCTTGCATGCAACGTTTAACTTTTTTATACTTAAGAACGATACTGCAAGTGCATTACAAATCTATGGTTACTTGTGGGTCGCTGCTATTATAAGTCACGTAACATTGGAAAAACTTCGTCGTATTCCATCGTCTGAAACTCTCTCTAATTAATTATGAAAAAACGATCTTTTTTTGAACGACTTGCTGGCAATCTCCGCTTCAATGAAAATGAAGAAGAGCATGATACAGAACAACACGCACCTACCCCTCGCAAACCACTTCTTTCGAATGTTCCTGTAGCCCAAGAACCTATTGCTCACTCAGCAGCACAATCTCCACGACGAGAACTTCCTCTCAACCCTTCTTCACGCGACCACGATGATGAAGAGCACCTGCCTCAATCGAAACAATTTATCGAAGAGGAAGAAGTCGGAGAACTTCCGGTGGATGTGTACGAAACACAAAACGAAATAATCATCCAAACACTGATCGCGGGAGTCCTACCTGAGAATCTTTCTATCTCTATCACCCGCGACATGGTGATTATCTCTGGGAAGCGTGAGGCCAACAAGGCAGTACCTCATGATGCCTATAGTATTCGCGAACTCTACTGGGGATCATTTGAACGCACTGTAGAACTTCCTGAAGAAGTTGAAATTGATTCTTCAGAAGCTATTGAACGCCACGGTATGCTCATGATCAAGATGCCGAAACTCGACAAGCGTCGCAAGAACGTATTGAAGATTAAGTCTATATAAAACAAAAAACCGCATAAGCGGTTTTTTGTTTAGTGTGCTCAGGAGCAGACTTGAACTGCTGACATCTCCCTCTTCAGGGGAGCGCTCTACCAACTGAGCTACCTGAGCAAATGAGGATCGCGTAAAAGTGTTTACATTTTTACGTCGTCCGAGTGCAGCTCAGGCAAGCGTTAGCTTACCCGAGCAATAAAACGAACGTCTCTATTTTATACACGAAAAAGGCGTTTTTCGCAACCGTTATTGATTCGCCTGGAACTCTTTTAATTGGTTCAAAATCTCACTATAGTTAGTTCCTGTTGCCCCTTCCTTAGTATCACCTCCAATACCGTATGCACTACCGAGCTGTGCGATATATGGCTGGATAAGATAGATAGATGCGATAGTGATACCGATAATTACCGCCCAATACAGCCAGCGCATTACCGATGCAGTTCTCTGGGCCTTTCGCATACCCGAAAGAATCTTGGTAGCTTCATCAAGCTTTCTTTCGATTGATTGTAGTCGCGCGTCTAAGATGGGATCCATATGAAATACAGTATATCAGAAGTTATTGATTAACAGTTATACACCAGAGCACCAGGAAGTGACGCTCCGATATCTTTAGCAGCGCCCTCTGCATCAATACACCAATAGTTACCAGTATTCATTTTGACAGCGATCAAATACTTCTGGTTTGTCGCATCTTGCTTGCACATCATCCCCTTAGAACCGCCTGCAGCATATGCAGCAAAAATTGCCTGAGCGACTACCTGGGAGATAGCTTGCGCTTCAACAGTGCCGCCCGTATCACCGAATACCGTGCTGGTAGTCTGACAGTCAGCATAAGCAAATGCTCCGGAAGCACGACGATATTTTCCATAGATTTCATAATAGAGCTGCGCCTGGGTTCTTGCACTGGCCAAATTTGACTTTACGCCAGCATCACCCCCTTTATCACGCGCATTATTCAAACTTGCAAGAATTACTGCCGCCAAGATTCCGATAACTGCAATGACGACCAGAAGTTCGATAAGAGTAAACCCTTTCTCATTTTTCATAATGAAAAGTATAACATGGAGAAAAGCATTTGTGGTGCTCTCGGCAGGAATCGGACCCACAATAATCCCTTAGGACGGGATTGTTATATCCATTTAACTACGAGAGCAGAAGTCGCTTATGCAGCGATTTCGAGGAGTTCAGCAACTTTTGATTCTTGGAATCCAACAAGAATGGTGTCGTCAATACGAATTACTGGAACACCGAGTTGGTGAGTGAAGTTGATCATTTCTTGACGCTTCTCCATATCAGTCCCTACATTATGTTCGGTATAGGCAATGTTATGTTCCTTAAAAAAATCCTTAGCAAGGTTACAATAATGACAAGTATTGGTGCTATAAATTGTTACTGTTTTCATACTTAAATTATATCATAGTGCGCAAGCACCTTATTCCTTCTTAAACCCTAAGCCGTGCACTATCGCATCCCACCAGTGCCCTATGCGGGACTGTTCTTTTTCTGGAGGCACAACTGGCTCTGGAGGAGTCATTATAATGATCATTTCCTCCCCTGGCTGCACCACATTGAATTTGGACCTCAATACCTGAGCCTGACCATCAGGAGTCTCTAAGTAGGCATTTTGCTCCATTAACGCTTGTTCTTTCTCTATCAGGGTGACTTGTTGTTTCTTCAGCTCTTTTGTACGACCCTTAATCGCAAAATACTTCTCAGCCAGCCCGATAACTGAGGTAAGCAGTACAAAAAAGGCCACCAACGCCACCCCCGTTCCGAGCAGGGTTTTGTAAGAGATTCGGTTGTTAGAGGTAAATTGCGTTTTTGCCATAGCGTGGTAGCATACTCAATATGCTATTCAATCATAACAGAAAAAAGGTAGAGTTTGTGTGGAAGATCATTGGAATTCTTATGATCTTTTGTATGCTCGCCTTCACTATTCTTCCCCTTTTCCAATAATCACATTCTTAGCTTTGTTTCATCACTTTGATGAAGACATCGTGTGGGATATTAATCGATGCGTGTTCACGCATCTTTTTCTTACCCTTCTTTTGTTTATCCAAAAGCTTGTTCTTGCGAGATACGTCTCCGCCGTACAAGTGCCCGATCACGTCCTTACGGAATGCCTTCAGTGTTCGTGAGGCAATAATGCGTCCAAACACTTTTGCTTGGATTTTCATTTCAACTTGTTGTCGAGGAAGAAGTCCTTCGAGTTTTTCAACAAACATATCTGCTTCTGCTTGGATGCGACGACGAGCCACCACACGAGTGAATGCGTGCATCGGCTGGTCTCCTACGAGAATATCCATACGTACCACATCCGCACTACGCATTTCATTTCCGTCATAGGCAACAGATGCGTAGCCACTAGTGAGACTCTTCAACTCATCAAAGAATCCGCGCATCAGTTCACGAAGCGGAATAAGTGCATTAATACGAGATCGGGAGCCACCTGTACCCGCTGCGACGGCCCCAGGTCGGGTGCCGAATTGATCAATCTCTCCTACTTCTGCTTCATGTTCAAAAAGAAACGGCATCAAGCTCCCTACATATTGTAGTGGTGTGATGAGGGCAATATGAACCCATGGTTCCTCTACACTTGTAACTGTTCCGTCATCCGGGAAAAGGTGCGGTGAGTATACTGAGATTGATTTATCCCCCTTAAGTTTTACTTCGTAGGTAATAGAAGGAAGCGTCACAATAAGCTCGAGATTAAATTCGCGACGAAGACGCTCGGTAATGATTTCCAAGTGAAGCATGCCAAGGAATCCGCAACGATATCCACGACCAAGTGCGCCAGATACTTCTTCTTCATATGAGAACGCACTGTCTGAGAGACGAAGCCGTGAAAGTGCCATGCGCAAGTCATCAAAGTCATCCTGACTTTCAGGATAAATCGAGGCCCATACTACCGGACGAGGTTGCGTGTATCCTGGCAATGCAGGAGCCGCACGTTTCGGATCAATGATACTGTCACCAACTGATGCAATACCGGCACTTTTGATACCAGTAACAATGTAGCCGATCTGTCCGTCCTGGAGCGAGTCAGTTGCAGTTGCTTCCGGCATAAACACTCCGACTTCGAGTGCTTGGAATTGTTGTTTTGCGGCGGCGAATGTTAACGTATCTCCCTTTTTAATACTTCCAGAAAATACGCGAACGAACACGATTACTCCTTTGTGGTTTGAGTAACTAAAGTCAAACACAAGGGCTTGTGTGTTTGTTGTCTCTGCTGGTTTTGGTGCAGGAATATCACTAATGATACGATTCAATAGTTCAAGTACCCCTTCTCCTGTTTTCCCTGATACTTCACGAACGTCTTCTGGTTCGCAACCGAGGAGTTCACAAATTTCTAATTTTGTTTCTGCTACACGAGAAAGCGGTGAGTCGATTTTTGTCAGACACGGAATAATGATCAGTCCTGAGTCGCGTGCCATAGCAAGAGTGGTAAGTGTCTGTGCCTGCACACCTTGAGTTGAGTCAACAAGAAGCAATGATCCTTCGACAGCCTTAAGCGCTCGAGAAACTTCGTATGAGAAGTCGATGTGTCCTGGTGTATCAATAAGGTTGAGCATGTATTCCACTCCATCTTTTTTATGCATCATGCGCACGGGCTGCATTTTGATCGTAATACCACGCTCACGCTCGAGTTCCATATTGTCGAGTACTTGGTCACGCATTTTGCGTGCTTCAATGGTACCTGTTACCTCAAGCATACGGTCTGCGAGTGTACTTTTTCCGTGATCGATATGAGCAATAATACTAAAATTGCGGATATTTTTGAGTTCCATAAGTGCCGCCACTATACCATATAAGGACGATTTCGTAAAAAAATACTCCCTTTGGGAGTATTTTTTTACTGACACAATATAGAGTTCGGATGTTGATTAGTATTACTGACAACTAAACCCTCCTCCTTGAGGTCCACACTGAAAGTTGTAACTCACATTTGCACTCGTAAGTCGAAGCACAGTATTGCCATAGACAGAGAGAAGTGTCCCGCCAAGAAGAAGATTAGTACTCGTTCCATTCACACCAGTGTATTGTCCGTTTGAAGAAATATAGGTGTTACTTATTGTAGAGGGATTAAGATATGCTACTGAAACAATTGAAGAACCCGTCTGTCCCGCAGGAATAGTAACATTGAAGCCGATAGTGTCAGGTCCATTGACATAAGAATCCCAGTATTCATCATCGATATACAGTGTAACTGCTTGAGATAGTGGTTGCGCTAACTCTACCGAAAGACCAACAACTGGTGTACCGTCTTGAACACCATATCTCCAAATATTGATACTAAAATCAACAACTTGCTGAGCCGGAGGAATATTTGCTCCAAGATCGAATGCTACATTATAGGAACCAGGAGTTGATGGTGCAGTAAAGTTTTGAGAATAATAGCTAGTGGTTCCATTAACGGTCTGAGAAGGAACGACGGTTTTGGTTGTTCCGTTTGTTGAGGCACTCAAATATGCAGGAATACCTGCATAAGGATTACTATTACTAATTTGACCAGTTACAGTAATTGGTCCATTAGGTGAATATGTACCATTATCAATATTACCAGTAATAGATACTGACCCTATAGAATATACATCAGCGTGAACAGTACGGGTGCCGAGTACAATACTAAAACAAAATACAGTAACTATTAACAATCGTTGAAAAAATTTCATATGATAAGTATATCACTTTGCATATATACAAACAAAAAATCCTGTTGTGCATAAACACAACAGGATTTTAATTTAGTTCTACTTAACATTTTTGTACTCCTGAATATAATCACTAAGAATAGTGAAATCTCCCCATTGAGCACTCATAGTATGGATTCGTAGTTTCTTGTCAGTAAGTTCTATTACATCCCAAGGATCTACTTGCTGCCATAGTAAAATCATTTTAGAAGTATCAAAGCCTCCGTAATAAATAGATGTACCGAGCTTGGCTTCATCTGGAAAACAAGTTGATGGCCCCCATGTAGTAATACAAGTGTTATTTAAATAAAAAACAAAAGTATCATCTAATCTACAAGGATTATTAGGCGAATCACTATACGTAGTTTCTCCTGGTCTTTTCAATTCTGATTTCACTAATTGCCATTTTCCCTCAAGGAGAAGTTTTAATTTAGGATGAATCTCACCAACTATAATAGTTAAATCTGCGGTTTTAGACTGATTATTATTTTTTGCAACAACAGTGTATTTTGTTGTTTTAAACAATTGGTCAGTTTCAAACTCGATTTGACCATTTCCTGTTTTAATTACTTTTCCATCTTCTAGTACCTCTATTAAGGTAGCATTTTCTGCAATGACAGTAATTTTGCTTTTACCCCCATAAGGAGTAGTACTTGGCAGTGCCGTAGCAGTAGTGATACTCACTGTTGGAATAACAGGAGGAGTTGGCTTTGGATCATCAGTTTTATCACAACCCGTAAGGACCGTAAAAATGATGATAATTGCAAATACTCCAAGTACTCGCAACAAATTTGCAGTATTTTTCATTAGCTCTATGATTTTTAAGGTTTACAGGACTCCTTCGTGGAGTTCTTATTTGTATATAGTATCCCCTATTATACCAATTTTGTCAATAGAACTGTGGATAACTTTTTCCTTAAATAACGGGTTCTTGCGGTGTAGTGTCAGCGTGCTTACCGATTCTTTTGATATACAGACCGAGCCCGAGAAGGATCACAATAATAACTCCGATAATGATCGCATTGCGCTTCATGTTATTTGACGCTGCGGTTTCAGCTGATTCAAACTGTACGCTTTGTGTATCGAGTACTACCCCTTCGTTATCAGTAAGTGTTACGGATACAACAGGGCTTTTACAATCTTTATCAATAAGTAATGCGAAGTCTGTGGTCGGTGTTGTACTCGCCATTGGTAGTGTTTGGCTCACCGGTTCTGCACACGCACGGCCATTAGCATTTTTGATTACGGCGGTAAGCGCTACGTCAGTAGACTGCTTGTTGATATTGTCAGTATACGCAGACCAGATTACTGAAAGAGTAGCTGTTTCGCCTTTTATAAATACTTCTTTATCAAGGGAAAGGTTTTCAATGGTACCCATAGTTCCCTTCACCGCGTATCCGATTTCAATACTATTTGAACGAACACCATTCGCACTCACGCTAAAGATAGTTTTATAGAGCTGTGGCTTATTTGGTACGACACTACTAAATGTAAGAATCTTTGACTCGCCTGCCGCGAGAGTAACTGCAGTCGTGTCTCCCGCTAGCCCTTCGATCTTTTCTCCGATAGTAGTTTTACTGTACGTTTCAAATGAAGGAGTAACTGAAGCAGTCTCAATTCCTGTATTGGTTACTGTACAACTTACCGCAAGCGCTTCGTCTTTGTTTACAAGAATTCCCTGAAACGGAGCAGACTTAAATTCCTGGTAACCAATTTTTACACTACATTTTTCAGGAGCAATCACTACGCCAGTACTATTTCCTACAAGTTTCACTTCTCCAAAAGAAGCTATCGCAAATGGAAATCCTTTTTCATTTTGCACATCAAGGTAGAGTTTATAGGTTCCAGAAAGTGATGCAGGGGCAGTATAGGTAATATCTTTCTTTACTGAACTTTGTTCTGGAAGAAATACCGTTTCGTCGTACACTTTTTCGTCAGTTACCACTTCTCCTTTTTCAGTAGTAGCCATGAGTCGTACTCGATAGTGAAGACCTGACTGTACTCCTTCTCTGTTGGTCAGATTGAAAGACAGAGCAAACGCGCCAGCTTCTTGAGACACAATAGTTGCTCCTTGAATATTCACAGAAGCCACTAGAGTAGCACCGCCGGTATTTACCACTGGTGCGTCTTGAGCGATAGTAATAGTACTAAAAGCAAGAACAAAAATAAGTATCGGAATAATAAAAAATACTCGGTGCGGTTTTGTAGACATGCACTTAGTATACCTCAAAGTATGCAAAAGATATCCCCAAATATTACTTACAACTCGGGTTGTTCGGGAGTAAGTGGTTTTTGTTTCCAGAACTTACTGCGAAGTGTTTGTACAAAGAGAATAATATCTTCGTTACGCATCGCCATCAAGGTAATACAGTACATCGCGATTCCTACAATACAGGCAAGTGTTCCTTGTATAAAGATACCGAGGAAATGTTCTTGATCAACTGATGCACCAAGCAACACAAGCATCCCGTAAGCACTTGCTCCGGCGATGATTCCTGCTCCAAGCGTATGGAACAATGCGCGGCCGAGTTCAACTGTTTCTGATTTATGCCCTTCAACTTTTTTATGAAAACGAACCCAGAGCGCTATCGCATTCCCTATTTGTCCTAATGAAAATGCTAATGGAAGAAGTACTACCGCTGTTCCTTCTGCCCCATCAATACGAAGCAAACTCTCAAGGAAATCTTTAAACAATGGAAACTCTCTGAAACACAAAAGTAACCCCGCAAGAGAAACTCCTGTAATAAGAATAGAGTAAGCGTTTATTACCAAAGGAGCCTTGGTATTGCCCATCGCATAGAATCCTCGCACCAAGAGCAAGATCATGCACTGTGCCGTTACCGAGATACAAAAGAGCGCGAGCGACGCGGCAACAAGTCGCGTGTCATTCCATGAAAACGCACCGGATCCCAAGAGCACGCGAACGAGTTGAGCTCGAAGCACGATAAAGAGCACTGCCACGGGAATAGAAAGAAAGAAGATGTTTCGTGTCGCCCGATGAATCACATCAACGAATTCTTTTGTCTGTCCTTCCATAAACAGACGGGTCATGGTAGGAAATGCAGCGACTGCGTAGGAGATACCGATGATCATCAATGGCGTGGTCTCAATGTTGTATGAAAATTGAAAGATTGAAATAGACCCGGCGGCGAGAAGTGATGCTACGGCACTCATCATCAGCATCGTGAGATTCGTCAGCGACATCGCGAGCGTGCGCGGCACCGACAGGATCATGACTTCTTTCATTACCTTAAAATCAATATTCCTGGTAAAGACCGGAAGCTTGCCGAGCGTCACGAGAGTTGGAAGTTGCACTACAAGATACAACAGCGCGCCGAGAATAACACCAAGTACTACCCCAAAGACTCCGATGACAGGAAGTAATACTATGACACCGAGCAAGATACCTGCATTATAAAACAATGGCGCGATCGCAAATGAGAAAAACTTTTTTTGCACTTGAGCAAATGATCCAAGCAAACTCGAAAGCCCCATCAAAAATGGTGAGATCAACATAATACGTGAATACAGAACAAGATCCGCATGTTGCGCAACTGAAAATCCTGGAGCAGTAAGATGAGTAAGGTATGGCATCAGTAGCGCTGCAATAACACAGACCACCATCATACCGATACAATAGACAGTAAATATAGTATCTGAGAAACGCTTCATGCTTGCAGACTTTCCTCCGTCCTTTTCTGCCAAATATCCGGTGATAAAAGGAATGATCACCGTCACGGAGAACAATGATGCGATAGAAGTATAGATAAAGTCCGGAATACGAAATGCTGCATAGTACACATCAAGACTTGCCGACGGTCCGACCATTGAGGCCAAGAGTCTATCTCGAAGAAGACCACACAATTGCGAAAGGAGTGAAAAAACAGCAAGAACCAGCGCAGCCTGGTTCATTGTTGTGACGTCTCTGTTTAATAATTTTAAAAATTTTGAGACCATGAATACTATTGCCTAGTGAACCCAGTATAGCGCACTTACCAAATGGCGTACAAACTAGTCCGTAGCGACAATATTAATGACACGCCCTGGTACGACAATCACCTTTTTGACCGTTTTCCCTGCCAAATATTCCTTGATTCGTGGAATTTCAAGCGCTGCTTTTTCTACTTCTGCGACAGGTGTATCAAGTGCAAGCGTTATTTCACCGCGGAGCTTTCCGTTGATCTGAATACCGACAGTTACCGTGTCTTCGATAAGTAGTTTAGGATTATATGTTGGCCACCCTGCAATGTGTATGCTTTTCGTTTCCGATTCTGCGGAATCGTGTCGCGCACCGTCCTTTGAAGCGAGACCTAGGTTTGTCCATAATTCTTCGGTTATATGTGGAGCAAATGGCGCAAGTAATTGTATAAATATTTTAAAATCTTTATTAGAAACTGTTTCTGCTTTTTCAAATTCATTAAGACAAATCATCATTGACGATACGGCGGTGTTAAATGAAAACGTTGCAATATCTTCAGTAACTTTCTTAATTGTTTTATGAAGTGTACGTTCTGCTACTTCACTTGATTTTGTATCAATTACTTTTTCTGCAAAACGCCACACTCGCTCAATAAAACGACGAGATCCGATAATTCCTTCTGTACTCCAAGGCAAGTGAGCCTCAAACGGACCGAGGAACATTTCAAATACACGAAGAGAGTCTGCTCCATAAGTTTTCACTACATCATCCGGGTTAATAACATTCCCCCATCGTTTACTCATCTTGCGACCGTCAGTTCCTCCAATCATTCCTTGATTACGGAGAGCTTTAAACGGTTCCTTCGTCGGAACATATCCTGCGTCAAAAAGGAATTTGTGCCAGAAACGTGAATAGAGTAAATGCCCGGTCGCATGCTCGGCTCCCCCGACATACATATCAACATCTTGCCAATAGTCGAGTGCTTTTTTACTTGCAAATGCTTTTTCGTTTGATGGATCCATGTATCGTAAAAAGTACCATGAAGACCCTGCCCACCCTGGCATTGTATTTGTTTCGTATCCTTCATTGGTCCATGCTTTTACAGCGGCAAGCGGACTATCACCTGTTCCTGTCGGAGTAAATGACTTTACTTTTGGTAACACCAATGGAAGTTCTTTTTCTTTTATAGGAGACACAGTTCCATCAGCACTGTGACGAAGTGGAATTGGTTCACCCCAATAGCGCTGACGTGCGAAAATTGCATCACGCATTTTATATTTGGTGACAAGTTTTCCTCCAACTTTTTTTGTAATGTCTTTTGCATCTACTAACGGCTTATCAATGATAGGGAGTTTGTATTTGGTAGCAAATGCATGATCACGCTCATCATGCTGCGGTACACCCATCACTGCACCTGTTCCATATCCGGCGAGTACATAGTCAGCGATCCATACAGGAACAACTTCTCCATTTGCAGGATTGATTGCCGTTATACCTTTGAGCTCAATCCCTGTCTTTTCTTTACCTTCTGCGGTGCGATCAATATCTTCTCTCTTTTGTACTTCTTCAATGTAGCGCTCCACTTCAGTCCAGTTTTTAATTTGTGGCTTAAGTATTTCAAGAAGTTGATGTTCAGGAGCGAGTACAACATAAGTAACACCAAATAACGTGTCAGCACGTGTAGTAAATACTTTTATTGATTCCCCACCACTGAGAGCAAATTCAATTTCACTTCCTACACTTTTCCCAATCCAGTTTTTTTGAATTTCTTTAATACTGTGTGACCAATCAAGCGTATCAAGATCTTTTGCGAGACGATCAGCATACGCTGTGATACGCATGAACCACTGACGCATTGGTTTCTTCACTACCGGATATCCACCACGCTCTGAGACTGGACCATTCGGTCCGTCCACGATTTCATCATTTGCAAGTACAGTACCGAGCTCAGCACACCAGTTCACTGTTGCTACACCTTCATACGCCAAACGATAGTTCATCAAGAATTGATCTTTCTCAACTTTGGTAAAAGCACTCCACTCTTTTGCAGTGATAGTAGGAGTTGCCGCGTCAGTAACAGCAGCGATAGATTTGTTCCCGCTCTTTTCAAGGATTTCAAGAAGTTCTTTTATTGGACGCGCAGTATCTTTTTTAGAGTCGTACCATGATTCAAAAAGCTTAATGAATATCCATTGTGTCCATTTGTAATATTCAGGGCGGTGAGTTGAGACCTCGCGTGACCAGTCATAGGAAAATCCAATACCTGAAAGTTGTTCTTTGTAGTGCTTTACGAGAGTATCTGTGAATGGTCCAGGATGTTTACCTGTTGAAATAGCGTATTGTTCTGCAGGAAGACCGAACGAGTCAAAGCCCATAGGGTGCAACACGTTGAATCCACTCATACGCTTCATACGAGCAAATACATCACTCGCAATATAACCACGGGGATGCCCAACATGGAGACCTACACCCGACGGGTATGGAAACATATCAAGAACGTAGTATTTTTTCTTTTTACTCGTCGATTCGGCCTTATAGGTCTGGTCTTTATCCCACTGTTTGCGCCATTTCTTTTCAATCTTTACGTGGTCATACTGCTTGGCTTTCATAGAAGTTCATTGTTCCATAAATCTCTCAAAAAAACCACCACAGTTAACGTGGTGGTTTTTTATTACTTATTGTTTCGCTGGCTTAGGAAATGGTGGATAGAACACCGGATCAATCACGCGAGTGTAGCAAGTGCGGCCGATGTCATGAGCCCAGGTATCATTCTTTGGAGCCATGCCGGGACGAGATGAAATCGCAGCTGGTGTACCAAGCATTGCCGGCTCGGTCATAGCGATGTCTTGCATAGGATACATGCCACCACCATTTGGAACCCATCCTTCTGGAAGAGGCGCTGAGAATGTTGCACAGAGTTCAAATGATTTATCGCCTACAACACGATATTCATATACTTTCCCTTTCTGAAATTCTGGATCTGAAGGAACTAAAAACTGTGAAAGTGGTGTCGAAAGCGTTGCAAGATTTGCAGGCAGTGTTTCGGTTTGTTGCCAGTAATTGATCACTGACCACTGAATTGATTGCAAATCTTCAAGACGGCGCTGATCGAGCTTAAGGGTACGCTGACTTCCCGGTCCGCCAATCACAGTGAATGCCCAAGTAATTGCAGCAAGTACGATTACTACTGCTTTGATAGTGATCCATACATTCCATTTCGTTTCGAGCGGATTGCGCAGACGGCGAATGTAATACCATCCAACTATTGCTGCGGCGATAAGCGTTACCGCGACTTTCAAAATAAATCGTGTAGTGATTTCTCCGCTCACGAAATAACGAACAAGCGTAACAAGGTCAATCAACACCGTGAGACTTGCGAGGAAGAGAATGAGATAAATTGCCCAACGGCGAAGTACTTCGTCGTAATGTGTAAGAGTCTTTGTTGCAGCCTTGTACCAACGATTCTCAAGGATGAGATAAATCGGGAAGAAGATAATAAGAATAGAAAGTGAGCTGCGGATCGCGTCAAATGCGTATGAATAATATCCTGTTCGATATGAATCAGTGAGGACATCCGGAAATACGTGATTCAATGTTTCGAATACGAGATTCAAAAATGCAGAGACTGATGTGATAAGTGCGATAAGTACTCCTAAAGTGATAAAGAAAAAGTATGGGGTAAGTTTGCGTTGTTGTTCCATACTTCTTATTGTATCACTATTTCTTTTCTAAAATAGATTTTACGAATTCCTGAAGACTTGACCCTACTGCTTCGAGGGCGACAAGAAACGGTGAGTTCTTTGTCAGATGAGGGTGAGTATCTATTTCGATGAACCAAACCTTTCCTCTGTTATCGATAATAAATTCACTTTGAGAGTAATCAGAAGCATCAAATGCATTATGAATCTCTCGAGCAAGCGTACTTAATGTTTCTCGTTCATCACTATTAAAACTCCCTGCATGTACTGCATAGTCTGACTCACTACTTCGAAGTCCGTGGTTCAATACTTCCCGACTTCCGGACTTTACCTCTACTACAGGAAGAACATATTCACTCTTGGTGCGAAAATCATTGATCACACCCACTGCCGCTTCGCGACCCTGGATATACTGCTCTACCAAAAATGGTGCGGCATGAGCGACACTGTCATCAACGAATTGAGAAAGTTCGAGCGGAGTAAATGCAAAATATGCGCGAACACTTCCTCCGCCCGCGAGTGGTTTGAGTACCCACGGTGGCGCCATCGTATTATAAATACGCGCTGTGATAGCCGAAACACTTTCTTCGCCCTCTGGCATGATAAGCATTGATTGTGGAGTATTGATGCCGAGCTCCTTTACTTTTTCTTTTGCACTTTGCTTATTAAACGCCAGTGCGCTTGCCTCACTCCTGCTTCCGGTGTACGGAATGCCGAAGTCTTCAAGCAGCTGTTGCAACTGTCCGTCTTCACCGAATTCACCATGCAGTGCATTCCATACGGTATCTACGCTTTGTTGTGCAGTTTCCAAATCCGCCGGTATTCCTTTAATATGAAGTACTCCTTCTTTGTCGAGCAACATATCAATAGCTTCAAAACCGGCATCAGCCAATGCACGCCCAACATTCGCTCCCGTTTTTAGGGAGATGTTATATTCAGGACTAATACCGCCGCGAAGGATACCGATTCGTTTCATCAGAATTAGTATATCATCTTATTTTAACCCACCGGTTAAGCATTTGTTAAAAGAAGGCAGACTGGATGATAAGATGGAGCTAATCGGCTTTTCCATATTAAAAAGAATCACGTACTCATAGGCATTAAAGTTTAACCCTCCGCACGTAGCACTAGAAACATAATCAGAATAATAACGATATGTCCCGGTTACTGGTGGGGGCACTTGCGGCAAATACCCGGGAGTAACAAGCCATGTTTCCAGTTTACTATTCCATTGTCCAAGAGTGTCTGCTGTATCGGAAGGATAATCGGAATTATCATTTCTATAAAGTTCTAATGCTGTTTGCACTTGTTTAAGGTCAGCAATACGCTTTGCGTCTCGAGCTTTTGCTCGCGCATCACTGAGACTTGCAAGGACGACTGCGGCAAGTATTCCAATAACCGCAATAACTACCAAAAGCTCAATAAGCGTAAAACCTTCTTTCCGAGACATAAATTTCATTGCAACTATTATAGCATTGCTTTACTTCGTCGGTCTTTATGGAAAGACAATGCGAATCTGTGGGCTTCGTTGTTTGCCAGAAGAATGGCATATTTTTGAGCGTCAATAATATCTTGCGGGCCACTGATTGACTTGGGTCTATGGCGCTCATCTTTGGTGACAGCAATAACTGGAATTTCTAATTGCAGTTCCTTGAGTACAGTATTTGCTACATTCATTTGAATGATATTTCCATCCACCACTATCGCATTCGGGTACGGCCATTCAGTATGAGCAAGGCGTCTCACGAGAACTTCGCGGAGCGCTCCGGCATCATTTGCCGTGTTGAATCCTCTGATGATAAATTTACGATAATCATTTTTCTGCACCGTTGAATTCTCTGTCACCGTCATCACCCCTACCATTTGCTTCCCTGAGATGTGTGCAATGTCATAGGCTTCAAGACGGAATACATTTTCACCATCTACTCGCTCGAGGTCGCGTTTGATCAGTGAAATGTCCTGAATATGCTCAAGCGCAAAAATCTTTTGCTTTAATGCATTCGCTTCTTCAAATGCTTCACGCTTAGCAGCAGCATTCATTTCTTTCTGCAAATCTTTGATCAAAGTGCGGAGTTTGCCTTGAAAGATTTGTTTGATACGAATGATATTTTTTTGATACTGATTCGCGGCTTCAGTAGTACTCACGTCGGGAGCCAAACCAATCTGGCGATAAAATACTTCTTTATCCTTTTGTGCACTGACACGATCTCTAAAGGGAAAGATGCGACGAACAATTTTCAATGCTTCGCGAACTGAAGGACCACTCGGGAATGGTCCGAATACTGAATCATATTTTTGCTCTTTCAGACCGAGTCGCGGAAGGGTTACAGTTTTATTGCGAGCATCGAGATCTTTCTGACGAACAAGAATAATTCGAGGATATTCTTCTTTGGTGATTACCACACAGTTAAAACTTTTGTCATCACGTTCCTTAGTGTTGTAGTACGGCTGATATTTCTTAATTAGGTTTGCTTCTAGAATAAGCGCCTCGAGCACCGTCTCTGTTTGTTCATAGGTTACGGTAACCGACTTAAATACCATGTCGACAATATGGGCACCGCGAGTCTTAATGAGGTCGGGTGCGAAATAACTTCGAGTACGGTCACGAAGGTTCGTCGCCTTCCCTACATACAAAATCTCTCCATCACTATTACGCCAAAAATACACACCAGGTGTGTCAGGGAGTTTTAACTTGTCGAGCTCACTTCGAATCATATATCCACCTTATCATTTTTTGACTTTTTTTCAAAAACGGGTACAGTAATAAAAAAGGTCTAAATCAAGTAAATATGGAACTACAAACAGAAACCCAGACACCTCTGCAACTCAGTCGTGACAGAGATTTTGCAATGCAGAAAATTGCTATAAAAGATGGCGAAAAATCAAATGTCAAAGTCGGCGAAATTAAACGGGGGAAATTAAGTCGCAATGTTCAAGTTGGACGTGTTGTTACCAAAAAAGGCAACGGCATATCGGGAAAATCTATCCCCTTGTCTTCTTTGGTAACAGATATCGTTAAAGAGCAAGGAGTATATTTTATTCATACTCAAACATCCGTGTACAAGGTGCTGTAAGACAAAAATGCGTATCAACTATTTGATACGCATTTTATTATTTTTATAGTATCTTTTTAAGATACGTTCCAGTATGGGAATGCTTGCTATTTGCCACGGTTTCCGGAGTTCCTTTTGCAACGATTGTTCCCCCGTGGATTCCTCCTTCAGGACCGAAGTCGATCAACCAGTCCGCGCACTTAATAAGGTCGAGGTTGTGCTCGATCACTACCACCGTGTTTCCTTTCGCCACGAGACGGTTCAACACACCAATAAGATTGTTCACATCATCGTAGTGAAGCCCAACAGTTGGTTCGTCGAGGAGGTACATAGTTTTTTCCAGGTACGGACGATACAACTCTGAAGCAATCTTTACACGTTGTGCTTCCCCGCCAGAAAGTGTGGTCGCACTCTGTCCGAGTTTTACATAGTGAAGTCCCACATCTTTCAATGTCTTCAATCGATCCGAGATCGCAGGAATGTCTTGGAAGAATTCCAACGCTTCTTCAACTGACATCTGGAGAATATCGTAGATACTCTTGCGCTTATATTTCACCGTGAGCGTTTCTTTATCAAACCGTTTTCCATTACATACGTCACAGGTCACATAGACTGTCGGCAGGAAGTGCATTTCCACGGCAATCTGTCCGTTACCTTCACAGGCTTCACAGCGACCACCTTTTACATTAAACGAGAAGCGGTTCAACTTCCATCCACGAAGACGCGCTTCTTCGGTCGAAGCAAAGAGTTCACGAATGTGCGT
>Ga0247807_10000917_pt1 | contig 17994 bp, 17 predicted proteins | sample UWRJL074202C1_FD_179931 | JGI IMG/M metagenome (GOLD analysis project Ga0247807, IMG submission 179931) | Plant litter microbial communities from Arlington Agricultural Research Station in Wisconsin, United States - UWRJ-L074-202C-1 | ecosystem: Environmental > Terrestrial > Plant litter >...
TAGAAATTGGTTCTGTTATCCAGATTACCTTACTTTCTTTTGCCCTGGCAGATAAGATAAATATTTACAGAAAAGACAAAGAACAATCACAGGAGCAAGCACTTCAAATTTCAAAAGAAAATGAAAGACTGATTCGTGAACAAAATATCGAACTGGAAATCCAGGTCAATAAACGTACTGAAGAATTACAAAATTCGAATGACACTTTAAATCTTACACTTAAAGAATTAAAAGAAGCACAATCTCAACTTGTTGATGCAGAAAAAATGGCTGGCCTGGGTCAGTTAACTGCTGGTATCGCCCATGAAATAAATAATCCTATCAATTTTGTGACTTCAAATATCAAACCCCTGGGATTAGATATCAATGATTTATATGATGTAATCCAGATGTATGAAGACCTGGACCCTGCTCAGGATATTACTGAACAGATTGCAGCCATAGAAAGGTTCAAAAAACAAATTGATATTGACTTTATCAAAACAGAAATTAATTCATTGCTTTCCGGAATTGGTGAGGGCGCAAAAAGAACTGCAGAAATTATCAGGAGCCTGAAAAATTTCAGCAGGCTGGATGAGAGTGATACTAAACCAGTAGACCTGAATGAAGGTCTGGAGTCTACACTGGTTTTACTGAGAAGTACAGTCCCTCCTTTCATTCATATTGTTAAAGATTTACCAGCAATACCTTTGGTAGAATGTTTACCAGGAAAAATAAACCAGGTGTTTATGAACCTGATTACAAATGCAATACATGCATTAAAAGTCAAAGAAAACCCAGAGCCCGAAGAGTATATTTATATTGCTACATGGGCTGAGGGCGATCAGGTGAAAATCAGCATCAGGGATACTGGTTCGGGGATGACGGAAGAAGTTAAACAGAAGATATTTGAGCCTTTCTTTACCACAAAACAAGTAGGAGAAGGAACAGGATTAGGGCTTTCCATTGTTTTCAGCATCATAGAAAAACATAAAGGTCACATCGATGTTGTTACAAAAGTGAATATAGGTACAGAATTTATTATTACCTTGCCTCTAAACATACAATAATATGACTCGCTCGCCTGTTAAAGTTTTATATATTGATGATGAAGAGAACAACCTCCTCGCATTCAAAGCAAGTTTTAGGAGACAATATGAAATTTATACAGCAATATCTGCTGCAGAAGGTTTAAAGGTATTAGAAAACCTGTCTGTAGAAGTAATCATTGCTGATCAGAAGATGCCTGAGACTACCGGTGTGGAATTTTTCAAGAGTATTGCAACAACCTACCCTGATCCTATCCGTATACTTTTAACAGGTTATACTGATATTGCAGCATTGGCTGATGCCATTAACCACGGTGATATTTACAGATACATCACTAAACCATGGAACGATCTGGAACTGCATAATTCTATTAAAAATGCACATGATGCTTACCGCTCTAAAATTGATCTCAGGAATAAAGTCAAAGAACTGGAAAAGACCAATGATGAGCTGAACAGGTTCATTTACAGTATTTCTCATGAACTAAGAGCGCCACTGGTTTCAGTGATCGGTATTGTGAATCTGGTAAAAATGGAAGGCCTTTACAATTCGAGCGGGGAATATTGGGAACTGATAGAGGCCTGTTCAAACAAGCTGGACTACTATATACAGAAGACACTTCAATACTATAAAAACAATAAAAATATATCAGAGAATTCAGCGATCGATTTCAAGAAACTGGTAGATCAAATGATCGATCTCTATGCTTACAGTGACCGGGACACTCAATTTAACCTGAATATTAACCAGACTCATCCGTTTATGGGTGACTCTTTCAGAATTGAAGTGATATTGGGGAACCTGATTTCTAATGCTGTTAAATATCAAAAAGAAAGCGGTCACCATAAGGTTGTAGACATATCCATAGAAGCTAATCTTTTATCAGCCGAAATATCAATCACAGACAATGGGCTGGGTATTCTTAATGAACATCTGGAAAAAATATTCACCCAGTTCTTTAAAGCTAAAAATAATAAAGGAAGTGGATTGGGATTGTTTATTGTGAAAGAAGCTTTAAACAAAATTGACGGGACAATTGCTGTCAGTTCTTCCCTGAATCATGGTACTACGTTTAAAATTACTATTCCTAATGCCAAATAAACTAGAGAGACCTGTAAAAGTGATGCTCATCGATGATAATATCATCGACCTTAAGATTAATTCTAAAATCATTTTTATCTCTAAATTATTCGACGAAATCATTCAGTGCCGATCAGGAGAAGATGCACTCAGTTATTTCAATATACATTCCAATCAACCGGATAAGTTACCGAATTTAATACTTTTAGATATCCAGATGCCTGAAATGGATGGTTTTGAATTTCTGGAAAACTACAAGCGTTTCCCTCCTGAACTCAAAGAGAATTGCGTGGTTGCCATGCTTTCTTCTACCCTTGATTTTGGTGATATCCGCAAAGCTGAGGCTAATCCTTACGTGATTAAATTGCTCAAAAAGCCATTATATCCTGAACATCTGGAAGAATTTTTTAAAGCAAATTTCTGATTGTAAAATAATATTCCCCACCGGGAAATGTATCAAAATACAGAATGGCATTATTAATGTCTTCTGTAGGTTATGAATATGTTAAGAATCACTACGGTAATCTTTTGTCTCGCTCTTCTTTTTACAGGTTGTAAGAAAGATTCTGGCCTTGATCCATTATCCAATGTTCTATTTACGAAGGATGGTGTCATCCGGGTAGAATGTACAGATTGCCTGCTCAACTATACCGTTGCAGACAACAACTACGCTGTAGATATTAAGAACAGCGAAGATGTTAAATTCAGCTATCTATCTGATTTTGAACTAAAAACAACAATTAATTCAAAAAAACATCAAACAATCAGGCTGCTGGTACTTGATTCATACGGCAGAACAATTTCTAACCAGCTGACTTCTATAGATCCGGGAGCCCCGAAAACTGATAGTTTTAAAATCAAAATCAAATAGTACATGCCATAGTAATATTTTAATACAAAGAACCCCGGGAATTGAATTTCCGGGGTTCTTTAATTTTAAGCATTACATAGATTTTCTCTTGCACCCGTAGAATATTGTGGAATATTATCCACTATATTCACCTTGTCTTGCAGTATGATTAGCTTTCGCCATTTGAATAAATGAATCCTGTGCAGCTTTAACATTTTCTGTCCTGCCTTTCCAGATTTCCAGGGCCGGCTGATGTAACGCTCTGGAAAAGGAATAAGTAACAGGCCATGGGAGTTCATTTTTATAAATCCTGTTGATTGCATTTAAATTCTGAGATGCGGTAACCGGGTCCTGACCGCCAGAAAGAAAAGCAATCCCTGCGACAGAAGCAGGAACGGCATTTCGCAGACAGTTAACGGTTAGTTTTGCCACTAATTCCGGATCAGCTTTTTGAGCTGCATCTTTACCTGGAAGCACCATATTAGGTTTTAAAATCAAACCACCCAGCTCTGCTTTAAGCAGATATAACTGCCCGAATAAAGAAAACAACACCTTTTCTGTAACTTCAGCACAGCGTTCTATACTATGACTGCCATCCATAATAACCTCGGGCTCAACAATTGGTACAATGCCAGCACGCTGACAAGCAGTGGCATAACGTGCAAGTGCATGTGTATTGCTCATTATACAAGCATCTGAGGGCAATGCACCATCAATTAAAATTACTCCTCTCCATTTGGCAAACTTCAAACCGAGCTTTGCATAAGCTTTCAGCCTTTCTGCAAGATTATCCAGTCCTTTAGTCACTTTTTCTTTAGGAAAACCAGCCAGGTCTTCGGTTCCTTCATCCATTTTTATCCCCGGTATGACTCCTGCTTTTTTCAGTTCATCCATAAAGGGAACACCGGCCAGGGTATGCTGATAAACAGTCTCATCAAAGAGTATTGCCCCATTGATATAATCCCCGATTCCGGGAGTGGTAATTAAAACTTCCCGGTATGCTCTTCTGTATTCTTCTGTTTGCGGTATACCGGCAAGTTCAAAACGTTTGTTTAAGGTAGAAACACTTTCATCTATGGCAACAAGTCCCTTATAACCGGCAACCATAGCTTTTGCAGTATTGATCAATTGTGCTGTATTTTCCATATTGTAATGTTTGATTTATTATCAATAATATTTAAAGAAACCATGAATAACTTAAGCATTTATTGTCATCCAAATCCAGAGCGTTTTAATCACGCAGCTGATGATTCTTACAGAACAGGGACATATCCAATGGGCCGGTATAATCACACTTGTTCATCCTGTATAGTGGACGGATATGCCTGGAATATTAAAAAGTTATTTCGATAGGGTACTGAGAGATAATCTGTTTTCTGAGCAGTGATCAAACTGCTTCGGCTGGTATCGTCTGCTGTCCTGAACAGCCCATATTGCCATAGCATTCATCACGGGGATCAGTTCTTCGCCTGCAGGGCTCAAACAATAGGTTACAAACGGCGGAACAACTGGCTCAGCCTTCCTGGTAATAAGATGATCAGCTTCTAATTGCTTTAAACTCTGGATCAGCATCTTTTCGGTAATTACCGGGATAGCTCTTCTTAATTCACTATAACGCATTGGCCCGGTGATCAGCTGATAAATAATAATTGATTTCCAATGACCGCCTATTTTATTCATTACATAGGTAACAGGGCATTGAAGTGCCGATAATTCTTTATTCTGATTCAGCGTTGAGTTTTCCTTGATTTGAGTCATGACACACACTTTGGGGTAAGTACTTGTAAAAAAGTAAGTACAAATATACCTTTGTCTTATTAATAATAAAAAATTAAACAGATGAAAATTACATTAACAGGTTCATTAGGAAATATAAGTAAGCCACTAGCAAAAATATTAGTTGGTGCAGGCCATCAGGTTACAATTATCAGCAGCAATGCTGACAAAGTAAAAGAAATTGAAGAAATCGGCGCAACCCCTGCCATTGGTTCGGTTGATGACACTGATTTTTTAACCAGGGCTTTTACTGGTGCAGATGCTGTTTATACCATGTGCCCTCCAAGTTACAGTACTCTTGATTACAGAGCTTATATTGCCGGAACAGGCAGTAAATTTGCTGCAGCAATCCAGGCATCAGGAGTTACCCGGGTTGTAAATTTAAGCAGTATAGGGGCTCATTTACCGGATGGAACTGGCCCGATTAAAGGTTTATATGATGTAGAGCAATTATTTAATAAGCTTGAAAATGTTTCAGTGAAACATATGCGCCCGGCATATTTTTACATCAACTTTTACGGTAATATTGATATGATTAAACATGCGGGTATCATAGGCGCTAACTACAGTGACTCTACTTCGATGATCATGGTTCACCCTAAAGATATTGCCTTAGCTATTGCAGAAGAAATCCAGCAGCCCTTTACAGGAAAGAGTGTGCGTTATGTGACCAGTGATATTCGTACTGCTGCAGAGGTAGCAGCAATATTAGGTAATGCAGCTGGCAAACCAGATTTAAAATGGGTAGAATTTACTGATGAACAGGCTTTAGCCGGAATGATGGATGCTGGTTTACCTCAGGAAATAGCTAGAAACTATGTAGAAATGGGTACAGCTATCAAAAGTGGTATTTTATGGGAAGATTTCAATCAGAACAAACCTGTTTTTTCAGCCACAAAACTGGAAGACTTCGCTAAAGAATTTGCCGGAAGCTTCTAACAGGAAAATTATAAAAAGCGAAGGTGCAAGTTAGCCTTCGCTCTGCAAAAAATCAGATTTCATTTTCAGACCAGCTTACAAAGCTGGTTCCATTCCGGTAGTAATCGCCACTCTGTTCCATGCATTGATGGTAATAATTGCCATAATTATTTCAGCCAGATAGGCCTGGTCAAAAACAGCTGAAGCACTATTATAAGTTGAATCAGATACATGATTGCTTATTAAAGTCACTTCTTCGGTCAGTGCTAACAGCGCGCGCTCCTGTTCATCAAAAAATGGCGTATCGCGCCATGCTGAAAGTGCATATATCCTTTGTTCTGTTTCACCTGCATTGCGGGCATCTATGGTATGCATGTTAATACAGTATGCACATCCATTAATCTGGGAAGCTCTGATTTTAATCAGTTCCCTGTGTTTCTTTGTTAAACTGGTACTTTCAATGTATTTTTCAAGTGCTAACATAGCGCTATACGCTGCTGGCTTTACTTCATTGATTTTAATTCTGTTGCTCATATTTTTTTGTTATAAGATGTTGTTTATCTTGTTATAACAAATGTCTTAATTAAGGAGCGTCAAAAAATGAACTGTGATTAAGAAATTCAGCTCTTATTTCCGGGCTCTTAACCGACTTAAAAACTGGGGTGTAAAACCAAGATAAGAAGCGAGCATATATTGGGGAACACGCTGCACAAAATCAGGAAAGAGCTTAGTGAAATGTCTGTAACGCTCTTCTTCGGTCATATTAAAAATATAGCCTATTCTACGTTGAGAGGCAACAAATGATTTCTGCATCATAATCCCGAAATAAGTTTCCAAAAGTGGGACCTCTTTAAAAAGAAGGAGACGATCTTTCTCATTTAACAAAAGAAGTTCTGTTTCTTCTACAGCCTGGATATAACATGCAGCAGGCTGATTATTCAATAAACTGTCCTGATCGGCTACCCACCAGTTCTCAATGCCGAACTGAATAATTTGTTCAGTGAGCTTTTTATTGATAAAGAACTGTCTTGTACAGCCTTTGATTACAAAATAATTTCCTTTACAGAGTTTACCGGGTTCAAGCAAAAATTCTTTCTTCTTAAGTTTTTTAAACTCAAGTTTTTCACAGAAAATTTCTTTCCCGCGGGAATCTAATTGTACATATTTTTTGATATGGTCTAAAAGCTCCTGATACATTATGATACAATAATAGTAATTATCCTATGCTTTAGGGTTTCTATGTTTTCCGCCCCAGAATTTATACCAGTTTTTATTTGCAGGATACCTGCGGTGCGGAGTTGCGTTATTACAAATAACGGCCACAATAAACAGGATCAGTACACCTGTAAATATAGGGCTGAGCACATAGAAGTAGCCTAATGCATTGATCTTTGCTGTGCCTGTGGTTGCAATCAGTGCTGTTGCTCCTCCCGGAGGGTGCAGTGTCTTGGTAATCTGCATCACTACAATAGACAGAGATACTGCAAGAGCGGAACTTAACCAGACTTCACCCGGAATCAGCCGGTGCATAGTCACCCCTATAATTGCACAAAGGACATGTCCGCCAATTAAGTTTCTCGGCTGTGCCAGAGGACTGTTAATAAGCCCATAAATCAGCACAGAAGAAGCCCCAAAAGAACCAATCATAAAAAGATTCTCATAGGCAGTGAAGTATTTACTGTTGATAAAACCAATGATTGCTATGCCCGAAAATGCACCGATAAAAGTCCATATATGCTCCCTGAAATCTATAAGTGTTTCTTTATAAAATATATATTTCGCCTTTCTGACGTGTCTTCTTATTTTATGCTTCATCATATAATGCGGCAAAAATAAGTTTTTGTGAACTAAGAACAGTTTAAATTTTGTCTGTTCAAACTGTTCTTATATTTTTTCACCTGGCTGCATTTATTTTGATTGACATTTAAGGATGTACAACTGCCCAACCCTGATAATCCCGGATAATAATCTCTCCGTTACCAGTTGGCACATAACTTATAAAATCAAATAATGAATTTTTCTCAATATGTCTTTCTTTGATTGTATTTTCACATTGAGCTAATAAAACACCTCTGGCCTGCAGATCTTTTAAGGTCTTTTCAAAGGCTCCTTTTTTATCATACACAGCTACCCCATCCCCAAAAACAATCAGCTCCAACGTCAGTTTTCCCTTTAAGCGGGGATCTTCTAAAGCATTTTTCATATTCCTGAGTGTACTGGTTATTTTCTTTTCATCTCCGCTATTCAAAACGTAAAGTGCTTTGTAGTTTTTCAGCGCAGCTTTTGCACCCTTAAATTCTTTTGGATTTGTTTGTGCAAAACTTGTGGCCGCACCGGTTATCATTAAAAGGAAACTGCAAATAAGGATCGTTTTTTTCATAAGTATAGCTTTTTTTGGGCAATTGCAAGAACAGTTGTAATATGTCTTCCTGTATCAAAAATGAGGTTAACAAACCGGAGTTTATAAACACAAAATGCAATCACAGATAACCCGAAGTAATATCTGCATAATAGCTTGCTAAACCGAAGAAATAACTGTTTACAATAATTTTGTTACGCGGTTTGAATCAGATTTTGTAACGGGATAGTTTTCTTTTTAGAAAACCTGGTTTTTGCGCCTTGCCGCCTTGAATTGAATGTTCATCAAAGATTTTTGGTACAGCCGTTCGCTGTGCGCTGTAAATACCCGAATGACCACTAAAGAAATAAGAGGTAAAACAAGCGACTGCAAAAAATAAAGTATACTCACTGCCAAATAATTCAATGCCCATCATGGTACAGGCCAGAGGGGTATTGGTTGCCCCGGCAAAAACAGCAATAAACCCTAGAGCCGCAAATAAGCTGACCGGGGCATCAAGCAATCCGGAGAGTGTATTACCCAGCGTTGCACCTATATAAAATAAAGGAGTAACTTCTCCACCTTTAAACCCCGTCCCTAAAGTTAAAGTCGTATAAACTGTTTTCCAGAGCCAGCTCCAGGTATCAGCGCCCCCATGCACAAATGCAGAAGGAATAGTCACTGCACCTGGATATTCAGCGTCAACACCCAGACTCAGATAGTCGGGCTTACCAAGCAGATAAGTTAATGCAATAATTATAAGCCCGCCTGCCAATGGGATCATCCAGCTTACTTTGAAAAGTTCCGAGAAACCTTTTTTGATGTGATGTACCGTAATTGAAAACAAGTAACTGGCTAATCCAAAAGCTACTGATGCAGCAATAACCTTACTCAGAAGAAAAAGATCAACAGGAAGATAAGCTGATAAAAAGTAAGGTGCCTGAGGTAAGACAGCGATATGATAGGCAGTATGGTGAATTTGCCATGCAGAAACAGTTAAATCACCAATTATACTGGCTATCAGGGCAGGAAATAAAGCATCATACCTGATCCTGCCAAGCGTTAGTACTTCCATGGCAAAAATAGCACCGGTCACCGGCGTACCAAAAACAGCACCGAAACCCGCAGCAATACCGGCAGTCAATACCAGCTTAGTATCCTGTTCATTGAGGTTAAACCATTTCCCGAACATGGAGGCTATGCTTCCCCCGATTTGTACTGCTGTGCCCTCTCTGCCTGCCGAACCTCCAAAAAGATGCGTAATAATCGTAGTAACTAAAATTACCGGGGCCATACGCCAGGGTACACCACCACCTGTTTCATGTATTTCGTCCATGATCAGGTTATTTCCTCTTTCAGATGATTTTCCTGCAGACTGATAAATTAAATGAATCAGCACTCCTGCAAAAGGCAATAAAAAGAGCAGCCATTTATATTGAAAACGTAAATGTATGGCAGCTGTGAGCAGCCAGAGAAAAAAGGCAACTGCAGTTCCTATAGTAATCGCAATGGGGAGAATTAAAAGCGTCCAGCGGATCAGATGGTTAAAAGTTTTCATATATACCTACAAACTATTTATTCCAATGAACGGGATTGTTCATCAGCTTAATTTTGCAGGCGCCATCAGCTTTTTAAGGCGGTTAAGTCGGAAGACACCATTTCCGTTCAGACAAATATAAGAATGTCCTGTGCAATTACAAATTAATTAACAGGGACAGAAAAAAGGGGCCGTCTCCCCATTAAGTTCAGACGGCCCCTGTTATTATAAATTGGTGTGTGTGTTCTTTTTAGTAATCGTCATTCAGTGCGAAAACAGGTTTTCTGGTCATCCATTGCCCGCTGGTAAAATCAGGGAAATCAATAGTTTCATTACCTAATTCTATAGACTGCTCACTTAAAGGTGTAATCGCACTCCAGGCTGCTGCATCATAAACATCTAATGGTGTAGGTGTTCCACGTTTTGCAGCTTCAATAAAGGCATGTAAAACAAAGAAATCCATTCCACCATGCCCCGCACCTTTCGCATCATCACCATATTTTTTCCAAAGCGGGTGATCATATTTTTCTAACCATTCTTTTGCACTATCCCATTGGTGTGGCTTGCTTACCCCTTCTACATATACGCTGTTATTCAAATCCATCCATAAACCATTGGTTCCCTGTACACGGAAGCCCAAAGAATAAGGTCTTGGAGAATTTGTATCATGCTGAAGAATGATTGTTTCTCCATTTGCACAGTCAATAGTCGTGGTCACAATATCGCCCAGCCTGAAATTAACTTTTGCATTTGGATGGCTCTCACCACCTTTATCAACTACGTATTTATGCAGGCCTCTGGATTTTGTAGCAAATGAATTCAGTTTAAGAAACTTGTTTCCTCTGTTAATATTAATACATTGTGCTACAGGCCCGATACCATGCGTTGGATATAACTCACCATTACGGTGCACAGAGTGATTTGTTCTCCACCGGGCTTCAGAAAATCCTTTTTCATTAAATTCTACACCACCCCCATAAGGTTTGATACCATCATTAAATTTCACTTCTCTCAGGTCATGCTGATAACCACCCTGCAAATGAAGGATTTCTCCAAAAATGCCCTGTCTTACCATATTTAAAACTGCAAGAACATCTCTTCTGTAACAAACATTTTCAAGCATCATTACCTGAGCATCATGTTTTTCAGCCGCATGAACTACATCCCAGTGATCCTGAAGGGTAATACCCAGCATCACTTCGGTAGCTACATATTTAATACCTGCTTCAACAGATCCGACAATCATTGCTTTATGCCATTCCCAGGGGGTAGCGATTAAAACAGATTTTAAATCTTTTAACTGAAGCATTTTTTTCCAGGCGTTATTATCGCCTGTAAAGATCTTAGGCATTGGTTTTCCACTTTTGGTCACCATAGCTTTAGCCATGTCAAGCATTCTTGAATCTACATCACACATAGCAACCACTTCAACATCATCCCTTTTTAAAAGTAAAGCAAGGTGATTTTGCCCGCGCAGACCAACGCCTATCATTGCAATTTTAACTTTCTCTCCTGCATAATTGGCAAAAAGTGTTTTTTCCGGAAGAATAGTCAATGCAGCTGCAGTAAGCGTAGTTGATGTTACAAATTCTCGTCTGTTCATAATTTTTTCAGATAATTGGTTAGCTTTATTATTATTTCAATTGTGTGTAGTCTTCTGTATTTTGGTTTTCTTTAAGCAGACCATCAATACGCAAAAAATTAAAACCGGGGTCAGTTAAGCTCATTTTCCCAGCCCAGTCTGTCCTAGTATATTGCCTCGATTTTAAAGTAGAAAGTGTCAGACCAGCCCGATCTGTGATTTTCAGTTTTGCGAAACTCATTCCTGCACCTATAGGATTGACTGTCAGAACCAGCTGCACTCCTGCAAGCAGCTGAGCTGCTGCAATGGCTCTCAGATCGATAACTTTATCTATAAAAAGATATCCGTTTTCGTTAATACCTATCTTTATTGAAGTCTGATGTTCATCTTTAATTCCCAGTATAAGATGCGCTGGCATTACAGCCTGCTGATAATCGGCCGCTTTAGCAGGATAATTTAAATCCAGTGTAACGGTGAAAGCATATTCAACAGAAAGATCCGTATTCAAATTACAATCAACTGGTAATGTTGTCCATTCTTTAAAAACCCGGACAGTATGCTCAGTCTTTAAATGTACAGGAGTTTCCAAAACCGGATCTGGTTCCAAAATTACCGGCTGATATACTGAGCGGCTTTTAAAAAGAATATTAAAGATCTCTCTTCTGTCCATTTATTATTTCTTTACGAATAACAAGGTATAAATTTTCATTCCAAGCCATGGAAGCAAAAGATCTTAATTATCACGCAAACGTTTGCTTATACATAAATAAGAGGTTTGTGCAGCAGTAAACGTCTTCAGAAAAAGAGGTTTTCCGATAAAATCAAAGCTAAAAACCAAACTACGGTCTAAAAACAATGCTTTTATTTAAAAATTACAACTCATTAGAATAAATCCAATAAAAATACTCCTGATTTTCCTGTTTGTTTTGTTTTTAGCTATCAGACACAAGAATGAAACGTATCAAACGTTTGCGTGGATTTAAAGCCCTTCAAATACTGTCCACATCCCTATTGCTTTATACCTTCAATCATTCCTAAACAACTCTAACCTTATCTTGCATGACAAAACTCTACACACCGGTAAACCTGGCCCTAAACCGGGTTTTATCACCTTCAGGCAAGCTTAACCAGCTTTCCTTTATTAAACTAACCAGGGCAATAACCATAGCATTACTCATACTATCCTCAGGTATGGTCTTTGCTCAAACTCCAGTTACTGGAACAGTAACAGATGAACAGGGCCTTCCGATGCCTGGTGTATCTGTTAAAGTAAAAAAAACAACCAATGGTACGATAACCGATGGCAACGGTAAATTTGCTTTAAAAACAACTACTGATGTAACCTTAGAATTCAGTTATATCGGCTATATACAGCAGGATGTAACTATATCAGGTAAAAATGTAGTCAATGTGAGCCTTAAACCTGATGCAAAGCTGATGGATGAGGTTGTGGTGATAGGTTACACTACAAAAAGTAAATCACAGATTGTAAGTTCTGTTTCTACCGTATCAGCTAAACAGCTTTTAGATGTGACCAGTAATAGTGCAGCTACTCTTTTACAGGGAAAAGCAGCAGGTGTAGCTGTTTCTTCTTCTTCGGGCCAGCCTGGAGTAACACCTTCTATAAGGATCAGGGGTACAGGAAGTATTTCTTCCGGAAATGAACCACTTACGGTAGTTGATGGTGTAATCGGCGGGACTGCTAATCCAAGGGATATTGAATCTATTACAGTGTTAAAAGATGCTGCTGCAACCGGGCTTTATGGTTCAAGAGCGGCAAATGGTGTCATCGTCATCACAACAAAACAAGGTAAAAGCGGTAAAACGTCTGTAAACTATAGCGGATCTTTTGGGATCAATAATGCTGCTCAGGGAAATTTCAAATTGATGGATGGTCAGCAACTGCTTGATTACAGTGCTTATTTATATACCAATGATTATACCGGCAAAAGAGCCAATTTTATTAAACAGCTTCAGGCAATCACACCTAATCCCACACCACAGCAGATAGCTGATTATCTAACTTTAAAAAACCTTCCTTTAACCAGCGAAGCTTATTTAGCCAAATCACTTCCTGCAGTTCCCGGAAACACGAACTGGAGAGATGAAGCCTTCAGACAAGCTTATACCAACAGCCAGAATATCAATATTTCTGGTGGTGATGCGAAGACCCATTTTTATATTGGTGCTGATTATTATGATGAAAAAGGTACGCTGATCAATACAGGATACAAAAATGTAAATTTCAGGATTAACCTTGATCATCAGATTAATGACCGTTTTAAAATTACCACCAGAATTAATACCGGTTTTGGTCAGAAAACAGATGACCGTACTAGTGCACTTTACCAGGCTTATACCAATCAGCCATGGGATAATCCTTACCATGAAGATGGCTCACCAAGATATATTGATCAGGAAAGTCAATGGTACGGACGGGATAAAAGTAATTTTGTCTTCCTGAAAAAATACAATCTTGACAATGAAAGACTTCAAAACCTTGCAGGAGATCTAAAACTTGACTATAAGATTAACAGCTGGTTAAACTTCGCTTCTTCTAACAGGTATACCACTACAAATTCTAAAAGAGAAATTACAGTGGATAAATCTACGCCTGGTGGTATTGCAAACCAGGGAGAGCTGAGAAATGTGACAACCTATACAAATTCTGTGCTGACCTCGAACCTGTTCAATGCTGCCCATAGTTTTGGAAAACATAACCTGTCTGGAATTGCAGGTTTTGAATATCAGCAAAACTATGCTGAGAATATTGATGCCAAAGGTTATGGGATCGTATCAGGAATTACTGTTCCTGAAGCTACCGCTACTGCCGCAGACTTTACAGGTACGAAAGGAAAAAGCCGTTATGTATCAGAGCTTTTCATGGCAGATTACAATTATGATAACCGGTACTTCGGAACAGCATCCTTACGTAACGATGGTTCCTCAAAATTTGGTATTAATCATAAATATGGCCTGTTTTATTCTTTTGCAGGCGGATGGCTGATTTCCAATGAATCATTCTTTAAATCTAAAATCATTACCAACCTGAAATTAAGGGCAAGTTACGGTGTTACCGGAAATACGCCTGGTTCGGATTACGCATCAATAGCCTATTATTCGCTTAAAAATCAATACTCTGGTATTCCCGGCGCCACTCCCGCCAACCTTGGCAACCCTGACTTAACCTGGGAAACTCCTACAACGATTAATATGGGCGCAAATATTGGATTATGGGATAGAATAGAGTTAAATGTGGATTTGTATCAGCGCACCAATAAAGACCTGATTATTGATGTCCGTCAGGCGGCAGCTTCTGGTTATAGTTATTTCACGCAGAATGTCGGTGCTGTCAAAAACCAGGGCATTGACATCGAACTGAATACCAAAAATTTAACAGGTGCATTCCAATGGAACACTAATTTTAATATCGGATTTAACAAAAACAGGGTTACTAAACTTTATGAAGGCCAGCCTATTGATAAATATGCTAATCAGCGTATTGCAATAGGACACGACATGAATTCATGGTATACTTATGATTGGGCTGGTGTTGATCCGCAGAACGGTGACCCGCTTTGGTATACCACAAAAAAAGACGCTTCAGGAAATAATTATACAACCACGACCAATCAATACAAGGATGCCGACAAAAGATTTACAGGTACTTCTTCTCCAAAATTTACAGGAGGAATGGGAAATGAATTTACTTATAAAAACTTCAGTTTAAACACGTTCTTCAATTTTGTATACGGCAGCAAGATTTACAATGGGAACCGTGATGTATTTGATGCTGATGGTGCTTATCCGCAATACAATAGTATTGTCCTGCCAGAGGGATGGAACAGATGGGAAAAACCCGGTGACATTGCCACACATCCAAAAGCGGTTTTAAACGGAAACAAATTGTCTAATAAACCTTCATCCAGATTCCTTGAAGATGGTTCTTACCTGAGGTTACGTAACATCACATTAGGTTATAGCTTTTCGGAAGCGATCACCAGGAAGCTTAAAATCTCTAACCTGAGAGTTTATGTCAGTGCTGATAACCTGGTTACTTTCACCAGGTTTTCTGGTATGGACCCTGAAGTTGCTAATCTGGACCCGTCAACACTCGATAATCCAAATCCGAATACCGTTGGTATGAGCGGGACTAAATATCCGATCAGCAAAAAGATATTATTTGGCGTTAATATAGGTTTTTAACATCCACCCTAATTCAAGATTAAAATGATAACTAGATATCAAACAATAGTAGCGATAGCACTTATAGTGTCAGCTACAGCATGTAAAAAAGATCTGGCTCTTGAGCCTTACAATGGAATTACAAATGAAAATGTAGTAACGACCTTAGCAGGATTGCAAAATGCAACTATTGGTACTTATAGTTTCATCAAAGACGAAAACTATGTGCGTAACTATCATATTTTCACAGAATATGCCAGTGATAATCTTTCTTTGAGCGGAACAACCACAGACCCGTTATTTTATGCTTATAACTATCAGCATCAGAAAAACCAGGTTAACGTACTTGCTTTCTGGCGTAAAGCTTACCAGGCTATCAATGGAACAAACGTGGTTATAGAAAAGGTAGCAGAAAGCCAGGACCCTGTTACCAATCAGTTGCTGGGAGAAAACTATTTCTTAAGAGCGTATTTACATTTTGACCTGGTTAAGATTTTCGGAAGACCTTATACAGATGACAATGGAGAATCTTTAGGCGTAATGATTAAAACCAATGCCGATGCTAAAGAATTACCAGCCAGATCAAAAGTAAAAGAAGTATACGCTTTGGTGATCAGTGATTTGTTAAAATCGGTTCAATTAATGAACAGTAATAACACTAGTAATTTTGCTTCCAGAGAAGTTGCAATTGCATTGCTGAGCAGAGTTTATCTCTATATGGGAGATTATAAAAATGCATTTGATTATGCGGATCAGGTCATCAAAAGCGGCCGCTATGCTTTGATTGGCTCCGCTAATTATCCAAAGTACTTTACCACACCGCCAGAACAGAATTCTGAAACGATATTTGCCATCAAACATACCTTGAAAGATGACCGCCTGGACGGTGCGATCGGTTCGATGTACTGGGGCGGATCTATTGGTTATGGAGAAATGTATGCTTCTGAATCTTACAGAAGCCTGGTCAGTAAATTCCCTGGTGATCTGCGTAATTTATTTGTTGTCCCTCAGTATGTTAAAAACAGTGATGGTTCAATTAAACAGGATGATAAAGGAAATCCCGTTTTGCAAAACAGAAATGGTTATCCTAAATACTTTATTAACAAGTATTCCTTTCAGGATGGTTACGAAACGCTGAGTTCTCCTGTGGTGTTAAGACTGGCAGAAATGTACCTGACCAGAGCAGAATGCGCTTATCAGCTGGGGAGGCCAAATGACGCACTGGCTGATGTGAATATTATAAGAAACCGCGCAGGATTAAAGGACAATGCCTTATTTTCTGTCAGCAACATGATGGGATATACCAGTGTACTGGATGTGATACTGGATGAACGCAGGCTGGAATTTGCTTTTGAGTCTCAGCGTAAGTTTGATGTTTTCAGAAACAAAAGAACGCTGAACAGAGATTATCCTGGTACTCACCTTGCTTCCGGACAGGTTTCGCAGGAGATCCCTTATACCGATCCCCGTGTTATTTTCTTCATTCCCGAAGATGATATTACGCTTAATCCAAATCTGATTCAAAATCCTTAATCAATACCTGACCAATAATTTATCATTTGATATTTAATAAGCAGCCCCGGCGATAATTGCCGGGGCTTTTTTTAAATCATTTTAATTACCTATATTAAAAGATAATTGCAACATTTGGGACAAATGTCAGATAAACCAACCACTATAAAAGAAATAGCTAAACTTCTTGATATATCAGTTTCTACCGTATCCAGAGCATTGAATGACCATTCCAGCATAGGTTTAATTACTAAGATGCGGGTAAAAAAAATGGCCAAAGAACTCAATTATGAGCCTAATCAAAGAGCTATTCAATTTTTACAGGGTAAATCGCATACGATAGGCGTTATTTTGCCTGAACTTGCTGAATCTTTTTTCTCAGCGGCTATCAGCGGAATTGAAGATATTGCTTATCAAAGAAACTATACGGTACTGCTTGCACAGTCACATGATGATGCTGACAGAGAGAAATTACTCATTGAAAAGATGAAAATGCAGCGGGTTGACGGCCTGCTGATCTCTGTATCAAAAACCACCAATACCTATGAGCATTTTGAGGCTTTTAAAAAATCAAATATTCCAGTTGTATTTTTTGACCGTATCCCACCTGTTAAAAATATACATTTTGTAGCCTCTAATCTCGAATCAGGCACTTACGAAGCTGTTAATTTCTTATTAAAGAAAGGTCACCGGACAATCGGGATGATTAACGGTCCAACCAATTTAGTAGCCAGTACGGAAAGAAAAAACGGGTATATCAAGGCTATGACTTCTCACCGGCTGAAATTTGATCCTTCTTTAATGCTGAACTGCGATCTGACTGAAGCAGGAACTATTGAGGCAATGAACATCTTTCTTAACCATAAACGGAAGCCTACGGCAATTGTGACTTTCAATGATTATGTAGCTTTGTTTGCGATTCGTTATGCACGTTCTCTAAACATACAAATCAATAAAGACATTGATTTTGTGAGTTATGCAAACCTGCCGTTAATCAATTATATGGACTTCACTCCTATTGCTTCTGTAGAGCAGTTTCCATACAAGCAAGGTAAAAAAGCAGCAGACATTTTACTGGACCTGATCAACAAACCAAAAAGCGATGCTGAATCTGAAACTGCTTATTATAACGTAGTTGTAGCATCAGAACTTATCATCAGCAAAGAGAAATAAATTTACACAAACGT
>Ga0247807_10000918_pt1 | contig 17990 bp, 14 predicted proteins | sample UWRJL074202C1_FD_179931 | JGI IMG/M metagenome (GOLD analysis project Ga0247807, IMG submission 179931) | Plant litter microbial communities from Arlington Agricultural Research Station in Wisconsin, United States - UWRJ-L074-202C-1 | ecosystem: Environmental > Terrestrial > Plant litter >...
CGGTCGCCCGCCGCGCGATCGGACTCGACGTTGATCTCGGTGGAGTTGGGGTTCACACCGATCCACGGGGTTCCGCTGGTGAATCCCGCGTTCGCCGAGGCATCCCACTGCACCGGGGTGCGCGCGTTGTCCCGCGAACGGAAGCGCAGCGATTCGAGCAGCACGTCGGGCTCGTCTCCGGCCTCAATCGACTCGGCAAACCAGTTGACCGACTCGATGTCGTTGTACTGCTCGATGGCGGTAAACCCGGCGTTGGTCATCCCGATTTCGTCACCCTGGTAGATGTACGGGGTTCCGCGGTGGAGGTGCAAAATCGTCGCGAGCAGCGTGGCCGCCTCGACCCGGTACTCACCGTCGTTTCCGAACCGCGAAACCGAACGAGGTTGGTCGTGGTTGCCGAGGTAGAGGCTGTTCCACCCCGACTCGGCGAGCCCCGTCTGCCAACGACCCAGCGACCGTTTGAGGTCAACCAGGTCGAGTGTCAGGTTGGTGAACTTCGAGTCGCCGTGGTCGAGGCCTACATGCTCAAACTGGAATACCATGTCGAGCTCGAGGCGATCGGCCCCGGTGAAGAGCATCGCATCTTCGACGGTGACGCCGGGCATCTCGCCGACCGTGATGAGGTCAGCGTCGCGCCCGGCGAACACCCGTGCGTTCATCTCCTGCAGGTACTCGTGGATCTGCGGGCCCATCGCGGCACTCTCACTGTCGCCGACGAGGTCCTCCTGCACCTTGGCGATGAAGTTGATCACGTCCATCCGAAACCCGTCCACGCCGCGGTCGAGCCACCAGTTCATCATCTCGTAGACGGCCGACCGCACCTCGGGGTTCTCCCAGTTGAGGTCGGGCTGCTTCGCCGCGAACAGGTGCAGGTAGTACTGGTCGTCGTCTGTCTGAACGCTGGTCGGCACCCTGCTCCAGGCTGGACCGCTGAAGGCGCTGCGCCAGAGGTTCGGCTCACGCCCCTGGTAGCCGTCGCGCCAGATGTACCAATCGCGTTTGGGATTGGTGCGGGATGCCGCGGACTCCACAAACCATGCATGTTCATCGCTCGTGTGGTTCACCACAAGATCCATCACCAGCTTGATGCCACGGCTGTGCATGTCGGCGAGCAGCGCGTCGAACTCCTCGAGGGTTCCGAAGAGCGGATCGATGGCCTGGTAGTCGCTGATGTCGTACCCGTTGTCGGCCTGCGGCGACGCGTAGATCGGGGACAACCACACCACGTCGACACCGAGATCCTGCAGGTGGTCGAGTTTGGAGCGAATACCTCCGAGGTCACCGATGCCGTCGCCGTTGGAGTCGGCGAAGCTGCGCGGGTAGATCTGATAGACCACCGCGTCACTCCACCAGGCGGGCGCGTTCTGGATCTGTTCGCTGATACTCATGTCATCAATCCTCACTTAACGCGCCTCCGCTTCCCTGGTGTCTCACTGAGCGCTGCACTCACTTGACGCTCCCCCGCATCACACCGCTGACGACCCAGCGCTGGGAGATGATGTACACAATCAGCAGAGGTGCAAGCGCCATCAAGTACGACGCGAACGCGACGGTGTAGTTGGTGTTGAACTGGCCCTGGAAGACAAACTGCGCGAGCGGCAGTGTTCTCGCCGAGGGGTCGGAGAGGATCACCAGCGGCAGCAGGAAGTCGTTCCACGCCCAGACACAGGCGAGGATTCCCACGGTCGCGTTCATCGGCGTGAGCAGAGGGAACACCACCCGCCAGAACACACCCCAGCTGCTCGCACCGTCCATCCGTGCCGCCTCTTCCAGCTCGATCGGGATCGACTGGATGTAGGCCACAAAGATAAAGATGTTGAACGACAGCCCGTACACCGTGTAGAGCAGGATCAGCCCGAGCTGGTTATCGAGACCCAGCAGCGCGGTTTCCTTCACCACCGGGAGCATGATGATCGGGAACGGCACAAAGATTCCGGCGAGGAAGTAGAAGTACAGCCCCTTGAAGAACTTTTTGTGCATGTTGCGGGCGATCGCGTAGGCGACGAGCGAGTTGCTGAACAGTGTCAGCACCACGGCGCCCACGGCGATCAGCGCCGTGTTCATCAGCGCCTGCGGAAAGTTGGTCAGATTGTAGGCGTCGGCGAAGTTCTCCCAGCGGATGCTGGTGGGAAGCTCGAACCCGGTTCCGCCGAGCTGGTCGGGCGTTTTCAGCGCCGTGACCACGGTGAAGTAGAGCGGGATGAGCACGGTGAGCGAACAGACCGCCATCAGTGCGGTGAGCCACCAGTTGATTCCGCCGGTGACCCCTCCACGAGAGCGGGTGCGGGCTGGTCGGGATGCCCCGGGGCCTGGAGTCGGTTGGACGCGGGCCTCAGTGCCCTGCGATGTAGCAGTCATTAGTACGTCGCCTCTCGGCGCTGAAGGAAGCGCAGTTGGATGAAAGACAGGATGATGATGGCGAAGAGGTACACCACGGCGTTCGCCATCTGGTACCCGTACTCGCCGCCCTGGAAGCCACCACGGAAGATGACAAGGGCGATGGACTCCGTCGACGTGCCAGGACCACCGTTGGTCAAAGCAACGATCTGGTCGAAGACCTGCAGGAAGCTCTTGAACGACAGCACCATGTTGATGGTGAAGTACGCCCCGATGAGCGGAAAGGTGATCGACCGGAACCGGCGCCAGGTTTTGGCACCGTCGATGGCGGCAGCCTCGTAGATCTCCGGCTGGATTGTCTGGAGCCCGGCGAGATACAGGATGATGTTGAACGCCGCCGCCTGCCACACGGTGGTGAACACAATGCCCACCCACGCGAAGTTCGGGTCGGCGAGAATGTTCGTCGCAAAAGCATCCAACCCAATGGCGGAGAAGATCGCCGGGATCGAGTTCGCGAAGAGGTAGTTGAAGACGTACCCAATGATCAGGATCGCGAGGATATGCGGGATAAAAAATAGCCCGCGGAACCCGGTTTTGAACTTGATCTTCGAGTTGAGCCCCAGTGCCACCGACAGCGAGATGACGTTCACCAAAATCGTGGAGATGATGGCGAAGCCAAAGGTGAACGCGTATGACGCGAGCACCCGGTCGTCGCGGAACAGGTTGAGGTAGTTGGAGAACCCCACAAAGTTCCAGGTGCCGTAGCCGGCGTAGTTGGTGAGGCTGAAGAACATACCCGTGAGCACGGGTACGGTGTGGAGGCCAAAAAAGATGACCAGGGCGGGGATAACCATCCAGTAAAACGCGCGGGGTGTTTTGTTGCCCGGGCGCTTACCGGAGGGACGAATGTTGTCGCGGCGCGACGGGGTTGTGGGGCGAGCCGTGGTGCCGGAGGTCGAGGCCGGGGCGGTCATCAGTTGGTCCCTCTCTGTGTGGTGGTACGGGCGGCGACTTTGCTCCACTCCGAGTCAAGGTCGCTGAGGAATTCCTCGGTGTTGCCGGTGATCACCAGCGTTTGCAACATGTTCACGAGCGGGATCGACGCCGGGATCTGGTGGTCGATAAACCCGATGATTTTGCCGCTCGAGAAGTACGGTTCGAGTCCGGCGAGGGCCGGGTCGGGGTTCGGCGGGGCGTCGAGCAGGGGCGAGAACGTGCTCTGCGATTCGGAGTAGGCCGACACCACCTCGGGTGACATCAGGTACTCCACAAAACGTTCGGCTTCCGCACGATGCGGGGTGTCGCGTCCGATCGAGATCCCGACGTCGACTCCGGAGACCGCGAGGCGGGCATCGGGGTCATCGGTGACGGGATACGGGAACGTGCCGATCGGAGCATCCGGATTGGTCGATCGAATCGCCGGAATCGCGTACGACCCCTGCAGATACATCGCGGACTCCCCGTCGGCGAACGCCGCATTGCCCGCGTTGTAGTCACGGCTCGCGAAGCCGTCTTGGCAGAAGCTGTAGAGCTCCACCTCTTTGTCCATCGCCTCGGTGAAGTCTTTGCTGAACGACACCGCGCCGTCTTCCACGTTGGCGCCTTCGGCCCGGAGGTCGTCGAAGAACCCGTCGGGCATCAGGGTGCCGCCGAGGTTCACAAACGCGGGGCCCGCAGTCCAGGCGTCTTTCATGGTGCAGTAGAACGGGTTCACGCCGTTGTCCTGGAACGTCGTGGCGGCCGCGATGAGCTCGTCCCACGTGGTGGGCACCTCCACGTTGTTCTCCGCGAAGATGTCCGGGTTGTAGATGATGCCCGACGCGTTGCTCGCGAACGGGAGGGCGTTTATCTCCGGTGTGTCTGAACTGCTTCCTCCGCCGTCGTCGCAGCTGCTCAGCGCTTGAACGATGTCTTGCACGGCCGGGTTCACTGTCGCCGCGGCATCCAGCTCACCCAGATCGGCGAAGACGCAGGCCCGCGCCAGCTCGCCGAAGTTGCCGCTCGCGTTGAGCGTCAGCACGTCGGGCACCTTGTTTTTGACGAGCAGGGTGCGGATGGCGGTGTCGGGATCGGGAACAGCGTTCTGCACCACTTTGATGTCGGGGTTCGCAGCTTCGAAATCGGCGATGATCTCGGTGAAGTCGCCCACAGCCTCGGGCTTGAACTGGAAGAAGTCGAGGGTGGTCACCCCGTCGTCGCCGGCCGAGCATCCCGAAACCGCGAGGGCACTGGCGAGAACGGTGACCGATGCGAGCACGCGCCACCGGCGACGTCGTGTGCGGGTTGGCGGGGATGCCGACGGGTGGGATGCAGCCCTCGGGGATGGTGTGCGGTGCATGGCGCCTCCTTGCGCTCAGCCGTGCCGGGGTGCGGCACGGAACAACTCACTACAGGTCAAGCACGGTTTCGTTGGTGGTGGTGCTGGTCTCGGTGGTGGTCTCGTCGTCGGTGGCGCTGACGTCGATCAGGATCAGGTGTTGCGGGAACAGCACGGGCATCCGCACACCCACCGTGCGGAGGGCCCGCCCGGTGAGGGTGATCGGCTGCTCGGCCCATTTCAACGGTGACTGCCCGTTACCGCCGACCGAGGTCTGCGGTGCGGCGAGGCGAACCCGGTAGCGACGGTCGTCGTCGAGGCCGGGCAGCAGCAAGGGGCCGCCCGGGTAGGTTCCGCTGCTGGTGACCTGGGTTGCCGCAAACAACGCACGCTCGCGCTCCTGTGACACCACGCCCCGCAGGTCGACCGAGGGGTCGGCGACGTCGGCGAACACGGAACGGCCGGTGTGGATCAGGTCGCGGTAGGTTTTGTGCGCGGCCACCCAGGTGCCGAGCTCGGCGAGTTCGTCCGCACTGATGCGGCTGATGTCCCACTCGATTCCGAGGTGGCCGAACATCGCCACCCCGGCGCGCAGCTCGAGGTCGAGGGTGCGGCCGGTCGAATGCGACTGCGGACCACTGATGTGCGCGCCCATCAGCTCGTAGGGCACCAGCAGGTTGGTGTACTTCTGAATCGTCAGTCGCTCGATCGGGTCGATGCAGTCACTGGTCCAGATGCGGTCTGTGTGCTCGAGAATGCCGAGGTCGACCCGGGCCCCGCCCGACGCGCAACTCTCGATCTCCAGTCCTGGGTGCCGACTGCGCAACTCGTCGAGCAGGGCATACAGCGCAATGACGTTGTTGTGCACGGCGGGCGCACCAGTGACACTGTTGCCGGCGTCGGCGAGGTCGCGGTTGTGGTCCCACTTGAGATACGCGATGGGGTACTCGGTGACGAGCGCGTCAAGACGCTCGAGAATGTAGGCGGCCGCTCCAGGGTGCGACAGGTCGAGTACCTGCTGCTGGCGTCCCTCAACGGGCAGGCGTCCGGCGGCTTGGATAATCCATTCGGGATGCTCCCGCGCCAGGTCCGAGTCGGGGTTGACCATCTCCGGCTCCACCCAGATTCCGAACTCGAGGCCGAGACCGGTGACGTGGTCGATGAGCGGAGAGAGTCCGTCGGGCCACACCGTCTCGTCGACAAACCAGTCACCGAGGCCCGCAGTGTCGTCGCGCCGCCCGCGGAACCAGCCGTCGTCGAGAACGTAGCGCTCCGCACCCACGGCGGCAGCCGCGTCGGCCAGGGCCTTCAGGCGGTCAAGGTCAAGGTCGAAGTAGACCGCTTCCCAGGTGTGGAGGGTGATGGGGCGGGGGCGGGTCGGATGATTCGGGCGGGCTCGCAGCATCTCGTGGATGCGGGCGGAGAGCTGGGTGAGGCCGTTGCCCCAGGATGCGACGGCCACCGGCGTCGAGTAGCTCTCGCCCGGGGCGAGACGCACCTCACCGGGCAGAAGCAGCTCACTGGCCTGCAGCATGGCGTGCCCGGAGACGATTCGTTCCGCGCTGAGACGGTGATTGCCGCTCCACGCGAGGTGCACGGCGTGGACGAGACCGCCGGAGAAACCGAACCCGGGTGTTCCCGCAGACAGCAGCAGGGTGGCGTCGGCGCCGGGACGCCCGGTGCGGCTCTCCCGCTCATGGCGACCGATGGTGAAGGCGTGGCGTTGCGGGGTGCGCTCGCGCAGGTGGCGCCCGGTCGCGTCGAGAATCTCGGCGGCGGTCGCCGGCAACGGGAAGGTGGTGGCGAGGCTGGTGAGGTCGTAGTCCGTGGTGTCCACGTTGGTGAGCGTCAGCGACTGGGTCAGTAGGCCGGAGTCGGTGAGGGCGAGGGTGACCACGAGCTCGAGCCCGGCGTCGGTATCGATCGCCGTGATGGTAGCCGCCGAGGCATCCACCCCGCCCTCTGTTTCGATTGTCACCTCAGACGTCGCCAGCGCGGGCGAAAATGCGAGCCCACGACGACTGCCGCTGAGGCCCGGGGTGCCCTGCCAACCGAAGGCGTCCTGGGGCAGCAGGGTGAGGCGTGCGGGGATGTCGAGACCGCCCGAAACCCGCTGCGGGAGTGACGCGGTGACGATATCGCGGAGTTCGCTTGTGCTGAGATCGCCGAGGTCCTCTCCCCAGTGGACGATGCTCGGGAGACCGGCGGAGGCGGTGTCAAAAATGACACTCGTGCCACCCCGGCGGAGGTGAACGATCTCGGTGCGACTGTGCATGGGTTATTTTTACGACGAAACAAACAGACTGTCAAGGGTGAGTAATAAGTGGTTTCCGCTCACAAATTCGGCGAGGGACCCCTTCCCTGTGGCGGAGTTCGGTCCATAATGGAAAGAAGTCGAGGCGTGGGAAGGGCAACACCATGGGCAACACCACCGACGTTGAGGCATCGCTCGCGGGCTCGAGTCGTGAACTCGCTCGCGAGGTTCTTATCCACGGGCCCATCTCGCGCGCTGAACTCGGCCGCCGCCTCGGCCTCTCCCCCGCCAGCCTCACCCGGCTGAGCAAACCTTTTCTCGACCGCGGACTTTTTGTCGACGGGCCCGAAACGATCGAACGGTCCGTCGGGCGACCAGCGCGGCCACTCGACGTACGCGTGGATGCGCAGCGGTACGTCGGCATCAAGATCACCGGTGACGAAGCGCTCGGCGTGGCCACCAACCTGCGCGCGGACCCGCTCGGCACAGTTTCGGTGGAGCTGCCCAGTCATTCCGTCGACGACGTCGTTGGCGCGATCCGCCAGGTGGTGGAGTCGCTCGGCGGAACCGACGGCCTCTCCGCCGTGGGCATCAGTATCGGCGGAAAAGTCACCGACGCGCGGGTTGTAGCCCGCGCCCCGTTCCTCGAGTGGCGCGATGTGGACCTCGGCGGGCTCGTCTCCGCCGACCTCGGACTACCGGTCACCGTGGAGAACGATGTCGTCGCCCTTGTCGCGGCCGAGCACTGGTTCGGTGTGGCCAAGGGACTCGAGAACTTTGCCCTCATCACCACGGGTGCCGGGGTTGGTTACGGCCTGGTGATCCACGACCGCTCCGTGGTGACCGGCGATACCGGGCTCGGCCTCGGGGGTCATTTCCCGCTCGATCCCACTGGCCCCCTCTGCATTGACGGGCACCGTGGCTGCTCAACCGCCATGCTGTCGATCCCGAGTATGTGCGCCTCAGCCCGAACGGGTCTTGGCCGTGAGGTCACCTACACCGAATTGCTACAGCTCGCGACCGACGGCAACCCCGTTGCTAGCGCCGTTGTCGACTCCGCCGCTCGCGCGCTCGGCCGGATGATCGCGGCCACCACCAACCTCACGATGGTCGATACCGTGGTGCTGTCGGGCGAGGGCATCGCGCTGACCGGGGTCGCCCTCGACACGATCCGTGCGGCGGTGAGCGCCGATCGCGATCCCGACGCTGCACCCGTGCGTTTGCTGGTGGATGCCTCGGGCTTCACCGCCTGGGCGCGTGGCGCCGCAGCATCCGCGATCCAAGCGTCCTTTGGGCTGGTACGCGGCTAACAACCGGCGGTGCCTCGCGACGGACCGCAAAAGTAGACCCCGTTACTGGACCGCGACCACAAACCAGATCACAAATGGGGTGAAAAACAGCAGCACGCCAACCGTGGCGAAACCATAAGGATGTGCTTCGCGCCACCCGATGGCATGCGGATAGTGGTTCTGAACGAACAGAGCCGTGGTTGGACCGTCGAAGGTGGTGGGAGTGATCCCAATAGTCTCGACGAGGTGCGTGATTTGTTCGGGCAACCACGTGCGGTTGGAGACGCGCACAATGAGGCGCTTCGTTGTGTCGAGTATAAACGTGGTGTGCACGGTGACCTCTTGTGGTGCCACCAACGTGGGCACGTCCAGTACCGTTCCCACGGACGTGAGTGGCCATGTTTTGGTGATGCCGAGCATGTTCGTGCGCGAAATCATCCCATCCCCGAACTCCACACGAGTGTTGCGAAAGTACAGCATTATGCCCACGCCGAGCAGCAGAAAAACCGTTCCGAAGATCGCAACTACTGGGATCCAGCCCCCACCGCCTTCATTAAATCTGGCAGCGAATACGTTGACGCCAAGAATTGGGAGCACAAACGCCGAGTTCGCGAGAACAAAACCCTTGTACATCTTCTGCGATGGGCGAATGGTTTCGACGCTGATGGGGTCTCCCGACTTGATAATCAATCACGTACTACGAAGATTATCGAAGTCGGAGTACCGTCCCGCTCCACGAACGCCGTGGCCGCGCGAGTTACTTGAGTTCGGGGTTTTCGCGGTCGTCGGCCATCGCGAGGTATCCGCTGAGACGCGCCAGTACGTCCTTATCGGGAGAATACGATGCATCAGCGGAGCTCTTGACGTACTCCCCCTGGAGTTCTTCGATTGCCTCATCGATCTGCAACACGGCGAGCGCGTTGCGCTGGTTATTGTCGAGGCTGACCAACAAAGCGATTGCCCGGTCGATATCCCCCGCGCCACCAAATACGTATTCAGACATGTCGAACTCCTTCTGATAGTTGCTCGAATCGTACAACCGGGTGCCCACACGAAGCTGCATTCGCGCTGGGGCCGACTCGTCCTCGCTGGTGGCAGGTGCGCCGATTGCTGCCGGTTCATCGATTGCTCCGGATGCTTTCCCCGAACGGCTACTGACTAGGCGACCCGCCGGCGGTATCTGACCATGGCGAAGGCGTACGCAACGATGAGGATCACCGCACACCAGGCCAGGGCGATCCAGATGTCGGTGCCGACGGCTCGCTGGGCGAACAGGTCCTGGATCGTATTGACGATCGACGTCACGGGCTGGTTCTCGGCGAACACACGCACCGGGCCAGGCATGGTCTCAGTCGGAACAAACGCCGAGCTGATAAACGGCAAGAAGATCAGCGGGTACGAGAAGCCAGAGGCACCGTCGACCGTTTTGGCCGCGAGCCCCGCGATGATCGCAATCCAGGTGAGCGCCAGCGTGAACAGCGTGAGGATCCCGAAGATCGCGAGCCAGGCGAGGGGAGTCGCTGACGTGCGGAAACCCATCACGAACCCCAGCACCAGAATGATCACCACCGAGATGAGGTTCGCCACGAGCGACGTCACCACGTGCGCCCACAGCACCGACGACCGGGCGATCGGCATCGAGTGGAAGCGCTCGAACAGTCCGCTCGTGACGTCGGTGAAGAGCCGCACTGCGGTGTAGGCGATGCCGGATGCTATGGCGATCAGCATGATGCCCGGCAACACATAGTTGACGTAGTTGTCGGTGCCCGATGCAATCGCACCGCCAAAGACGTAAACGAAAAGCAGCATCAGCGCGAGTGGAGTGAGCACCGTGGTGATGATGGTGTCGGGGCTGCGTCCGATGTGGCGCAGCGACCGGCCGAGCAAAACCGATGTGTCCGCGAAAAAGTGAGTGCTCATGGTTGGCTACTCCTCTGCAGCTGTGCCGGGTTGAGAGGTGTGGGTGGTGCCCACCAACGAGAGGTAGATCTCTTCGAGCGTCGGTTGCTTCTCGACGTACTCGACTTTCGCGGGCGGGAGGAGTTTCTTCAGTTCAGCGAAAGTGCCATCGGCGATGATGCGTCCCTCGTGAAGGATGGCGATCCGGTCGGCCAGGTGCTCGGCTTCTTCGAGGTACTGGGTGGTCAGCAGAACAGTGGTGCCCTGGTCGGCAAGGTCAGTGATGACCTTCCACACCTCCAGGCGACCCTCGGGATCGAGACCCGTGGTGGGTTCGTCGAGAAAAACCACTTTCGGATCCCCCAGAAGACTCATGGCGATGTCGAGACGCCGGCGCATCCCTCCGGAAAAGGTCGCAACCCGTCGTGACCCAGCGTCAGCGAGTCCGAACCGCGCGAGAAGCGCATCTGCCAGGGCTCCGGGAGTACCCAGGTGACGGAGTTTGCCCACCAACACCAGGTTTTCGCGGCCCGTGAGGATCTCGTCGACGGCCGCGAACTGACCGGTGAGACTGATCGACCGGCGCACCTCGAGTGGATGCTCGGTGACGTCGAAGTCATTCACCGTGACTGAGCCGGCGTCCGGTCTGAGCAAAGTGGAAAGAATCTTCACCAGAGTCGTTTTGCCCGCTCCGTTTGATCCCAGGAGGGCGAGGATGCTTCCCGACGCGATTTCGAAGTCGACCCCGCGGAGAACGTGGAGGTCGTTGAATGATTTCTCCAGACCGCGAACGCTCACCGCCGCGCTCATGGTGCCGTCTCCTCACCTGTGTTCCTGGCGTTGCGAGTGCCGGTGGTGGCGTCGGCGCCACTCTCGGACTGGGTGCTGGCGTTGATGGCTCGAACCAGACGTTCGTTTTCCTTCACAATCCATTGACCCACCGGATAGTTGCGCCGGAAGGCCTCGATGAACTCAACGGGGTCATCCCCCACAATGTCGCGAATGCGCGTCCCGTTCGCGGCGCTCTCCTCAAAGAGGTCGGCGAGATCGTCGAACATCGCCTGCAGGTCCGCCCCCTTGCTCGGCGCGAACACCATCAGATACCGCTCGAACCCGTCGACCGCGGTGCGATAGTTGGCCGGCAGCTGCGCGGTGCGCGCCTTGTACCGCTTGAAGCGTCGCTTTTCCTCGATCATGCGTGTAATAAACATGGTTAGGCCTCCTTTTCTCGGAGCTGCTCCAGCCGCTCAGACAGGAAGCTCCACGTCGCCCAGAATTCGGTTAGTTCCTGCTCGCCTCGGGCATTAAGCGAGTACACCTTCCGCGGAGGACCTTTCTCCGATGGACGCTTCTCCACATCCACGAGGCCCTTTTGCTCAATTCGAATGAGCAGGGCGTAGACGGTTCCCTCGACAATGTCGGCGAAGCCCATCCCCCGCAACGTCGTGGTGATCTCGTACCCGTACGCGGGCTGCCCCCGGAGAAGAGCAAGAACAACGCCCTCAAGCGTTCCCTTGAGCATCTCCGTCATCTGCCTGCTGCCCATCACGTCCCTTAACTACTTAGCGCTACTATCTACTGCTAGATAGTAGCGCTAAGTACCGGAAGCGCAAGCCCCTTCTAGATAAGGCGACAAGTCATGCTGAGGACGCCGGGTCGTGCTTCGCCCGGCTGGGCTGCACTCGCGGCGGCTCGCCCGGCATCTTGGGAAAGTCGGGAGGGAACGGCAGCTCCCCTAGTCCGTCAGCGACGTCGCGCTCCCACCACTCAAGCAACGGATCAATCGACCCGGGCTTCTCCCCCATCGTCGCCCACGGGTCTCCGGTGTCGCGCAACCGCACCGGCACCGTCGCGATGGTGAAGTCGCGCGGGTCGGCACCCTGCAACTCGGACCACTGCAACGGGCACGACACGGGTGCATGAGCCAGCGCCCGCGGACTGTACGCGCCCGCCATCGTGCGGTCCCGATTGGCCTGGTTGTAATCGATGAAGATGCGCTCGCCGCGTTCCTCTTTCCACCAATTGGTGGTGACACCTTCGGGGTTCCGCCGCTCCATCTCCCGCGCCAGCGCGATCACCGCGTGGCGCACATCGAGAAACTCGTAGGTCGGTGTGATCGGCGCGAACACGTGCACCCCGCGATTGCCGCTGGTTTTGACGAATCCCTCGAGCCCGACCTCGTCGAGCACGGTCCGCAGCAGAAAGGCAGCCGTCACGGCGTCCCCAAAATCGGTGCCGGGCTGGGGGTCGAGATCGATGCGGAGCTGATCGGGATAATCGGATGCTTCGGCGCGCGACGGCCACGGGTGAAACACCACGGTGTTCATCTGCACGGCCCACACGGCGGCAGCCGGTTCATCGAGAACCAGTTGTGGGTGGGTGCGTCCGCTCGGGTACGTCACCGGTTCCGCTCGCACGTAGTCGGGGGTCCCCTTCGGCGGATTCTTCGAGAAGAACTGATCTCCGTCAATTCCCGCCGAATAGCGCTGGAGCGACACCGGGCGGTCACCGTTCGCGGCGATAAACGCGTCCCCAACGTCCACAATGTAATTGGCTAGGTCGAGTTTGGTGAGGCCCATCTCCGGCCAGAGCACCCGACTCGGGCTCGAGATGCGCACTTCGCGGTCGCCCTGGGGGCCCGGCACAGTGAGAGAGGTTGCTTCGGTAACCATGGGGCCACGCTAGTCCGCACGGTGCGGCCGCGTCATCCTTTCCTGAGCGTATTTCGACCAGTACTGAGCCAAATTCCGCGCTCACGCGGATTATGCGTATCTCCCTCTTGCGCACACGGGTCTTTGGCGCACAGACTGCCGAACTATGGACGTTCCGACGCCGGACTTTAGCCTGCCGCACCTCGCGCCTGGCCTCGCGTTGCTACAAAGAGCACATGACTGACTCCGACGGTCGGTCGACATCCCGTTCCGGGCACTCCACCGACGACCCGCACGGTTCCCTCTCGCACCCGCCGCGTGGCGCATCCGTATCGCGCGCGCCGTCCGGTGCACCAAGTCCTCCTCCACGCCGCAACCCGATGGCGGTGGCCACCCTCGCAGTGGGCAGCGTGACACTTGTGTTGTCCGTTGTGCTCGCCGGTATCTACACGATGCGCGCGGGCGACGACAGAAGCCTGGCGCGCGCCAGCGACACCGCCGAAGACCAGCCCGACATCGAAATCAGCATCCTTCGCACTACTGACGATTCTGATGCGGGCGGCTCGGGCACTGTGGACTCCGACGCAGACGAGTCCAGCTCGGGCGGTTCGGGCAGTGATGGGTCAGGCAGCAACGGCTCCGACAACGACGGTTCGAGCCCGAATGGGTCCGGCGCCAACGAGTCCGGCACCGACGATTCGAACTCGGACGCGACTCCGGGTGGCCCCGACGTCGGCGTCGGTTCAGGCGACTCCGCCGACGGTGACAATCCTCGCCCGGGCGGCGTTCCCACTGGTCAGTCGACGCCGGGGCCGGATGCCACGGGGCCAGACACTCCGCGTCCGTCAACAAGCAACCGCCCCACAACAAACGGGCCCACCTCCGGTCGTCCCACAACAGATGACTCCACGGCAGACGGCTCTGCGTCGGACCGCCCCCGTCCCGGACAAAGCTCGCCCCGGCAACCCGCGACGACCTCACCGTCCACGCGCCCGTCGACGGGAAGCTCCACCAGCGACACTCCGTCACGCGACCAGCCGTCCACCGGCCGCACTGACCCAGCCCCTACGGCCGACCCAGACACAGTGCCACCCCTCACTAATGGTGGCGGCGGAGCATCCACCCCCTCAACCGCGCCGAGCGCACCCAGCGAACCAAACCCACCTGCCTCGGCGCCCGCACCCGTAAGCGATCTCGGCAGCCATCAGAATCCCGCGATGCTGGGCACAACCATCGAGATGTCGCTCGCCGGAACGGTGATGTATGAGGTCACTCTGGGCTCGTCCGACCTCAATGCAGACGACGTGATTGCCGCGGCGAATCCGTCGAACGAGCCACCTCCGCCCGGATTTCACTATGCGATTGTGCCGATGACGGTCACCTATCGCGGACCGGAGAAGGGCACTCCGTGGGTGGACATCAGCGTCGAGTTCGTTTCGTCGGCGGGGAGCGTTCACAAGGTCAGCGACACCCACGCCGTGCCGCCCGCGCCCACCGTGATGGACATGCCGGTGCTCGCCCCTAACGAGACCGCGGTAGGGAATGTGCTGGTGACCGTGCCGTCGAATGACGGCGAGACCTGGTTCGATACTCGCAGCGCCGGCGGAGTCTGGGCGGTTTCTACCCCGTTTAGCGCGTCCACGTTCTACTTCGCCGCGCGCTGACAACGTTCTGCTTCACAGCGCGCTGACAACGTTCTGCTTCACACCGCGCTGGCCGCCGCCAACCCGGGCCCGGAGTGAGGTTTCGCGCCGCAAACCAACGACCCGCGTATTAAAGTGGCGACTCCACAATCACGGCAATTTCAAGCCCTGTTATACGTATTTGTGTTCGAATAAACTTTACCCATGAACCCCGATCAGCTGCTGGCCGCCAGTGTTGAGATCTCACAACAGCTCGCCCGATGGGCAGCAGACACCTCCGTGGCTGGACTCGGATCACAATCGGACGCGATCGTTTTGGCGACTCTGCGAACGTTAGAAGAGAACGCCCGACTCGTCGGCGCAGTTCAGGTGCAGGTCGCGGCCGTCATCGAAGAACGGTCCGCGTACGGTGGCCTTTCTGACGGGCTCGCTTTTCAGTACGGACACTCGCGAGCCGCGCACCTCATCGAGCACGTCACCGGCGTCAGCCAAGCTGAAGCGAACCGTCGGGTGAAGATTGGCACAAGTATCCGCGGGCGAATCTCCCTGACCGGGGAGCCTCTGCCGCCGGTCTATACCGATGTGGCTATCGCCGTAGAAACTGGGCAGATCTCGGTGCCCGTCGCCGAACGCATCATTCGGGGGCTCGACCAGGCACGTAAACACCACATACCCGGGGAAAACGAACAGCCCGGAGAATTCGACGAGAACCTCCGTGCGGCCGAATCGTTGTTAGTCGACCAGGCCACTCGTGAACCACACGACTCCGTCACCATCCAAGTGCTCGCATGGCGCGACGCACTCGACCCCGACGGCGCCCCGATTCGTGACGAGGAGATTCGAGCACGACGCGGACTCACCCGCGGAAAAGAACGCAACGGAGTCACTTGGTGGGAATGGCGCACAACCGCCGAAACAACGGCGATGCTCGACGCGATGCTGGCTGACGCTGATGCGGCGAACTCTCCGCGGTTTATGCCTACGGAGGAGTACAACGATCTGGAACGGGTCGGGATACACCTCACAGACCCTGCTGACACGGCCGTCATATTCGCCGATAGCACTACCAACGGTGGAGTCGATTGTGACGAGTACGGGGTGGTGGTTGCCATCAAAGACCAACGCACCCGGGAACAACGCAACAGCGACGTCGTCGACGGGTTTCTCCGTGCCGGCATCCGCGCGTCTGCGGACGAGATGGGCGGGATGAGGCCGATTGTCGAAGTTACCGCGGTTGCGACCCTGGCCGATTTGGAGGCCGGCCGAGGCGTCGGCTGGATCGACGGGATCACCGAACCCGTCTCTATCGACTACATCAAAGAACTCGCCTGCGGCACCGGCTTCCGTCTCGTGGTCCAGGGTGACAACGGGGAAATCCTCTGGCGAGGCAAAGAACCCCGATTCTTCAGCCCCAGTCAGAAGAAAGCGGTCGTCATTCGCGACGGAGGCACCTGCTCCGCAGCCGGCTGTACTAAACCGGCCAGGCAGTGCGACGTGCACCACGTCGAGTTCCACTCCACAGGTGGACCCACCGATGTGGACAACGCGATCCTGTTCTGCAGTGAGCATCATCACATGATCCATAAATCGCCGTTCAAGATCCGAATGCATAAGGGGCGCCCTCAGATCCTCGCTCCACGCTGGCTGAATCCCTCTCAATCCTGGGAAAACATCGGCCGGGCACGACATCGCGGTGCCCGTCTCGGCACCAGCCGGCTGTGACCCTCAACACAGGCAAGCGCGCACGGTCGGCACAGTGTCGCACCCGCGTGGGATAATGTGCGAATGTCGCTCGATGATTTCCCCCTCGTGGATATTGGCGACATCGTGCGACTCGTTGGCCCCACCTCGTTCCAACGGGGACGCCTCTATTCGCGTAACGGCTCGGTTGAAGCAGTGATCTGGGACCGTGAAGCCGGCACACTCACGGGCACCGTCCAGGGCACCCTGCGAGACCCCTATCTCTGCCGGATCACACTCTCCCCCGCGGAGAGTCCCCTACGCCGACCACTGAACAGCAGTTGCACCTGCCCCGTCTCCGTGGACTGCAAACACGTCGCCGCCACACTCCTCGAAGCAAACTCCATTGCCATCCAGGATGCCGACGACGCTCGCCTCCAGCGCGCGAGCGACCTGCGTGCTGCCGCTCGCAAACCGGTCGCTTCAACCACACCGGTGGAGCCCGTGGTCCGAGCGGCGCCCATCGACAACGTCTATCCGTTTTTTGTCGAGACATTTCCCGATCAGCCCGGCCAGCCGGACCGCCCCGCCGCGCTCATCGGACCGGGCGAAGCCCTCGAGGCGCTCGAGAAATCCAAGCCCGTACCGCGCTGGAAAAAAGCGCTGGAGCCACTCGCACCTGCCACACTCGCCACCCCTGCGAAACCACAGTCGCCACTGAGCAGCCGGTTTGGTGCACCCCGCATCTCCCCCACCACAGCGATCCCGCTCGCGCTCCAGTTCGAGATCCGCGAGGAGAAACCACGACGAGGCCGGCAGTGGGGACCAGCGGCGACGATTCCCGCGATGGCTCTGCCCGAGGCATCCCTCACCCGCAAACTGCCCGTCTATCGGATGGGCGTCCGGCCGGTGATGCGCAGTGACACGGGCAACTGGGTACGCGGCAACCTCACCTGGTCATCGGTCAGTCACCGCAGCGCCTTCGGATTCAGCGCCGAGCAGCGTCTCTGGTTCGCGCAGTTCGCGGGACTCCACACCGCCACCAACGATTTTGGCTACGGCTCAACGCCCGACTGGTACTTCCTCGACGAGTTTCACAGCCCACTGCTCTGGACGCTCCTCGACCAAGCCGCCGAACTTGGCATCCCCCTGGTCGGGAGTAAAAAGACCGCCACCGTCGAGATCGCGCACTCTCTCGACCTGAGCATCGACGCCAGCAGCACGGGTGTGGCCGGCAAAAAGACCGCTGCACCGCTCGAGCTGCGCGCCATTCTCACCGTTGACGGAACGACCCGCCCAGTCGAGCGTTCCGGCACGATCGCCGACCACGGCGTGTACACCTTCGACTTCACTCCGCACGTTCGCTACACCCTGGTTCGCACGGCCAAACCATTGACCGTTGAACAGCGCACTTTCATCGGGTCCGCTCCGACCCTCGCGGTGCCCGGGCGGGACGTGCCCGAGTTCCTCAACGATTACTACCCGGTGTTGCGCCGCTCGATCTCGGTCACCAGCAACGACGCCTCGGTGCGCCTACCGGAGTTCGTTCCGCCGGTTCTTGTGCTCACCGCCACATTCGAACCCGGTCACCGACTCAACCTCGCCTGGGACTGGGAGTACCGCACCGGCGAACTCATCAGTCGCCGGCCCCTGCACCCGGGTGAGGACGAACAGGGCGCCCGCGACACCGCGGCAGAGCGCGAGATTGTCAGCCTCGTCGAGAGCGCCATGTCACCTCTCCGCACCGGAGGATCTGCAGGCCTCCTCGACACTGCCGGACGCCTGCATGCCAGCGGTGAAGCCCGCGGTCATTCTGCCGCCCTCTTCACCGACAAGGTGCTGCCCGGCATCACCGCCCTGCCGGGTGTGCGCGTGGATGTGGTGGGCACCCAACCCGACTACGAAGAACTGACCGCCGCA
>Ga0247807_10000919_pt1 | contig 17971 bp, 16 predicted proteins | sample UWRJL074202C1_FD_179931 | JGI IMG/M metagenome (GOLD analysis project Ga0247807, IMG submission 179931) | Plant litter microbial communities from Arlington Agricultural Research Station in Wisconsin, United States - UWRJ-L074-202C-1 | ecosystem: Environmental > Terrestrial > Plant litter >...
GCAGGTGACCGAGGATCGTATGCTGCCCCTGGATGTCGTCGATGTCGCCGAGCACAACGCGGGGGCTCTCGACTTCCGCCAGCGCCGACACATCGGCAGCACAGTGCTCAACCACGCATTCACCGCGCTCGATGCAGACGCGGATGGCTGGGCCACGATCACGGTGTCGTCCGCGGAGGGACACGGCGTTGAACTGCGATGGGACGCGCGGGCACCCTGGGTGCAGATCTACAGCTCCGATGCCCAACCGACCGCGACGCGTCGGCACGGCCTCGCGATTGAGCCGATGACGTGCCCGCCGGATGCCTTCAACTCCGGCACCGACCTCCGCGTTCTTGCCGCGGGTGAAACAACCGAACTGGAGTGGCGCCTGTGCGCGCTGTGACGGGACAACCGCGCTGAACGGAGGGAGGCCCTGACAGAACCCGTTTCGATAGAGCCTGTTTAGATTCCACTCGACGCTGTTGACGTGATGTCGTGAACATCGAACCGAGCATCCCAACCAGCAAAAACCCGCCCGAGCAGTTCGCTGGGGACGTCTGGCTTGACCCCATCGCGCTTCCCCACGAAGCCGGCCAGCGGATGGTTGTCGCCACCGTGCGGTTCGCTCCGGGAGCCCGAACGGCGTGGCACTCCCACGGACGCGGCCAGTACCTTCGGGTCACCAGCGGAATCGGCCTATTCGGCACCCGCGACGGCAAGATCATCGAGGTGCACCCCGGCCAGACGATTTACACGGCGCCGGGTGAGGAGCACTTCCACTCCGCACCGGACAACATGTTTATGGAGCACATCGCCATGCTCGAGGGTGCCGACAACCCCGCCGAGACCACCACCTGGCTCGAGCACATCACCGAGGACGAGTACCGCGGCGCGACCGGCGCAACTACCGAGGCAACTTCCGACGGAGCATCCGAATGAGCGACCAGGCGCAGCCGTCCGCCGCTCGCCAGATGCTCGGCGACTTCGCCCCGAAACTTGTTGATGTCACCGATGACGTGCTTTTTGGCGACGTCTGGAAGCGCAACGAGCTTTCGCCCCGCGACCGCAGCCTCGTCACCATCACCGCGCTTGTTGTCGGCGGAAACGTCGAGCAATTGCCGTTCCACCTGAACCTGGGCAAAGAGAACGGCCTGACCGAGTCGGAGATCGTCGAAGCGATCACCCACCTCGCGTTCTACGCCGGCTGGCCTAAGGCCATGTCGGCGATCGGTGCCGCGAAGAAGACCTTTAGCGAGTAATCACTCAGCACCGCACGCTATTGCCGCAGGGCGCCGACACACTCGGCGCCCTGCGGCAGTTAACGCACAACCGAAACACGTCCGACATCTGCGCCTCCTACGGTGAGGGGGACCCGAGGATCGGGAGAAGGAGCACCCATGAGAGCAGATGCCGTCGACGCCGTAATCGCGGGGTTAAAAAAGGCGGGGGTCAGTGTGGTGGTCTACCTGCCGGACTCGCTTCTCAAAGAGTTGTACCCCGCATTGGATGCCGATCCGGACATCCGCACCATCCCCGTCACCAACGAGGGCGAGGGCGCGGCGATCGCCGGGGGAGTGTTCCTCTCGGGCAAACGTGCTGCGCTGGTGATGGAGAACTCCGGGCTGCGCGCCGCCACCGAGCATCTCGCGCGACTGGGCCTCGGCGCCGGGATCCCCGTGATTATGATCATGAGCTACCGCGGCGAGCTGGGTGAGACCAACTGGTGGGCCATCCCCCATGGCATCACCATGGAGCCGCTGCTCGACACCCTGCGGGTGCCGTACCGCATTGTGCGGGAGACCAGCGAGATCGAGCAGTCCATTGAGGATGCCTACAACTGGTCGTACAACGCGTACCACCATTCCGCAATCGTTTTGGGTGGAGGAATCGTCCGATGAGTATGAGCCGTTACGAATGTATGGAACTACTCGGTGCCCGCCTCACGGAAGAGCTTGTTGTCCTCTCACTGGGTGGTGCGGTGGACGAGTGGTACAACGCCGCTCCCCACATGCGCGAGGCGAGTCTGTTCCAGCAGCAGCTCGGGTGTGTGACCCCGGAGGCGTTCGGCCTTGCCGTTGGCCTGCCGCACCGCCGGATTGTGTCATTGGACACCGATGGGGGACTGCTGTTCAACCTCGGCATCTTGGCCACGCTCGGCAATGAGCGACCGGCCAACCTCTTTGTTGTGGTCTGGGACAACGAGCAGTACCAGTCGATCGGGGGACCGCGCACCCACACGGCATCCGGTCGCGTTGATCTCGCCGCCATCGCCTTGGGCGCTGGTGTACCCCACGCGTTCACCGCGACCACAGTCGAGGATTTCGATCGGCTATGCGCCGAGGGCCTGGCGTCCGACGAGCTGTACGTCGTTGTGGCGAAAACGGATGGGATTCTCAAGCCGGGCATCCGGCGCAAACACTCTGACGGGCGCGAGGACAAGTACATTTTTGTGCGCCACGTCGAGCGGGTCGAAGGCATCACGATTATGGGGCCGAGCGAGCACAACTGAGCGGCACCGAATCGATGTCGCGTGCGCGGCCGTGGTACTCGCCGCCGCGCGCGCGTGCTCGGACTCGTAGTCGTAGTCGTAGTTGTTAGGCGGCGTGGTGATCGTTCGCGGAGTCGTTATCCCCGGGGATATTCACGTCGGTGACAATCACGTTCACCTCGGAGACGCCCATCCCCACGATGTCCTCAACTGCGGTGCATACCGCGAGGCGTACGTCGGTGATCACCCGTCGTAGCGACATCGGATATTCGGCAACCAGGGCGATGCCCACCCGAACATCGCTGCCGTCGACCTCAATGGTGACGCCCTGACCGCGATCGGGAAGATCGACCGCGTCACGGATGACGCCGAGCGCCCGGGATGCTGCGCCACCCACCGCATACACACCGTCAACGCCATTCGCCGCGATGCCCGCCACGGTGGCGATCACGGACGCGTCAATAGTGGTGCTGCCGGCAATCACTCGCGTGATGCCGCCGCTCGTGGAGGACGGGGAATTGGGTGCCTCAACCATAAGAAGCTCCTCATCGATCGTGCATCAGAGATGCTGGGTGGTGCGGCCAAAACACGGCCTCTAATAAGGCGAGACGAGATCGCCAAACGTCACACACAATCCAGGGAATCTTCAGGTTGTGCCGCACACCGCGCCGCACTCCGCGCCGCACTCCGCGCTGCACACCGCGCCGACTCCGGGTGAGTGCAGGCTCATGGTGCTCTGCCGCCGCGGAGTTACTGCAGGTCGGAGGTGAGCCGCATCACGTTGTCGATGTAGCGGCGGTACCAGGGCTCCTTTTTCCATTCCTCCAGCGTGAGCAATCGGGATGCTCCGCGGTACCCGTCCTGGATGACGGCGAGGTCTTCGGCGAGCGTGGCCCCAAAACCGAGCAGCATAATCTCGTAGTCGAGCGCGAACGAGCGCATGTCCATATTGCTGGACCCGATGACCGAGATCTCGTTGTCCACGGTGAAGTGCTTTGCGTGCAGCACGGTCGGCTTCGGGTACAGGTAGATCTTCACTCCGGCCTCGAGCAGCATGCCGTAGTACGAGCGCTGGGCGTGCTGCACCATAAATTGGTCCGCCTGCTCCGACACAAACAGCTCCACCTCGACCCCGCGATAGGCAGCCGTTGTGATCGCACTGAGGAGGGACTCCTCGGGGATGAAGTACGGGCTCGTGATGACGAGTTTGTGCTGGGCGCGGTGCATCAGCGAGACGAACATACGCAGGTTGGGTTCCGTCGGAAATCCCGGGCCCGATGGCACGAGCTGGAACGCCCCAACGCGCGGGTCATCCGTTTCGATGTCGTCGCTCTCGGGGTGGCTCTCGTAGTCCAGCGCTTCACCGGTCTCGGTGTACCAGTCGATCGCGAAGATTGCGCTGAGCGAGTCCACGATCGGGCCGGTGACCTCGATGTTGAGGTCTTTCCAGTGGCGTCCGGCTTTTTTGTGCTTCGGCTTGAGGTATCCCGAGTCGATCATGTTCTGCGAGCCCATAAAACCGACCCGTCCGTCAACGACGAGCAGCTTGCGGTGGTTGCGCAGGTCGGGGCGGCGCCAGCGACCGTGCAGGGGATCGATGGGCATCATGCGGTGCCAGATGATCCCCGCAGCCGTCATTCGTTTGAGGAAGGCGTGGTAGCCCGGGTATCCGCGGGTGCCGATGTGGTCGAAGAGCAACCGCACGTCGACGCCCCGCTTCACCGCGTTGGCCAGCGCGGTGAAAAACACGTCGGTGGTGTCGTCCCACGCCATGATGTAGATCTCGACGTGTACCGCGGTCTCGGCCGTGTCGACGGCGGCGGCCATGGCGCGAATCGAGTCGTTGTAGGTGCCGTGGAGCCCTTCGTTGCGACCGATCACGAGGGGCAGCGACGCGAGGCGTCTGTTCAGCTCGATGATCGAGGGCACCCCGGGGATATCCCGGACGTACTTCTCCGACGACGGGTGTTGGGTGGTTTCGCTGGCGATGAGGGCGTTGACTTCGCCCTGGAGTTTGTGTCGGCGGCCGCGCACGTACGGGCTGCCGAGAAGGAGGAAGAGCGGCAGGCCCACAACTGGCAGGAACAGGATGAGCATCAGCCAGGCGAACGACGAACCGGTCTTGCGGTTCTCCGGAACCGTGCCGACCGCAGCGATCTTGATCAGGTACTCAAAAACGAGAAAAACGATCGCGTACCACGTCAGTTTTTTGCGCTTCGGAGGACGGGGTGCACTGGTCTGTTGAGCTCTGGCCATGGAGGCAGGTTAGAGCACGTTGACCGGGCAAACGGTGAAAGACCGACTTATCCGCTGCTTAGTGCCCGGTCTGCAGCCCCTGGGTCGGAATCTCGACATTCACGTCGAGCCCACCTTCCGCGCGCGGGACAATCGTCAGGGTTCCGTTATGCACCTCGACAATCCGTGCGACGAGCGCCAGGCCGAGCCCATAGCCGCGCGACCCGTCGACCACGATTCGTCCCGCACCGCGCAAGAACGGTTCCGTCAGCCGGGCCGCCATCTCCGCAGAGAACACTTCGCCGCTGCTCACAACTCTCAGCGCCACCATGCCGCGTGCGCGATCGTGCCGTGTGCTGACGTGCGCGGTGCCCGGGCTGCCCCCGTGCCGAATCGCGTTCTGCACCAGGTTCGACGCCAACTGGGTCAGGAGCGTCTCATCGCCGGTCACGGGTGCCGGCTCCAGCTGCACTGTGATCGTCACCTCGCGCTGCCGGGCTTCGTCGGCGTTGTCGTCCAGCGTGTGCCTCGTCAGATGGGCGAGGTCGGTGGATGCCCCGGACGCAGTGATCGCGTTGGCATCAGCCAGTCGCAGCAACGACTCGGTCAGCCCGATCGCGCGATCATTGGTCAGGCGCAGCCTCTCGACCAGTTCCGGGTAATCCTGGCCGTCGGGATCTCGCTCGGCAACGTCGAGCAGTGTGGCAGTAATGGCCAGGGGTGTGCGGAGTTCGTGGGAGGCATTGGCCGCGAACCGCTCCTGTACCTCGAAGGCGTTGTGCAGCCGCTCGAGCATGTGATCGAAGCTGTCGGCGAGCTGCCGAAACTCGTCGTTGCGCCCGTCAAGGTGGATGCGGTGCTGCAAGTCGCCCGTCGACGCAATCACCGCCGCCTGGGTGATACGACGGAGGGGCCTGAGGATCCAGCCGGCAAGGATCCACCCTCCGACGATTCCAATGACGGCGAGGAAAAGGAGGAGTACCCCCGACATCCCGAGCAGCGCGCGGAGGATCTCGCCGCGTGATGCCACCGGGAGGGCGGGATCGCTCTCCGGGTTGGCGGGCATCAGCGGATAGTTCGGCACGTATCGCAGCACGAGGTAGATGCCGAACAACACCACGGCACCCGCGGCGACGAGGAATATGGCGTAACTCAGGGCAAGATGCAGCCGCGCGCTCACTCGCACCGGAGCACTGTTCATGCGACAGGCTCCGTCAGACGGTAACCCGCGCCAGACACGGTTGCGATGAGGTCGGGCGACCCGAGTGCTTTGCGCAAGGTCGACATGGTCACCCGGGGCGCACTCGTGAACGGGTCGGCGTTGTCGTCCCACGCTTTTTCGAGCAGGGTTTCGGCGCTGACCACGCCACCGCGCGCCTGCATCAACAACTGGAGCACGGCGAACTGTTTGCGGGTGAGTTTGAGGTAGCGCCCGGCGCGGTAGGCCTCCTGGCGGAACGGGTCAAGCCGCAGGTCGGCGAACTCGAGAACCGGGGGAGTGGCGGCTGTCGGTCGCCGCGCGAGTGCGTGCAGCCGCACAATCAGCTCTTCGAGCGCGAAGGGTTTGGTGAGGTAGTCATCGGCGCCGAGTTCGAATCCGGCGACCTTGTCTTTCAGCCGCGTGGCAGCCGTCAGCATCAGCACACGCACCGCGGGGTGATCGCGGGAAATGATGGCGCACACGTCGTCGCCGTGGGTTCCGGGAATGTCACGGTCCAGCACCACGATGTCGTACTCGTTAATAGTGATGCGCTCGAGGGCTTCGTCGCCGTCGAGCGCAATGTCGGCCGCGATGGCGTCCTGGCGCAATCCCGCCTGCAGAGCTTCGGCAAGAAACAGCTCGTCTTCGACGATCAGTACACGCACGGTCGACTCCTTTGCGGTCACGGGTGGAGCCCAGTCTAAGCAGCGCCATGTTGCAAAAATGTCTGCGCTTTTCGCAACGTCACCGCAACACCCGCACTGGTGGAGTGAGTGTCAGATCGCCTGTCCCAACCGCGGTCGTTGGAAGGAAATCATGATTCGCCCCACTCCCGTTGGTGCCCCGCGCAGTGTTGACCACAGCGCCTCCCACCGCTCCGCACGCCGCGCACTCGCCGCCATCATCGCCGCCACAGTTGTGGCGCTCGGTATTGCTGCCTGTGTGGCGACTGGCCCGGCGAGTCACTTGCCCCTCGGCATCCCGACATTCCCGTCATCGTCACACAACGATGCGCTCACCGGGGAGAACGGGTATGTCGCAGTCGGTGAGTCGGTGTCGCCCTTCGACGAGCACCTGCCGACCATCAACAAGCTCGACCCGGAGCTGCTCGACGCCGTGCAGGCCGCCGCCGTGGACGCGGAAGCCGACGGCATCACCATGGTCGTGACCTCGGGATGGCGGAGTGCCGCGTACCAGCAGGCGCTGCTCGACGAGGCAACGGTGACCTACGGCAGTCTCGAGGAGGCGCGCAAGTGGGTGAACACTCCCGAGCTGTCGACCCATATCTCCGGGAGCGCCGTGGACATTGGGTACACCGATGCGAGTTATTGGCTGATCCAGTACGGCTCCGACTACGGGCTGTGTCAGACCTACAGCAACGAGACCTGGCACTTCGAGTTGGCGACGGAGCCCGGCGGCGAGTGTCCGGCGATGAAAGAGAATGCGGCGGGATAATGTTGCCGCGACACGTGCAGGCGGTAGGGTTTCGTCAGGGTCATGAACAAACGTGCTTATGCCGCTGAGCTGTTCCCCGGGAGGGTGAAGATGGACATCCCGTCGTTGTTGGGTTCAACACCTGTGGGGCCCTTCCTCCGCACCGCTCCCGAGCAGGAGAAATTCCTCCCGGAGCGGGTGCGCGAACACAACAAAGCGCTGGTTCTCCGCACCCTCTATCACGGGGGTCAGCAGAGCCGAGCGGACCTCGCCCGGGCGACGAGCCTCGCTCGTGTGACCGTCGGCGAACTCGTTGTTGAATTGATCACGAGTGGCATCGTCCGCGAACTCGGGCCCCGTGAGGCCGGACGGCCGGGCAAACCCGCAACGCTCCTCGACATCGACGCGCGCTCCTTTGTGATTGTGGTGGTCGACCTCAGCCAGCCGGGACTGTTCCGCGGTGCGTTGGTCGACCTGGCCGGTGAGATCGTCGGCCGCGCTGACTTTGCCGCGCCCGACCTGCGCGGGGCAATGGCGGTCGACGCCGTTATCTCGCTGGTCGACGATCTTGTCTCTCGTGCGGAAGCGCCCGTGTTGGGTGTGGGCATCGGCTCGCCCGGCATCGTCGGCGATGGGGGAGTGCGCAAAGCGACCAACCTGGGCTGGATCGACGTTGATCTTGCCGGCATCGTCGCCCGTCGCTTCGGCGTGGCCACCGTGCTCGCCAACGATGCGGACGCGGCCGTTCTCGCGGAACGTCGGTGGGGCGGAGCATCCGACAATGTTATTTTGATCCGTGTTGGTCTCGGCGTCGGAGCCGGCGTCATCATCGATGGGCGACTCGTGCGCGGCGGCCGCTTCACCGCGGGAGAGATCGGCCACGTCGTGGTCGGCACCGACGGCGGCGCTCTCTGCACGTGTGGCAAAACCGGGTGCCTCGAAACCTGGCTCAGCGCCTCGTCCGTGCGTCGTCAACTCGCTGATGAGGCCGGGGCGGATGCCGTGCGAACAGCAGCAGGGGTGCGGCTGGGTATTGCCCTGGCACCGGTGGTGGGCATCCTCGACGTTTCGGAGATTGTGCTGAGCGGACCGGAGGACGTCCTCACCGAGGAGGTCGCCCGGATTGTGGGCGAAACGATCTCCGACCGTGCCATCACGGCCGAGTACCACCACCTCGATGTGCGCCTCACTGAACTCGGCGACGACGGGGTTCTCCGCGGTGCCGCAGCCCAGGTGCTCGAAGCCCGACTCGGGATCGTCTAACGAACGACTCGGGATCGTCTAACGCCCGAGCGCGGCACGCACTGCCGCGAGCACAGCGATCTCGCCGCCGGGCTGCAGTGGCTGCGGGTTGAGTGAGATCGAGCGCTCGCCGGTGACCAACACGGCTACCCGGGGATCGCCCTCCCACAACAGTGCCGCGAGCTGTTCGCCGCTTTGGCCGCCCGGGGCGACCGTGACTTCGGCGCGACCGTGGGGTTGTCCTGCCTCGCTCGGGTAGGTGCGTTCAACGGAGTCGAGCGGAGCGGCGGTGCTGCCGTTCGTGACATGGAGGTCAGTGAGGTCGCGGTCTGCGACGTCAACGAGGTCGGCCAGTCCGGTGATCCATCCCTCGACCACACGCTCGTATCCGGCTAGCAGTTCGGTCTCGTCGAGTGCCATCACTCGCTCGACCGCAGCGAGGGCGCCGGCGAGCTCTTCCTTGCCGACCTTCATGCCCCGACCAACACCGTGGTTGGGTGACGCGTGTGCGCGCACTCCCTCGACGAGATCCGCGCGTCCCATCACAAAACCAGTGGTTTGTGGCCCCCCGATTCCTTTGCCTCCACTGAAGATCGCTGCGGCGGCACCTGCGCCTGTTGTGTAGTCCGAGAAGGCGGAGATCGACGGAACTTGCGCCGCGGCATCCACAATCACGGGTATGCCCGTTTCGTCTGCGATCTCAACGATTTCGGCGAGGGTAAGCCCGGGCGCGGGGTATTGGGTTCCGGCAAACCAGAGCACACAGGCGACGCGGTCACCCGCGAGCGCGGCGCGAAGGGACGGTGCGGTGGCCTGGGCCTCGACGATGGTGACGCCCAGCATCTCGACCGCGTAGTCATACTCGTTGCGCTGGGCCGCGAGCATCACCACGCGGTCGGGGAGGTGCGCGGGCACCCACGGGAAGACTTTGAGGTCGACGGGCGACGGACCCGTGATCGCGGAGGCCACGGTGAGCGTGAGTGCGGCGGCGGCACCGGCAGTGACCGTGGCGGCTTCGTTGCCCGTCAGCTCGGCAAGCCGGGCGCCGACCCGCACATACTCGGCGGGCAGGTCGACGTAGCGGGTGGCGGCCTTGGCCATGGCGGCGATCACCTCGGGTGCCATCAACGATCCGCCGAGGCGGGTGAGCGTGGCGGCCGCGTTCAGGATGCTCCGCGTGTCGCCACCTCCCGGAGTGTCGGTCACATCTGCGCCGTGCACATCTGCGCCGTGCACACCTGCGGTGAGGGGAGCCGAGCTCATCGCCTCGGTCACGATGGGCTGCGCTCGCCGGGAAGCGGAACGCTCGCGGTGAGGAAGCGGGAACGGGCTTCTACGCCCAGAGCATCCGCCAGCCACGCATCCCGTCCGTCTGCATCAAGCCCGTCGACGTGGGTGACGGCGAACTGTTCGCCGGTGTCGCCGAGCGCGCGAAGCAGTTCGGAGGCCGCGGTATCGGTGCCGTCAGCGGACGCACTGACCAACGTTCGGGCGGTGACGGTCTGGGCGTGCGCGAGCGGATCGAACTGGTCGAGGGTGTGTTCTACCTCGGCCAGGGTCGCCGGAGCGTGACGCCGCAGGTCGTTGAGTTCCTCGAGGGGGTAGGAGACGGTTGCGCTGCTTCGGGCGAGCAACCGGGTCAGGAGCAGGGAATCGACTCGGAGCGCGGCGAAGATCGGCCGACGAGCGGCGGTCAGCACACCGAGGTCGTCGCCCACTGCGGCGAGACGGGTCGGATCTACCCCGTCGAGACCGGAGAGAAACTCGGCGGCGCGGAGACAGTCGGCGAGGATGCCGCGGTAAATCCAGGTGTCGGGTGAGGTGATGTCTTCCGTGAGCAGGCCCGGGTAGGGGGCGCGGTAGGGGCTGTCGGCCAGACGTTGACCGCGATGCATCACGGTAAACACCACAAAGCGTTCGCGTTCATTGCGATGCGGGGTGTGGTTGACGCTGCCGTGGCGCGGCAACTCGAGGAGTGCCGGATGGGGTCCCTGCCGGGTGGGGATGCTGAGGAACCCGGCGATGCGGTAGCTGCCCGATCCGTGCCGCCCGATGCTGCTCAGCCGCACGGTGAAAAACGTGTAGTCCTCGGTGGAGCGGAACGGGTCATGAAGTAGTTCCGGTGCGGCGGGTACTCCGGCGAGCTCGGCGTCCAGCGCCTGCCAGAACATCTCGCGGGAGATGTCGATGGTTGTATCGATGGACGTACTTGTGGACGAACTCGTACTCATGCGTTGCTCCTGCTGGTGTCGGCTTCGCGGCGTGACGATCCCCCCACGGGCTGCAGGTGTTCCGCGAGAAACCGGTCGATCTCGTTCGCCACGGCGGGCAGGCCGGCATCGTGTCCGGCACCGGGGTAGGCGTGGAACTCCACCTCGCCGGGCAGTGCGTCGACCAGCGCGAAGCCGGTTTCGGGCGGACAGACGTCGTCGCGCAGCCCGATGTAGACCTGTGTGGGACAGGTGACCTGGGCTGCCAGGTTGAGGGCGTCGACATACGACGCCGTGCGCTCGACCAGGGCGTAGTGATCGGGATGCACCGTGAGGTACTCACGGATCTCCTGGTACGGGTAGGTATAGGTCAGCCGAACGGAGTCCATAATCCCGCACATATAGGGAGCACCCGCCGACAGGCAGGCGACCGCGCCGGGTCGGAGAGCAGCAACCACAACACCGAGGCCTCCACCCTGGCTCGACCCGTGAACGCCGATACGCGTGGGATCAATTTCGGGCAGCGCGGCGAGGATGTCGAACCCGCGCACGGTGTCCAGGTAAAACGCCCGATAGGTATAGGAGTACGGATCAACGATGGTGTCCACCAGCAGTCCGGGGTAACCAGGGTTCACCGGATCCATGGCGCGAAGTTTGCCCCGTGCGGCGACGCTCAACACCGCGTACCCCCGCAGTGACCATGACTTCGCCACCACCGGGTCGGAGATGTATCCCGGGATCAGCAGTAATCCCGGCCACCCTCCCGTGGGTGCCTCACCCGTCGGCCGGGTGTACCAGGCGGCGACCCGCACGTTGCCGGTGCCGGAGTAGCGCACGTCGAACACGTCGATCTCCGGTGTCGACAGATCGAGCCTCAGTGTCAATAGAGGAGCAGGGTCGACGGCGGCGAGTTCATCGAGTCCCGCCTGCCAGTACTCGTCGAAGTCAGCGGGCCGGTCGACGGTGATGGATGCTCGTGCGGGGTTCTGTGTTGCGGTGACCGTCACTGGGTGGCCTCGGAGTCCACCGCCGCCGCCAGGATGGTGAGCTTCTGGCGAATCGGTGCCAGTCGGTTCACGCTGTCGGTGAGACCACCCACGCGGGATCGCAGCAGCCAGGTGCGCCGATGTTCTTCGAGCAGGTTCTCGAGACGGACGAGGAGCACACGCGCCTCGCGGCTGCCGAGGGTGTCGATGCCTCCGCGTCCGAGGCGCAGGATGGACGCACCGAATCGTGCAAGGCGGATGGCCTGCCGAACCTCACGAAGAATGACGTCGGCGTCGAGCGCGGCCGGGTCAGCGCCATCGAGCTCGTCGAGCGCCTCCCGCAAAATGGTGTCGGCCGCGTCAATACCCGCAGGCTCCGGCCACGGTCCGTCGCGCAGGTCGCCCACACCGTGCAGCACGGTGAAGAGCTGGCTCGCGTTGAGCAGCGGGGCATCGAGCGCCGCTGCCGCGCGACCGATATCCACCAGCACTCGTCCGGAGATACCCGTGGGGTCGTGGAGCACACGCTCGTTGAGCACGCTGGCGAGGTCGACATCGCGGTTGGCGGCCAGGCCCCAGCTCACGGCGCCACCGAAAATCATCGGCCCGAACGAGACCGAGGGCGGGTCGTAGGCACCGTGGTCGCCCCACGCGGTGGTGAGGAATCCGGGTGCGTTGTTCTCAATGCCGAACTCCGCCGCGTCGGTGAGGATCTCCAGCGCGTTTTCGGTGCGGCCGGTGATGCTCTGCCAGGCGCCGGTGCCGGGCGCGACCCAGAACGGTTCTCCCGCGTCGGTCAGCACTCGGCCGCGCCCGCGGAACCCACTCTGCAGCTCAACAACGTCGAGTCCGACGCTGTCCCATCGACGTCGCTGGTCATCGGTTGCGCGCTCGACCACCGCGCGGGTCAGCGACGCCGAGTCGTACTGCCAAATAAGAGGAACAGCCCCGGCGGGAACCTGCCCCATCAGCTCCGGGTGTTCTCCAAACACATCCGCCCAGAACTCCACGTTGTACCCACGCTCGGTCAGTCGGGTGATGACCTGCTTGACGTAGTCGAAGTACACCTGGGCGGTATCGCCGGGCATCACTCCCTCGCCCTGGTCAACGATCAGCTCAAACGGTTCGTCCGCACCGATATTGATGCGTCGGGCACGGAAGTGGCTCGCAAGCTCCTCGAGCAGGTCACCCACAAACTCGGCGTTCTCGGCGGTGGGCTGCACGGTTGCCGCGGGGCGGTGCTGGTCCATCATCAAAAAACCCTCGGGGTGCAGGGCACGATCGCGATATTCGGGATGCGCCAGCCACCGTTCCATGTGGCCGAGCGAGTTCTGGTTGGGCACCAACGCAATGCCGCGCGCCACGCACTGGTCATCGAGCCAGTGGATGTCCGAGGCGGTCAGCGGCGACGCATCCATCCAGACATTCGGATGATCGGCATACGCAAAGGTGTGCTCCATATAGAGCTCGAAGTGGTTGATGCGCGCGAGCGCCATCAGGTCGAGCAGGCGCAGCAGTGTGCCCCGCGTCGGAACCCGGTCGCGGCTGACATCGAGCATAAAACCGCGCACGGCGAAGTCGGGCCAGTCTTCGATCTCGATACCCGTCGACTCGAAGTCGGGGCTCGACCGAAGCTGGTCGAGGGCCTGTTGGGCGTAGCGCAGTCCGGCCCCGTCGGCATAGGTGATGTGGATGCCCGTGGCGTTGGTACTCAGCCGGAATCCCTGCGGGCGCAGCTGTGTGTCGACGGTGACAACAACCTCGGCATCGGTGCCCGGGCCCGCGGACGGACTCAGGTGCAGGGACCGGGGAGCGGGGAAAACTGCGGTGGAGAGGGGCACACGAATCCAATCGATTGGAGTTTTGTTTGGTTATCTTACTAACCACCTCTCCGGATTTACATCCCCGAAACAGAACCTTCTTCCAATCGAAATAGGCCACGCCGGGGTCGAAAAACGCCACTGGTAGCGTCGATTGTCAGCAAGGCAAACAAATTACAGCACTGTACACAGCCACCACTGACAGAGGAATCATGACGCTCTCGATCCTTCCCTCCGCACGGTACGCCGAACTCTCCAGCGCTCCCGAGGGGGTGGGTGCCGACCTGTCCCAGGGCGGTCGGGTTGTTGCCCCGCGCGGGTGGTGGCGGCGCCTGCGGGTGGTGTTGCGCACGATCGAAGACGGCACCGGGGCGACATTTTCGCTGGTCGAGCCGTCCGCCGACGCAAGCGGTGACGCGCCGATCGAGTCACCGATCGACGCGTCAAGCATCCACGCGGTGGAGTCGCTTATGCGCTTCGAGGTGGATGCGTCGATGGGCGACGAGGGCTACTCGCTGACCGTTGGTGGGGGAGTGGTGTCGATTGTCGCCGGTACCTCGGCCGGAGCGGCCTATGCGCTGCAGTCCCTGCGTCAGTTGCTCCCAGCCGAGAGCTTCCGTGCGGCGGCCAGCGCCGACGTCGAGTTCACCGTGCCGGCGGTGTCCATTGTGGACTCGCCCGCGCTCGCCTGGCGCGGGGTGATGATCGACGTCTCGCGCCACTTCCTCGGCAAAACCTGGCTACTGCGGGTGGTCGACCTGATGGCTATTCACAAACTCAACGTGCTGCACCTGCACCTCACGGATGACCAGGGGTGGCGGCTCGAAATTGACGCCTTCCCGCGGCTCACCGAGGTGGGCGCCTACCGTCGCGAGACCCTCGTGGGGTACCGGTTCTCGGACAACTTCGACGGTCGACCGCACGGCGGGTTCCTCTCCAAGGCCGACGCCCGGGAGATTGTGCAGTACGCCGACGACCGCGGCATCACGGTGATCCCGGAGATCGACATGCCCGGCCACCTTCTCGCCGCCGTCGCGTCATATCCCGAGTGGGGAGTAACTGGGGTGCAGACCGAGGTGCTCACCCGCTGGGGTCGCTCGCACAACGTTCTCAACCTCGAGGAGTCCACAGTGCAGGCCATGTTCACGGTGCTCGATGAGGTGATGAAACTTTTTCCGTCCGAGTACATCCACATCGGTGGCGACGAGAGCCCCCGCACCGAGTGGATCGAGAGCCCCCGCATCCAGGAGCTCATCCGCGAGCGTGGTCTCGCCGATGAAGACGCCCTGCAGCGGTGGTTCACGGCACGGCTGGCCGACCACCTTCGCTCGCGGGGGCGGCGCCTGCTCGGCTGGGACGAGATCCTCGGCGGTGGGCTGCCGACCGACGTGACCGTGATGGCCTGGCGCGATGAGGTCTTCGCGAACGAGGCCATGGAGCTCGGTCACGACGTTGTGGTGGCGACGCAGCAGCAGCTCTACTTCGACTTTAAGCAGTCCGACGACCCCTCCGAGCCGCTCGGCCCGCGGGTGTTTTCGTTCTACATGACCGATCTTCGTGAGGTCTACAACTACGCCTGGCTGAGTGACGCCGACCCTGAGCTTGTCGCGCGCCACGTCAAGGGTGCGCAGGTGCAGCTGTGGACGGAGTTTGTTCCGACCACCGAGCACGCCGAGTACCTGTTGTTCCCCCGCACCTGCGCTTTTGCCGAGCGGGCTTGGTCTGGAGCGCCCGACGATTTCGAGACATTCCTCGAGCGCCTGACGCCCCATCTGCTCCGTCTCGATGCGATGGGGGTCGGCTATCGGCCGCTCGCGGGGCCAACGCAGGGCCAGGCCGGGGCATGGTTTGGGATCGATGCGGATGCTCCGCCACGACTCATGCTGTCGTCCAACGACTCCGCCGACAACTAGGCGCGAGGCGAGCGAAACAAATGTTTCCAGCATGCGAAGAACTGTTTCATTTCTGTTTCCAGGATTGCGCAGAATTAGTTTGGCTGGTTCACTAACAAAACCCGACGTCGTGGTCACGCCCCAGAATGGCGAACCCGATGGCACAGATTTTTCTCCATCCGGAAGCACTCACACACCGTTCAAGGAGCACAACCACAGTGAAAATGACAAACAGTGTTGGCAGGGTCATCGCCGTCGCGCTCGCCAGTACGATCGTGCTGGCCGGATGCAGCTCGGGAGGCTCGGGCGAGGCCGTCGACAACGAAGACCTCACCGTCTGGTTTATGCGCGATGACGTTCCCGACGTTGCGCAGGAGTGGCTGGTTGACCGCTGGGCCGAGGAACACGACGGCGCTGAGCTGACCATCGAGATCCAGGACTGGGACGGCATCGTCACCAAGCTGCAGACCACACTCTCCAGCCCGACCCAGACCCCCGACCTCGTCGAGTTCGGTAACTCGCAGGTCATCACCTTCTCCGCGGCCGGCGCGCTGTCCGACATCTCCGACATGACGGAAGATCTCGGTGGGGATGACTTGATCCCGAGCCTCGTCGACGCGGGAACCTATAACGACGCGATGTACGCCGCGCCGTTCTTTGCGGGCGCTCGCCTCGTCTACTACCGCAAGTCGCTCTTCGAGGCAGCGGGTATCGCGGTTCCGACCACACTCGCCGAGTTCGCGGTTGCCGCGACCGAGTTGAAGAACGCGAACCCCGAGGGTGTCGAGGGGTTCAACGGAGTCTTCCTGCCGGCGAAGGACTACGGCGCGGCCATGAGCTGGATCTTTACGCATGGCGCCCGCTTCGCCACCCTCGAGGGTGACGAATGGGTCGGTGACCTCTCGAGTGACGAGGGAATCGCCGCGCTGACCGACCTCCAAGACATCTACCTCAATGCCACCACGGACGCCGCCACCGCGACGCTCGACGAAGCGCGCCAGGGTTACATTCCGTTCAGTGAGGGCCGCGCCGGTATGTTCATCGCGCTCAACAACGCCTACGCCAACATCGACCCCGCGATCCAGGAAGACACCGGCTTCTTCGCTCTTCCGGGCATCGAGGAGGGCGAGATCGCCAACGCGTTCGCCGGCGGATCGAACATCGGTATCCCCGCGCAGTCGCCCAAGCAGGAGCTCGCTCGGGAAGCCCTCGCGATGACGTTCGAGGAGGAGTTCCAGAACTTCTTCGCCTCCGAAGGTGGATGGGTTCCCGGCAACACGTCCTACGCGGGACCCCTGTCGGAGACCGAGCTCGGTGCCGTGGAGGTCACCGCCGTCGAGAACGCGGTCGCCACCCCCGCCGCCGAAAACTGGGGCGTTGTTGAAGGCAACGACGTTCTTCGCGACATGCTGACGCGACTCGCCCAGGGCGACGACGTCGAAGCGGTCGCCACGGAGACCGACGACACCATCGAGGGTCTGCTCAACAACTAGCACCACGGTGTGTGCCGGGCGGGAGTGCTGCAACTCCCGCCCGGCACACGCATCCGGCACAACCAGCACGTGCACCATCAGGAGGCTTTACATGACGTCAGCTCAGACAGTCGCGACTCCGGTCGAGACGCCGAACGCGGGCGCTCCCGACGAGATGCGCCCCGCGGGTTCGAAAAAGGGGTGGCGCAGTGTGCGAACACCGCTGCTCCTCGGCCTCCCCGCCCTGATCATCATTCTGGTCAGCCAGGGTTACCCGCTCATCCGCCAATTTATGATGTCGTTCCAGGAGTTCGGCCTCCAGCAGCAGTTTGGCGCCGCACCCGAGTGGGTTGCCTTCGGCAACTACATCGACGTGCTGACGGACTCCACCTTCTGGGCCGTGCTTGTTCGCTCCCTTATCTTCTGTCTGGTGTGCGCGGCCCTCACCATGATCATCGGAGTGGCGGTCGCCCTGGCGCTCACCCGCCTCGCGAAGCCCGTGCGCATCGCTCTCCAGAGCGCCATGCTTCTCGCCTGGGCGACGCCGGCGCTGTCGTCGCTCACCGTCTGGCAGTGGCTGTTCAATACCCGAACGGGAGTGGTCAACTGGGCCCTCACGTCGCTCGGTTTTGAGCAGTTCAACAACTTCGCCTGGCTCGTCAACACCGCCACCTTCTTTGTGATCGCGGGCGCCGTGGTGATCTGGATGAGTGTGCCGCTGGTGGTGTTTATGGTCTACGCCTCCGTGATGCAGGTCGACACCGAGATTCTCGAAGCCGCCCAGCTCGACGGTGCCAGTGGTTGGGAACGCTTCCGCCACATCACTGCCCCCACCATCGCCCCCGTGCTGATGCTCGCCGGTCTGCTCCAGATCATTTGGGACCTCCGCGTCTTTACGCAGATCTCCGTACTGCAGGACGCCGGCGGTATCACCCAAGACACCAACGTTCTCGGCACCTACGTCTACCAGGTCGGTCTTGGCCAGGGTGACTACGGAACCGGATCCGCA
>Ga0247807_10000920_pt1 | contig 17946 bp, 19 predicted proteins | sample UWRJL074202C1_FD_179931 | JGI IMG/M metagenome (GOLD analysis project Ga0247807, IMG submission 179931) | Plant litter microbial communities from Arlington Agricultural Research Station in Wisconsin, United States - UWRJ-L074-202C-1 | ecosystem: Environmental > Terrestrial > Plant litter >...
TAAGCACCTTGATCCCAAGCGGCTCGACTTCTAGTCTGAGCGACTCGGAAAGGAACTGAATCGCAGCTTTGGACGAACCGTAGACTCCTGTGAGGCTATCAGCACCATCGTTCCCCACGGCGGAGAGGACATGGAAAATAACTCACCGACCCATGGAAACGTGATATTTCCCGCCCCGCTACCGATGTTCGCAATTGTGCCCTTGCTCTCCTTGATCAATGGCACAAACGCTTGAATCATGGCCAGCGGACCCCAGTAGTTGACGTCGAACATCTGGCGGGCCTGGTCGAGGTTGGTATCGAGAATTGGCGCGACGATACCGGCCCCAGCATTGTTTACGAGGTATTTTAGCTTGCCATTACCGGTCTTTCGAACGACCTCGACCGCCGCAGCGACTACGAACATAAACTCACATTAGTTTTTATGTTCCCATGTTTGCGTGGATTCAGCCTTCTCTTGCTCGCTTATTGAATTTGTCGATGCTATATTAAGAGTAGTAGTGGGTGTAACTCACTGGATTCAGTGGATGTGACATCGAGTGCGATGGTGGTAACATTTGGCAGCTTAGACAGGTTCTCAAGACTAGACAGCTTACGAGCGGTTGCAAAAACGTGGAGGCCGCGAGATTGGAAAGCGAGAGCCAGGCCTTCCCCAGCACCACCAGCCGTACATCCTGTGACCAAAACTGACTCGGGCATTTTTGGGGGAGGGTTACTTTGTGATTGATTGTGGAAGTGGAAAAATAATGTAGGTGAGAGGGTAGTAGAACTTGAATGATGGCTTTGAGAACATATCTACTGTCAGTATATATAGACAGATACAATCAACTTTAATTACACATCCTCGGGATGGAGTTGTTCGAGTTTGAAAGTCTATTCGCGGGAACAACCCCTGTTGAAGCAGTCGATGCGGTCGAACTGCATCGCACTATCCGAGAGGTTACACCGACGATCAGATAACCCCGGATCCGAAGGGGGTCCGGAGATAACGTTTGTTTATAAGAAGCCGCCGCCCTCAACTTTATCTTACCAAGTTAAGACCTCGGGGCGCTATTCATTTCTTCATTCAAATAGACACTCCTAATTATATCTAATTACTCAAAAGAGATGATTTCAAGAAAGAAATTTCGTGATCGCGGATTTATAGAAGCATAAACAAGCTAGGGTCCTCCTGCCTGATATCTGACCGGAGTTCCATACGACGCTGACAAAAGTAAAACTTTGGGATCTGATACTGAATGGGCGGATTGGTTCATTTTCGATACTAGCTAGAGTTAAGCTTTGGCTGGCAGGATTCTACGTCCCAATTTGTCTGGCAAGGTGAAATTGGGTGTACCCCAGGAACCCGTATCTCCGAGCGTGTAGTATAGCCCGATTGTGTCAAGGGCGTTAGAGCAGTGATCGAAGGAACAGGGTGGTATCTGAGATGATTACAAACCGCGGTAATATACAACTCGCTTGAGAGATCTGACTTTTCTATGGTCACTTGCGATTACAAATTCAAGGTCTGGCAGTAGGTATAGAGGATGGAGAACTCGTTTCACTTTGTGCATGACGCTGATTTTTATACCGACTAGAAATTCCGCTTCTTAAGATAGCTGAGACCTTGAATTGATTTGTTTGTGTTTTGGGACTGCTGTTGCGAAAGCTCGTCCAATTAATCCTCAGGCTTGAGAATATTTCTGGCTGGTTTTGAGAAGATTCTTGCTTTAATTTTCAATCATGTTTGCACAGATAGATGATCTGCGAAATATAAGAGTGAACAATCTGCACTAAAAAGGTTCGGTGTAACATAATGACCAGTGTCGTGAATTGTAGGTTGGAGAGGATAATACCTAGTTTGTTTGTTTCTGTGAGGGACAGAAGCGTGGAAAAATTATGATGATCAACTATGATGATAAATTCAATTATTTTTTCGATCAAGACAGAAAAAGTCTATGTACAATCTGAAATCAAGCTCTTTAGGTACGCAGAAATGACAAATTGCAATTGATCAGAACAGCAAACATCCCGGATTCCCAAATTGCCCTTAACTACCAAAATCCCCATTGGTTCCAGTCTCCGAAACTTTTGAGCTACATCTCTGTTGACCTTTTGATGGTGGCATCAATAGTCTGAGAGGAAAATTAGGCGGGTGGGGAGATTGGCCAAAATGCAGCCATGGCTTCTTCGAACTGCACGGCCTCAGTGGGAAATGCGACTGGTCCATGGCCGGTGATTGGTCGGTATTCGATAGTCTCAGTCTCCTCCGCGAGAGCCACAGTTGTTTCGGGGTGCGAGCTGGATTTAACTCTTGTTGGAGAGTCAAAGTGTCCATCGTCAGTGTCGTTAGAGCCGAGCCCAGTGCCACCAACCCTGAATACCTCAGGGGGAGGAAGGTCGGATCTCTTGTGATCACTCTTCTTGAGAGCCTCGACTGCAAGCTCGTGTTCACATACATTCTTCACGACATTCTTGGCCTCTGTGATTGAAGTTGTGTTAGCTTTATTCTTCCTATATCATCCGTATGAATATATAGTAAAATATTTCGGCCAAATCACAAAAGAAGACAATAACATACTGATCATAGGAACAAGATTGCCGTGGCACGACTTTGCGACACACTTCGCCGCCTCATCAGAAAATTCTTTGGCATGGCACTGGCAACTGTAGTCGGCACTGTTGATGTCGTACTCATGACCGCAGATCTTTGGGGTCATGGAAACAACACACTTCAAAGCGCACTTTGGAATGTTGGAAGCAATCTTCTTCATCGCTGCGTGGTGCTCTTCAATGGTCTTTGGGTTGGCAGCTGATCCCATGGGAAACGACTGCCGCTCCTCCAATATGGTATCCATAGCTTCCATATTTGCCATCTCGATCTCACGAACTGGAGCAGCTACCGCATCTGTATAGAACCCATGGATTAGTGACGCTGTCTGATTGTAGTAGTTTAACAAAGCCGATACTTCTTGGAGTTGTGTAATAAATACTTACAGGTAGCCATGGCGAGAGTGACGGTAATGAAAGAGTACTTCATGTTTACGGTTCTTTGGGTGTGAGTACAAGTAGTGTTGTGTTTGAAGAGAAAGCTTAGGGGACAGCACTGTCTTATATTCTTTTAGCAGAGTCAAGTGAAAAATTTCCTGTGGAAAAACTAAACATGCTCGCCGACATTTTAACCAGATTTATACACCGAGAGAGAATTGGTGTCGTACTGGCGTAGATAGGACAATAAAACGTCAAAGATAAGAGCGTTATAACACTCTATCTGGGTCGGCCCTCTGAGGCGTGGTGCCGAATATCTATTAGCACGGATGATCGGAGCTACCGGATATTTGCTCTGTTAGCACCGCTTTGGTTGGAGGGGAAGTAATTGCTACTAGTAAAGAAACCTGCTCATAGATGTCCAGTTCCAGATTTTAGATCGATCAAAAACTCGCGATTGCTGGTTAGCACGACACTAGAACAAGCCAATGTCACAAGAAAAAGGATTGGTGATCGCGAAGATAAATGATAGCAAAGAAACAAAAATTTAAACGACAAGATGAAAACAAATAAGCAGTACATTTAATGAATAGTGCGAAGAATAGAACTTGTGAAATCGTGAAACCCCTTTATAACCCCTTCGTTTAAACTCGCTTAACGGAACAGTCTTTCCATACTCATAGTAGCTAGACCTAAGATTCAGAGAGCTTTACTGTAATCCTAAGGCAGGTAACTCTTAGAGCACTTTCAGGGCTCAAACTCGCTCAAGGGTCTTCATCACACCACTTTTTGGTGAACTAATTCAGCGATGAAAAGACGGAGGAAACCTGAACCAAAACTAGGCATCACAGATGTATGATTGATGAGAATTTTTGAAATGCAATAAAATGAGCCAATCTAAAGACTTCAATACACTTTTAGATTTGGCACTGGGTCGCTGAGCTCTTGACAATGGTTCAAAAACACAGTGCAGAAAAGATAATAAAGGCACAGTTCTATCAGTGTCCAATCTAGAAGTATGTTCAGATAATATCATGGGCACTACGATATTTGGCAGTATATACTATCTTCCTTACATACGATTTCTTCTAAAGATCAAGTACCTTTCAGTCTTCCCCAACTAGCTTCTTGTGTAACAGCACCATCGTCACCAACGACTTTGCCCCTATCCCACTCCCTACTCTCTCCTTGCTTTGACCACTTCACATCCTCTTCGCGTTTTTCACCACCCTTTTCCCATTTTGTAATCTCGTCCTCTGTAAAACCTGCAGATCTCAGGCGGTCGGCCCCTGACTTCTGCCATTTTTGTCTGTCGCGTAAAGCCTCAAGAGCTTGATCCCAGTCGTTCTCCTCATCAGGGTCAAGCTGAACATCCACAGTAGGGTCATACGATGCAGAAAACCTTGAATCAATGCCAGAGCCCTGTGACATAACGCCCCGGCCACGAGATCTAATCTGCTCGACTGGGGGAGGGCGTGGTCCTATTATATCATCCAAAGGATCGGAATCGTAGTCAACCTGGAGTTTTTCGGCCTTTTGTGCCTTAAACTCCATTTCAGACACTTTAGGCTCGGTTGGAGAACGTCGTGAATGAAAAGACTTCCGTCCCTTCTCTAAATTAGGGGATATTGAGCGTCTACGCGTGGATGATCTGTCCCGATGGCGTGAATCTTTTTTGCGGTGCTCCCGAGGCGATCGAGAACGTGAGCGTGTCCTTCTACGTTTGCGGTTGCTACGCTCGTCATTACCTAACGTCTCTTTACCCCGATGGCTACGCTCATACTTCTCTCGCCTCTCTGAAGTACTATGATGTCTTCTTCTATCTGATCTGTGACTATTTCGCTCCCCCTCTTCTGACTCATCCCGAGCTATATGGCTCCTTGATCTCCTCGTATCTTCTACTTCATTTCTACCAGACTTTGACTTGGCACCTTTTAGAGTATTATTTTCCTCATCGCTAGAAACTTCCATACGATCCCCCTCCCTCTCTTTTCTTTCAGATCCGCCTTCAACCCGCTGTCTCTTATTAGGCCGACCGCCCAGAATAGCAGCAATATCACCGAGTTGTCTTTTCCGAATGTCACTAACAGCCCGCTTTCTTGGCCCTGGTAACTCTTCGTCGCTTGGAGAGAACACACGCTTCTTATCCCTCAAATCAGAAGTCGTCGTGTCTATTCTCTTCCGTCTGGTCGGCTGGGCCCCGCCTCCGAGTATAGAAGCGATGTTTCCAAGTTGCCGGCGACGGATATCACCTCCCCCCAGCCGGTTGGCCTTTTCCTCACGATGCAGGTTTGTGGAAAGCCCCTCAAGACGTGTCTTTGCATCTGCAGCTTCTTTTGCCAAAAGGGCAGCATTGTGACTATCGGTATCCTTTATAATATTGCGTAGGAAACGAGTATTTGGCTTGGGTTTATTGGCAGGAGGTCTAGAGCATATTAGAAATCAAAGTCAATAAATGTCATAGTAAACTTACTTCGATTGTATCAAGCCCTCTAATCCCATGGCTGAATATCTAATTGAGCTCTCTTTCGCATCTTTCGCTAAAAGAGTAGCGACATAATCGTCCGTCAGGAGTTCGTGGGGAGGCATTGCGCCGTAAATTACTAAATTATATACAAGGAAATAGTGATACGCAATGAGAAGTCATTACTAAGACACAGGACATGCCATGGTAGTAGATCGGGTGATTAGTGGATAAGTTGGTCAGATAGAGCGTTTGTATGTTGATAATCAGGTTGATATTCAGCGGCCGCTTCCAAATTAGGCGTCTACGAATATTCTGCCGCCAAGCCATCTTATCTAAATGTAAACAAATATTCGAGGATGAGCATTACGCGATTATAATTCAGAACAAATTCTATAATTTTGTTTGGATCTCGCATCACTTAAACTGGTAGCAAAGGCGCGTTCTAATCAAGGAGATATTACATTATAGCCAACGCGAGCAAAATGGCTCCGCGCGAGAAAGTAATGGAAGCCCTGCTCAAGTCTCAAAATTCGTACGAATTCTCCATACTGAAATTGAGCGAACCTATTTCTGGATCCTTCAAGCAAAGCGGCGATAGAACTTCAGACGTCTCCGCTGATGCCTTTGAAAATCCCACTCCAGCAAGCCTAGAGGCAGATCTAGCACACTACAAGGTTTGACAGTGTTTCGCTATTTACCAACAAATACTAACATGTCGTGTTAGGAGTTGTTTTCTAAGCTTCGTTTCTCATATCTCGAACAAGTCACAAAAGAAAAATTCATACGCGCGATTGTTGGTGATCCTCCTCTAGTTGTGGAACATCAGGAGAATGTCGAACTCGAAGAGACTCTGGCAGATTCAAAGGCTGCTTTAAAGGCCCAAAAAATTGAAGTTGCCGAGTTGGTTGCAGACCTGGAGCAGAAAGGAAGAGAACTGTGTACTAGATATCAAACGATTCAGCTTCAGACTACTCAGCTTAGAGAGTTACCAGAGAAGATTGAGGGTCTGCAGATTAGAATTGACGAATTGAAAGCATCACAACAGCCGGGCTCTAGTCCAACACTAAACATGCCATTGGAGAAGACTTTGACATTGGTAGAAGAGCGAGAGAGGGAAAGAGCGGAGCTTGATAGGCAATTAGAGCAACTACAAGTGATGGTACCTAGGAAGACTAGGGAATTGGAACGTTTGAATGCAGAACTTCAGCCCCTCGAAGCCAAAAGACTCGGAAGCACCTCATCTGCCAAAGAAGCTAAGCGGAGAAAGGAAGAGGCACTCGGGGGTGTAGGAGATGATTTAGAAGAAAGAGGAAGATGGTGGAGAGGTGTAGAGACAGGCCTCAAAGGCATGCTAGGTGTTGAGAGTTAATATGCTGGGGAATTTTGTCTTATGTGCTTCGCTGGGATATACCCAAGGGTTGGATTTGGTGTTAAGGCTGTATATTAATATTGGTTTTTCGTAACATGACTGTATGATCGGAATGACAATGAACCTTATCCTAAATTTCAGGGAGTTTCGTACTTGTGTACAACGGGGAGTGTGCTGGAGGTGTGTTTGAAGTGCTTGAAACTTATAACTACCACGACAGTCTTATATAATGTCAATGCAAATATATACAGCCGTATTAGTAAATCAAATGAACGCGTTTTTTTCTTCAATTCGTCAACCTTTTTAGAAAATTACTGAATTATACATTGTTTATTTAGAGGGGTAATCACGTGAGCAGCTGTGGTGTTCTGTGCCAAGCCGCTAAACCTGGCTCAGCTAAGCGCACCGCACTTTGTTCATTCTCCCAAAATTCTTGACGACGTGACCAAGAACGATCAACGAACAACTCGACAACCAACGCCCAAATAGGTATGCTATTTCTCGACGCAATTGATACCACATACTGATTAACACTTCCTCTAGTCATCAGCCAAAATGAGTACGTCTTACTGAATCGCAACAGCAACGCCTTCAACGTCTAGACAGCAATGCTAATAACTTTACAGCAAAGGGTACCGCCAGTTTCGGAAAGCGCCACAACAAGTCGCACACTCTGTGCAGACGATGCGGTTAGTAAACATGTTCTGGCAAAGCGCGGTTGAAAGAAGGGCATGAGTTGGAAATAGTGAAGATGGAAGCTGATAATCCGAATTTTCAGGTCGCCGATCCCTCCACATCCAAAAGCACACTTGCTCATCATGCGGATATCCTGCTGCTAAGATCCGTCAATGTACGTTACCCTCGACTCCGGATACCATGGAATGGTGAAGGTTTACCAGGACATTTGACTAATTCAAGGACAGACAACTGGGGCGAGAAGGCAAAGCGGAGAAAGACCACTGGTACCGGACGTATGCGTCACATGAAGGGTGTACCAAGAAAGTTCAAGAATGGCTTCCAGACTGGCGCACCAAAGGATGCACGCGGACCAAGCGTCAAGGCCGAGTAATGGGTTTGCATCGGGGTGTTGATGATTTGGGAGGTGTTGCAGGTCTATTTTGATGTGCGGGAAAAGGTCGTACTAGCAAATGCGATCAATTGCAACAATTGCTTTCGGGTGCAAGTTGTGAATACTTCTGAAGATTTACCGAGAAGGATTTATGCCACAACGAAAACGTTATGAAATGCAGACTTCTCATGGACAATATTCTAGCGATCACCTTTATTTTTGTGATGGCTTTTACGTGACGGGCGATGCGATAACATAGGGCAGTTTCAGCACAGCACAGTACAGCACAGGGAATTCGTCCATTAAACTTAGGATTCTTGATTCGCCATCCTTATTAATGAAGGCTCATCTCGGAGATACAGCCTTTGTTTTTGTTTTTCTAGGAAAACAAAACAAATCCTGGGAAAGCGCGTCGAGAAGAAATTTTAGCCTCGCGTCTGATACTGCGTCTTAGCATCATTGCCCTCTTTCGAATACCCTCACCCCACCATCTCCTCCCACAAAGTACAGCAAATCTCTCTCTTCTAACTTCTTCTCTAAAACTGCTCCAGCCCCTAATTCCTGATCTCCCACTGTGATTCTCACAACACCACTAACATCTCTAGCCGTACCTGAATCTAATAATCTCAAGCTCATAATGAGGTCGGCTTGGTGGGCCAAGCTCAGTAGCATTGTGGAATGATCAGTCTCCAAGGGTGTCTGTCGACCTTCAACTAAAGGTTGATCTGCGGAAAAAGTCATAACTGTTGCATGAACGAGCTGTATTTGCCTGTTAGTTATGATAGAACGTGTCGTAATAGCTGAATCTATACCTCTCGTAGCCCTAACAGCATATCTCCCAGCCCACTTGCGCTGATCTGATCACCTCCTGCCGCAAGTAACAAATCCAATTGGTCTACAACCAGAATTACTTTACCGCTCCCCTCACTCAAGATTCGAATTGACTTTTCGATCTCTGTAGACACATGGTTTACATTTGAATCGGTCAAAAGTGTTTCACCAGCCTTCGTAGCAACCCTTTGCTTTGGAAGGAACATCCCACTCAAGCCATCTACAAAGGCGAATCTCTTCTTAGCAGCCATCTTGTCAAGATCAAGACCCTGCCATCACTGTCAGACTCACAGTCAAGGGCTATAAGCTCTGCAATCACTCACCAGCCTCCTACCACTCTCTTTCCAATACGTGAGATCCCTCATGAAGCTCACCAGCAGTACCTTGGTTTCATTGTCACCTCCTTCATCCTGACCCAATAATTCGTCTGACGGCCATTAGCATATGATATATTTTTCTAGAAGTTCTCCTGGGGTGGCTGATCCCGTGACTCACTGTGTAAGAACCGAAGTACGAGCCAGTTAGAACTTGCACCTAAGACGCTGGTTATAAGTATAAGGGAGGCGGATGGGAGGGCGAGGTATGGCTCTATGAGATGGGGTATACGCGTTGACATTGTTGGTTGGGAGCGTGGTATACCGATTTTCACCAGTGGCCAAGAGTTGCAGTTGCGGTAGTTAAAAAAAAACTAAGACGGGTGTTTGATTTAGTGCGACTCCTCTTGATGAAACAAACCTCAGAGATTAAGTATCACATGAGTCAATTGAAACAAAAATACACTCAGACTTATGAATCTGAAATTTTGATTTCTGAATTTGTCCCCATAGGTAAGCTAAATGTTCAATGTTAGTGAGTTATGTGCCAAGACACCGCTGACATCTACCAACAAAGGGATCAAATCATTGCACTCAGACATCATAACTTCTTTTCCTTTCATGTTATCTGCCTCAATCTTCTTTCTTCTTGGCTAGTATTAAATACTCTCTTAGATATACCTAAGATCTATATGAGAAGTATTGGCGCAGTAGAAACATTCCATTGCCGGTGTAGCCGAACATCACTATTATCCCATCCTCCACGACCGAATTCTTCTCTCGAGCCCATAGGCAATACATCGCCTGAAGATGGAGGCACACAAATCAGCAGTTCTAGAGATATCATCTCGGATTAAAGACTATCACTCGAGAAACGAACCTTTCCGGATCTACCATGGCTCCACAAACAGTACGAGAAAAGCGGCCTATGAAAGAAAGAGAATGGTAGACACGTCCGGACTTGCTCATGTTTTGCGAGTTGATAGAGAAAAGAGAACAGTACTTGTAGAACCTAATGTGCCGATGGACGCTCTGATTAAGGAGACTTTGAAGTACGGATTGATTCCACCTGTCGTTATGGAGTTTCCAGGCATTACAGTTGGAGGTGGATTTGCTGGGAGTGAGTGTCCATGATATGCGTAATTTTTATTTCTTTTTGATTTTTGATGGATTGTTGTACTTCGTATGATTCAGGATTTCATACCGGAGCTCACAATTTACGCTCTATCTACGATATCATGGTTTGCGAAGTCCGCAATATATCACAAGTCTGTGACGCCATCATTATCGCAGACCTTCCCTTTGATAATTTCCCTACGCGATCAAATTTTGAAAAAGGGGGCTTTTTAATAGAACACAACGCTTACTTTAAATTCCTAAAGCGGCCGGAGAAAGTTCCTCATTTCGGTATGGTTTCTTCGATCGAACAGTGAACTGGATAGAAGTAGTTTTAGCAACGGGGAAGGTTATGACAGCATCCAGTACAGAAAACTCCGATCTCTTCTATGGCGCCGCTTCATCATTCGGAACTATAGGGGTAACTACCCTCCTGGAGATTCAGCTGATAGAATCAAAGACCTACGTAGAGTTGACGCATTATCCTGTCTCCAGTATACTAGACGCCCAAGATCGTATTAATGATGCTATAAAAGACAAATCTGTTGATTATCTTGATGGCATGATGTTTGCAAGAGACAAAGGTGTCATATGCTCTGGACGCCTTACGAACACACCGAATTCTGGAGTTCCAATCCAACGCTTCACCCGCCCCACAGATCCGTGGTTCTATCTACACATATCTCGTTACATTGCCAAACATAACACAGCCTTTACCGAGGCAGTTCCCATAGTTGACTACCTTTTCCGCTATGACCGTGGTGGCTTTTGGGTTGCACGATATGCATACAGATACTTCCTTACCCCATTTAACCGCATCACACGATTCTTGCTAGATTACTTTATGCATACGAGAGTCATGTATCATGCTTTACATCAAAGTGGGCTTTCGAACATGTATATCATTCAAGATGTTGCTATTCCGTACCCAAAAGCTGAAGAATTCATGGGGTACCTTGATACAAATTTCAAGCAATATCCGATTTGGCTATGTCCACTGAAACAAAGTGGGAAAAAGACTTCGACACATGCTCTACAAATTTCTAAAACTACGCAAGCGCTTCCAGAAACAATGTTAAATTTCGGTGTTTGGGGACCAGGCCCTACCTCTCGTCAGGATTTTGTAGATTGGAACCGCACTTTTGAACACAAGGTCCAAGAGTTAGGGGGACAAAAATGGCTGTATGCCCAAACATACTACTCGGAAGAGGAATTTTATCAAATCTACAAGCGGCAATCTTACGATGAACTTCGAAAGAAATATGGGGCAGAGTATTTACCGAGCGTGTACGATAAAGTGAAGGTAGACTTTGAGAAAGAGCAGAGAGCGATTAGGGACTCGTGGAAACTGTGGATTTGGACGCTGTTTTGGAATATATGGCCGTTTGCTGGGTTGTATGGTGTTTGGAAATCGTTGTTGGGTGGTGATTATCTTTTGCCAAAAGGGGAGAGGGTAGTTAAGGAGAAGGTGACTTGAGTTTAAAAAGAATTACTTGTAGAACCCCATATTTGAAAATTTATAGGGCAGATTTAGATATAGACCAATTCTGCTGGAATTAAAGTTTGTCAGACTTATGTATCCAGCACACAATTTGGATGCCCTCTCCCAGAAGAGTCTTAACCTCATTATAAGATTAAATTACCAGGGAAAATTAGCAAAGACATATAAAAGTCGGTAATTATTATTTCTACGTTGAAGTTGCTCCAAACGCTAAGTTTTACATCTGAGAATTTAAAAAATTTAGCATCCCCTGGTAAGAAACTCCAGATTAGAGACTTCGAAGAAACTGGAATGCAACTCAATCTGGGGATGCCAAGTTATTTGGGCACGAGACAAGCTGCGATGATAGTGAAAGAGGAAAAAAATAACGAGGTCGCAGGCTCATAAATAACCATAGAGTCAATTGACTGAATACATCAGTATGAACTTTTTTAGTTCAAGTCTTCCCATTCATAATATGTACGTAAAGTAAATCCCAAAAAACCATTTAACAAGGTTGCGCAAAAGAGTACTGCAATCACAATTTGGTATCAACCCTATATCCAATACCCAACGCCTTTTATTCCTTTATCTGATTTTCAAATTCCGTTCACCATGGAGAACTTATCATGGGCCGAGTTTGCCCCTAATAATACAAGCAAGTCCATTTTCTGGACAGATTTTAGTCCTATTTAGTCCTTTGGTCCATGGTCCCGTGGGTCCATTGTCATATTTTTTGAATCCGAAAAATGTCCTTTGTCTCGGATCATCATCTGGATATCTTTGATCTCCCCACTTGCCTCTGTAATTCATTGCACCAATTGGGCTTTCCTCGTCTATAGCAGAAAAAGAAGCTTGATCGCCATCATAATTGTAGAAATAAGCGCTAAGTGCTGGATCCCAGAGGATTCCCCGCGAGGTGTAGTCCCGAACAAATCCACCTGGAAGATTCAAATTTGGTATCGAGTGGTCATGCGTCCCAGTGATACCATAATTGGCATGGCTTCCTCTCGCTGAATAACTGAAGGGTCGCACTCCCTCCTTCTCAACAGCTGCATATGTGAATGCCTGGCCGTTCCCATGTTGGCTAAACCAAATTTGAGTTGGTTCGCCATTCACGAATCGAATCATATTATGTTCCCAATCCCCAATATGGTCCCCCAGCTCTTGTCCAAGGACCGTATTACCAAGATTGTATGCATAGAAATACATATAGAACGCATCTACCTGCCCTTGTCCCCGACGATTGATTATTATAGCACAACTGCGCGCACCGACAGACTTCCCGGATGAGTTTGGTACGATGCCTTCAAGCCAGAATGGAGAGGTTTCGACATCAACGGATGAGGTTAGGAAGACATTGAGTCCGTGCCGACCATATTCGTTGAGAGCACTGAGATTGTCGAGGGTTAAAGGATGTGGTAGATTTGGTATCTGGGTATAATTTATGGAGGGATCGGTGTTCTTGACTTGGGCATAGATGTCGGAGGGAAAATAACGTTCAGCTTCATCGAGCCAGACGAGAGGTGCTGCATATATGTTAGATGCTTGGATTTGTATTCGGTTCACAGGTTGTCTCACCATATTTAAGTACGAACGACGGAACACCTTCAACTGATAAGACTGGTCTTGATAGTAGTGAGAATATGGGTACTGTACAGAGCCCAATGAAGAGACCAGCGACAACGAGGAAGGTCATTAACTATGATGCCATCAGTCACTTGTGCAAGTAGCAATACATAACTATAACGAATACCTTCCAATATATGGTGGGAAGCGAGTTCTTCTGGTCTTTCCAAGATGACGGTGTGTGTTCTCGATTTCTATCATTGCCCAGAAGCGCCACCTTCTCCCCCTCGTCTCCTGCGGTAAGATACATCGCAAATGCTCCTATTCCGAAATTGTAGGAAGCTGGACACAATCTTTATCTGCAAAAGATATGTCTGGCATGGGAGAATTCTGAATATGCTAGGCGTTCCAGTCAATTCGCAGAGCGTATAACTGCGTTGTAAGCCGGATCAAGCGGCAAATTGGCAAATGTATGTAGGTTTTCCGAAGTCGTACATACAGAACCAGCTGTATATGTTGTAACCATTGGTCTACGTGTTGTCGACATAAAAATGACTTCTAGATGTGCCAAAAGCCATTATAAATTTGTTCGCAGATGAAATACGTAGTGTTTTCAGTGAAGTCAGGCGCCGATAATGATGATGCATAATTAAGCTTTCGGCCCGCTTAGTGTACAATATGTGAGCAGCCGTCCGATTGGGTAATCCATTTGGCGACCTGGGGCCCCTTATTCTCTCGGTTATTGTTAGATATTCTCAATGTGCCATACCAACTGAAGAGTCATTGAGTGAAGAGTTTGAAGTGGCAGGGTTAAAACGGGGAGATATTGAGGTACATTCTGATGACCAATTTTACATTTGGAGGAATAAAAATGATTTTATTTAATCTTGCATACAGTTCTTCCAGCAGGTTCCTGATTTAGATCTAGAGCAAAGAGGAAAATGGAAGACTGCCAGATAATATAAAAACGTTCTAGCCGTGGATGAACTTGAAATAGTAGCTTTTCGATGGTAGTTTGAGTTATAGAAGCTAAAATTTCGTGATATATACAGCCGACTAGGAATAAAACTCGGTATGACGCGTAACGCTGTGAAGCCTCTGTTATGAACTTATAAGTGATGTTGAAATTTTGTTCTTGTAAATGAAACACAATTGGTAAAAATATATAATAAAAATATTTCTTTGAGGGACATTGCAGCCTACTCCCTTAAGAATTTCTCTCTCGTTAAAAAATTACGAATAAAAAGTACCTTATAAATGAAATAAGCGCATAAAGACCCGCAGACTATTTATCTTCTTTCCAATCACTCACTTGCATCCCAATCCCTCAAAATAGACTTCTCCATTACACCACCTCTGACCCCTCCTGATTTTGTACCTCTATTACATTGCCATCCGGATCAGCAACAAGCATTAATGGCTTATTGAGCGGTGTCAAAGTCTTCAGTATGGTGTCCTTCTCCTCTTTGGTAATCGAATCTCCAGCAATCCCAAAGCCCGTGCCATCACCCAAAACTCCCTCAAGCGTAAATGGTGCTCCAGTAGCTTTCAAAATATTGGCACCCATGTCTTCGAGTCTGCGCTGCGCGTCCGTAATGTTCGGTACCACTATCCCAATATGTGAGAAGGTGTTTGGTACCCTAGTGCCAGCAGGTAAGTCCCAACCAGGATATTCCAAACTTATCATTTCGAGCAAGCCTTCGATGTTATTTTTTTGAAGTGTGATTTCTGCACTGGTTTGGTAGCCGGTGCCATTGCGTCCACCGTGGGAATGGCCCATATAAGTTAAGGAGAAATGCTCAGAGACTTGTAGTCCAAATATGCGGCGAAGACCAAAGGCTTTATTGTACCAGTCAACAGACGCAGTGGCATTGCGAACATTAATACAAAGATGATTGATGAAGTATCCAGTTGTTGCTGGATCAGATGGCTTGTCATCTCCAGCGATTGAAATTGGATATTCGGAAACTGCTCCTGTGTTATTGCTGGTTCGGACAGTTAATTGTCCACATGCCAATGTTTTGGATATGTAATACGCAGCTGTAACAAAAGTCAAGTAATATTTGAGAAACATGTTTGTGCTAGCTTTTAAGTTTAAGGTTACTGTCAAGCGAGTAACAAATGAAGAAGCGCGTGAGTGATGAAGGACTATCAAGAAAATACTGTGCTTTTATAGGAGAATTCCATACTCTTGTACTACCATAATATGCTACTCAGTACTTATGTTCCTCTAATTACCACATTATCGACAGACTAGGATACGTCACGGAATATTATGGCTCTAAGATACCTAACCATAGTTGTTACACCGCTCACACTACTTACGCCCGTAACTCACCTTGGCTATTACGAACAATATCAAAGACCTGAAAACACTGGCCAGAATACTAGAGGTCACTCAAAACTCTGTGGTAATGACAGTTTTATTGTAAATTCTGGTTGCCTTATCTTACTTCCAAGGCTCTGTGGCTTTTAATGGAGAGGTGAAATTCTTCTCTAACATTGGTCGTTGGTGCCTTCAGTGCCGCTTAATATTATTTGTTCTGGAGTAGTAGGCATTGATCTGAGGTAAGCTCTCATTCAGGCGGCGGACCTAACTTCTGAAACTGATTTCTCTCGCGCCAGAAGCCTGCATAAGATTTTCTAGTCATGAAGCTCGGAAACTAACACTATTGGTCACAGCTTGTTACATCATTCATCCTGAAGTTGCTGTAATTTGAGCACTTTACATTGCAAAGGAGAAGCTTAGTTTGTACTTAATATGATTGATATCTTTTGCAGAAATTCTTCTCTCTTACTACTAGATCTAATTAAGAGGATATTATTGTAAGAATCGAAGATTATATAAACAAAGCTTTTTGCCATCTTAAAATCAAGATTAGGTCGTATTTGGATATTTAGATTGAAATTCATATGGCCACTTTGAGGCTTCTACTTGGATATAATGATCTCTCATTTATAGTCCTTATAACTGTTGGTATAATCGAATAGGTTTTCATACTGGTCAAGTGACCTAGTCACACGTTATCTTTGACCTCGCCGCGTGGGCTTGCCACATTTTGTACATCTATCAGTACAAAAAGACAGAGTACTGTCCATGCTAGCTTGATGAGTGTAACCATTCAGCAGGCCGAATATTCGGATTGCATTGGCATCACTGCTTCACCGACAATGAAAAAAGTGATACTGAGGCTCATACGCGATCCGTGTATCATGGATCATTGATGGCTTTTCAGTGGTCAGATCGCTCCGATATCTTCGAGCACCGACAACGTAGAGTACGATGGTAATATATTCCGAGAAGAACAATATTGATAAGATATTCCGCACCGTAACTTCTACGAGAAATAGTTTGTATTTCTTGAATGACTGAATAGACTCCATACGATTCACTTATCCTCCTTCTCTTTATGCTTGTATCTAACATCCTTGATCCCTGTACTGTGTGTTACCCTTCTTCGTCAAATCTCACTTACATCCTCTCGCGATAGACACAGACCAATATCTCGTCTTACTCGGCGCCCCGCTTATGGTCTATCAGCAATGGTAAGCCTTGGCCTGCTGCATATATCGTCTACGCCGTAAGCAACTTAAAATAGAACCGACTCACATAAAGCTCAAGCTACATCTGCTACGCACTTATCAAACTTTTACTGCGTCCTGGAAAGATAAAACCTTCTTAATTTAATGTGTTTCACGGAAGCAATGCTGCTTAATCTCCCAAACGAGACCTTGCTCCAGATTGCTGATCATCTCGAGCACGAACGTAACATTAGTGCCCTCAGCCGAACGAATCGACGACTCTATTCTTGCCTTCAACGATTCCTCTTGCAATATAATATTCAAAATTCTGGAAGTTCGGTTTTGTTATGGGCATCAGAGCATGGAGACGAAACCCTTATCAAAACTGTGCTCGATGAAGGCGGTAGCGGTCACGTTTTAGATCGTTACTCTCAGAATTCGGCACTCACTCTAGCAGTCAAACACGATCAGAGGAACATTGTGGACCTGCTATTGGCATTCAAAGATATCGACGCAGATTGGAGTGATAATCAAAACAAAAGTACGGCACTTGCCACTGCAGCAGGGCGTGGGAACTTCACAATAGTTGATATGCTACTAAGCAGTGGTCGTGTCGATCCAAACAAGAACTCTGGAGAGCCTCTTTCACTAGCAGCAGAGAAAGGTCACAACTCGATTGTGAAGCTTCTTCTCGAACACCCTAGTATCAATTTTGATTTAGGTTTTCGCGGAAAGTCACCACTGGCGCGTGCCGCGACTGAAGGACATTTGGAAATTGTGAAGATGCTCTTGGAACGAGGCATGCAACCTAACAATGGAGGCCAGTGGATGGGTCATCGCACGCCATTCTTATGGGCGGCATGGTTTGGTCATGCCTCTATTGTTGAATTGCTCCTTACTTATGACAGCGTGGTTGCAGATGAAAGATATGATGCAGCTCGAACAGCACTTTCTTTCGCTGCAGGAAATGGGCATCTGGAGGTCGTTGAACAACTATTTCTGACTGGAGAAGTTGACGCCAATTCAAGAGACGCGGCTAACCGAACGCCGCTGCTTTGGGCCGTAAATTGTGATTATGACGATTTATCAGAAGGCTCCTTGGTCTTCAACAGCTCACGCAGAGAGAAAAAGCATTTTAAAAGATGGCAAATTGGAAGCAAAGACGCTGGGATTGGATGGGAAGAAAAACTCATTCGTGTTGTCGAGCTCTTGTTAGAAAATGGTGCTGACCCTGATTGTAAAG
>Ga0247807_10000922_pt1 | contig 17915 bp, 17 predicted proteins | sample UWRJL074202C1_FD_179931 | JGI IMG/M metagenome (GOLD analysis project Ga0247807, IMG submission 179931) | Plant litter microbial communities from Arlington Agricultural Research Station in Wisconsin, United States - UWRJ-L074-202C-1 | ecosystem: Environmental > Terrestrial > Plant litter >...
TCACTCAGCTTTCTTACCTACTTCGGTGCACACTTGCAAAATCCTTCGCCCGCCCTTTCTTTTCAGCAAATGAGGTGAATCCGCTCGGAAGTTGGGTGCATGTCCTCTTCTCGCTCGCTCTCACTTTTCTCTCACCCGTAAAAGCCAAGTAGGTAAAAGTATTTTTAAGCGGCAAGCAGCGGCGTGAAGAATACGTGCGCGCGTGCACGTTGCGGCCATGGAAAGATGCGATTCCCCTACGGTCTGCCTGTTTTGAACTCTCAACGGCGTGGTCAAGGTGATATTTTGCTTTTTCTACTGGTAGGGCGGAATGAGCGGAGCCGTAAAGATGTGACCGGTGGAGGGGGGGGGGAACATCGACGCTCCAAGAAAAAAGCCCGTTAGGGGGCGTAGTACATTTGTATGTCGTTGGTTGCAACAACAAACGGGTAGGCAGAGGAGAGATGTTGACGTGCTGACGGAGCAGGACAATTGTCTTCCCCGGGCGGGAAGCAGAGAGGAAAAGTTGTCACACAACAGGAGCAACTTCATCAGAAGGAATAAGTAAGCAGGAACGGCCCGAAATGGGGACGGTGGAAGCAGTATAGCACCAATGGCATTTGCATTTGCATTTGCATAGGAAACCCGGCCGAGCCATAGGAGTACGGCACGGGATCTATCATATCACAGAGAGCGTGGTTTGGGGAGTTCCCGTGGTTGGTTAAGTCCAGATCAATCCATGATATCCACGAGATCGAAGGAGCAGACTGGTAGGCTCTGGTCTACTTCCTCAACGATGTCATCGTTGTGCACACTATTCGTCTAAAACAGCTCTAGGCTATGTATAGGCAAGTACTCCAACATGTACCCTTACATGTACTTCGGACCTTGGGATTCAGAGGTCGCCGAGCTCGTTTAGGTCAATAAAGGAAGAAATGCAATAATGTGATTGGGCGTGCAGGTGGCTAATATAACGTAAATGTTGTATACACTACGCACGTTATGCAGTTGATACATTCCTGCACTATGTACAAAAATAAGTTTACCAAATTTCGAACCATCAGCACTTGAGTTTCGTTGCCAAAAAACGAAATGACAAAACTTCATTACACTTCACTATGCACAAAGTCCTTTTCCGCTGCGGAGAAGCGCTGTTGGGTGTTCATCTAGAGGAGTTTTGCAGGTCATGGAAGACACAACATTGATATGTAGCTGCTAGCCATCACATATATCTTTACATTTGAGCCAATGAGCGTGGACCCGTCATATTAAAACCCCCGTATGGAAGGATTTATAACCTCTGACAATTGTTCTGCGACCAATCGCAACAGCAAAAGATGCAACGGCATGATGCAATGTGAAGAATTTCCATCTCTTCATCAAAACAGCTTTTTCCCCCCTCCCCATTTCCAACACTCGCATTCCCAAACACCAATGGAGCTTCCCGGCTTGGAGGCGCGCGGGATTCTGCCCAAAGCAGCATGTGAATGGTGGGCAGATAAATCCCCATTTCCCAATACCTTGTCCGCTACTCCGCATACCTGCAGAGCTATTCAATCACGTGGTTGCTCCTCAACCAGAACACGCGGAAGGGCAAGTTCATGCTGCGAACGAATCTGTCTGCTCTTGGGCCGCCGGGAATAAGGCAAAAACCCCAGATTCTTTGTAACCAGACCCCCGGGTTCCAAAATCATTTCGTGGTTGGGGCGGACTAGCGGATGCCTTTTCCCTTGATAGGAATGTAGCAATCGTAAAAGCCGTGCTGACCGAAGCAAGACCGTTAGTAATGTTCTGCAACTATAGGGTCTGGTGTTATGGCTTCCCTAACATTAGTTGTGTTACCAACATCATCCCTTTCTCTTTAAAAAAAAAATTAATGTCCGCGGCTCGCTTTGGCTACCAATGATATAACACCTGAAGATAGATCGCACCTAACGAATAGCTTGAGCCGAATACCTTGCATGTGCATATGTATTTCTGGACTGACAGGTAGGATCCTGCGGGGTAATACATAGCTACAGCCACCAACAATAGTAAAGGCTAAATAGGGAGGTGAGGCTCGATGCCGATGGCAGCAGGATCGTCTTCCTTGGTGCAGCCGGTGGTCGGCGGAATGTCAACGCACTTGACACTTGACCTCGGAGTTACACAATGGATTGACAAGTCATATCGGATTGACTTGCAATTGACATACCACAGATGGAAAGGGTAGATGTAATATGCACAAGTGGGTGACGTTATAGCCATACCAAATAATGGCGGTAATGGTGACGCATCAATGCTGAGGACGGGTGTGAAGCAAATAGCAGGTTTGGCACGTTGATCCTTTATGTCACTGGAGCCTCTTGTCATCATTAAGTCTCCTTTACAGCCTCAACCTCCACCGGATGCTTGTCCAAACTCTCATACCATTGAATAACACTGCCGATCAGGAAGCACCATGAACCCCAAAATGTGGCCAAGCTTCCCTGATATACCGCGCCGCTATTAGCACTCGCGAATCCAAGAGCACCACAAAGTGTGAAGCCGATACCCTATATCCTCAGTTAATAATTATTCGGCTGATTAGAACTCCAATATATTTACCCCTATTAAGTTCCACGCTCCTATATGCCATCCTAGAACTCCAAAGGCAGGCATGTACCATTTCTTTTGCGTTTCCAGCATGAAAAGAGTGCCTGATATTATAAAACCGGTTCCGCCTATGACTTGTGGAGCCCAATATGCTCCGTTCAGAGCCGCCGGAGTTGTAAGCCTGTCGTAGATGGCAGGAAGAGCAGTAAACCCAGAAATCCAGAAAACTGTTGCTCCAACCATTTGAGAAAGACAAGCGAGAAACCCTATCTCCTTGAAGTAGTGTGTTCTCAGTTCATGCCAGCTAGGTAGCCATGTCCAGGCACGCTTGGATGAGAAAGTTGATCTATCTTGCGATTTCTCAACGGTGATAGCATCTGAATCTTCTGTTATGATGTTAGCCTGCAACTCATATAAACAACATCGCAATTCTAAATCTAACGTTACGTTAAAAAGATAACTCGAAAGTAAGCCCCTTTACTTCGAGTTCTTGGTCGAAAACTACATACATGCGTAGTTATCCCAACCGTTTAATCCTCTAAGGATGAACAGTGGAATTTGGCATTCAAGACTTTAAATATTTCAGCCATGTATTGAGCATGACATAGGCCCATTTGATATATGCAATACAGTATTTATGGTCAGACGGCTCTAAAACCTGAAAACCCACATTACTAGAATACAATGTATTTCTCGAAAAGCATTCAGTTACTGAAGATATGGAAATATACTTCAATCATAATCCTTTATCTGTAGCTTGAAGATCACTGAGTATCAAGCTCACACGAGGTGTTGCTGTACAATCGAGTGCGAATAGGCCACGAGACTTCGCGGTCATCTTAAGAGATAAATCATGCTTGGATTAAGCAGTTTTAGATAAGAAAAGAATTTCACTAGAAGAATTCCAAGGTCAATCTGGGAAAACCTAAAAATTACCTTACCTGTCAAGTCTTTTCCACTTCCAACAAGGTTGTGTTTGTTTCCGTGGTGATGAGTACAGTGTCCCGGACGGACTCTTATTACGCCCCTCCCCCCCAAGGCTTCTTCGAAGGCCCACCCAAAGCATTCGGTCCTGTTCTCATTCACAGCCTCTATCATCAACAAGACCGACCCAAGCTCGAAGATCGTCGCGCCAATGAACGCAGATATGCCTCCCCCGTTAGCTATCTCGCCCTCGAACTCGGTCGAGGGGTCCTGAAGCGGAAGCCAAACAAAAAAAGCGTTGATGCACCATACCACGGAGCCCCAGGTAAATATCACCGCCACTAGATATGATACGTCCCAATATGGATACGTTGTGAACATGCGTAGTACGCCTCTCAAAGTCGCGTTCAGGGTGTTGGTTTTTGGCGGGGCGACGAACTTGTCGCTGTGGTCTACCTTTTGCAAAACATTCAAAGTGTGTCGACCTGATGAGGAAGTTAACTGATCGAATTGGAGAAGGGGTGAAGTAGACGCGACTCACCCTTCCTGTTGTCGCGAGAACGCCATTTCTGTTGCAGGGCCTCTCCTCGAGTTTCGCTATCGAGACTGGTGTGGTGTAGCTGTCCCTCTTCTGTGCCATCAACTTTATCAACCTTCGCAGTTGACTCTGGAAGCTTGGCACGAAGAGGATAATGTTTCGTTGTTGGGTTGAGATACTTGATAGGTCCAGAGACTTTTTCTTGATTTTGCCATCTGCTTGTAAGACGTGACTCGCTCATGACTGTTGTTCGCTCTATTGTAAAGACTATATTTATGCTTCAAATATTCATAATTATATAAGTATATAAATGTCAAGATATCAGTACGTAGGGGAGTGATAATTCTGTTTTCTAGAGACAACTTTGGGAACAATGATGAGTGACATTGTATCGGGACGTCGGATGCCAAGTAGTCAGTCAAAAGCTTGTCTTCGGGAGGAATTGCTTGCAGGGACAGGGGCTGATTGGAGATGAGGAGAAGCCTCGGGCGCCTCGGGTATACAGTGATGATTACACAGCATCCTAAGCTTCACTAATCATACTTTGCTATTATCAATATGACTCCACAAGACGATAGAATACTAAAGTCGCCTCCGAAAGCTCTCACTTTTGATGTTTTTGGTGTGTTCTGATATTCTCTGGTTTGAGGAAATCACTAATACTTTAGTAGGAACTGTGGTAGACTGGAGAACAACAGTCACAACCAAACTTATCAGCAGTGCAGCTTCTAAGCTAGCTTATGCTAACTCTTCAAAAGAGCTATCTTCTTATGATCGAAGTCAAATTCTGAAACTTGATCATCAGGATTGGGCTGAGTTTGCTCAAGAATGGAGGAACAGTTACAAAACCTTTGTGATGAATTTCGTTCCTGGGAAGACCGAGTGGAGGGACATTGATACGCATCATTATCTAAGCCTACTTGAACTGCTTGAGAAACGCAAGCTCGATAATATCTACACCAAGGAAGAAGTGAAAGAGATCAGCCTAGTTTGGCATTTTCTTGACCCTTGGAAGGACTCATCTGAGGGAATTCACCAGCTCAGTTCCATGTTTATTACTTCTACTTTGTCAAATGGCAATCCATCCTTGCTAGATGACTTGCAGAAGCACGGGAATCTAGGCTTCAAGAAACTGCAATCAAGCGCCGACTTCAAAGCTTACAAGCCACACCCAGATGTGTATACGGGTGCAGCGAAGGCCATGGGCCTTCATCCTGGCGAGGTGGCCATGGTTGCAGCTCATTTAGTTGACTTGAAAGCAGCGAGGGGATGTGGGTTTCAGACCATCTATGTTGAGAGAAAGCGGGAAGAGGACTGGGGGCATGACGAGGAAGACTATCAGGACGCCAGATCATGGGTCGATATGTGGGTGACGGAGGACGAGAATGGCTTCATGGAAGTAGCGAGGCGTTTTGGCTGCGAGTAATGCATAGCTCGAGACTTCGAATCAGATAGATTATCCCATGGCTAGTTATTGAAACTGCGATCTATTGTTCTCTCCAGGCATGGCTCTTCCTTGAAAATGGCCCTTAGCTGTTGCCGTGCTATCGCTCTCCACGGGGTTATGCCTGGTGGTCCATTATGCACAACATTGCATGAAATCGACAGTGATACAGTCCGGCTCAAAAAAACCACCATGTGCGCAACTGATATGATAACCATAAGCGACGTGTCAAGGATTTTGAATTAGAGAGTACTTGGTCGAGGCTGCTTGCGCCCTGTGCTGCAAAATTTAATAGTGCCCGTAATTAAGGACGTGGGTTGATTGTCTGATTAATTGAGATGAGGTGCCACCATAACGGCGAACAGGGGGAAGATGTGAGGTTGAGAAACGCGTCACAATGTCAAAACCCTTCATGTAGCCACCTTCGTCTGTGAGATGCCTGTATTGAAATCAAGAATATACTGTACTCTACAATTAATACCGGTCGGCCGATCTATATATCGGAGCATTAATGATCAAGCACGGAGTTGATGGTGGTCCTGGGAGGATATGTCACGACGGTATTGAAACGAGGATAAAAATGGAGAGCGCACAGCCAAAGCACATGGCGAAGTGGCTAGGAAAAGAGCAAGGAAACTTTGCGATTGATTGATTTAGACGCCGCCACCGGCAGTAGGTGGTGCGGCAGTGTGGGAAACACTTACCGCTGATAAGAAAGGCGGAAGTTTTGTTTCTAGGATGGGATGTGGCCTGCGACTCTTTTTAATTGCTCTCGTCGGCCCCAGGCTTCTTGCTTGTGAACGTTCAAGCCCTTCGCTGCGACGGTTCCGAGCAACCGAAGCATTTAATTTCGAATGTCAACCAGGGACGCTCGCACAGTGCTGTACAGCATGCGCGAAGATCCCGTTTAGCCAGGCCAGCAAGCCAGGGTACCGCTCGCATGAAGTTAAGCAACGACCGCCCCAAAGTCAAAGTCACCATAAAGCATGATTAGAAGATGATATATTACATAGTAGTTGGGCATTGTCAAACGACGGCGGCCAGGAAAATAACGACATCTTCCATGGGCGGTCGAAAGGCGCCCGCCGCGCTCCCGGGGAATTGTGGAACTATGGAACTATGGAACTATGGATTTATGGACTTATGGAATTATGAAATGCAACTTGCACCGTCAAGTCACATTTTCTCTTCGGCTTCTTACAGCCTTAACAGAGTAGGTACATGAGTACTTCCTCGACCTGCCCCCTCCCCCTATTCCGGCTAAGGGGGTAGAAGTTCCCCGGCCACCGGCCAGCCGGTCAAACCACCGTAAATGTAGCTGTCAACTGCAAGCCATGTTGGTGCCGTCCAGGTTGGTTTTCGTCTCCGACTTTTCATACGAACTCCTTCCTGATTAATTAACTCATCGCGAGACAACGGCGAGGTTGGAGCGATATGAAGCTGGGCGTTGATGATGACTTCAAGCTGCCTGCACTAGCAACAGGTATCGACCATAGATCGCCTGCATTGCATTGTCCACTCTTGTCGCATCGTGAGAAGTGATGGAAATGCGCCGTAGAGACGTCCCGAGTGTCTGGAATTGGGGCGGGACTCGAAGGTCAAAATGGATATCATGGCTGGTCCCAGTAATTAGAATTGGGTCTAATCGCTAGTAAAACATCTGTGCCGCCTGGACTGTAAATCCCCCAAAAGGCTAATTCTATAACGGCCATTTGTGGTAAAGTTTTCAGCCAGCCTGCAAAGACATGTAGGGAAGGTCTTGCACGACTTTGCTGTTCAACCTTTTTCTTCAAAGATAAACTAACTGATAGTTGCTTGCATGCATGGTCACACCACATGAATCTTCAGCACTATGAGTGCGACGGCCGAAGGGCCGGCAATGAGAAAGGTTGCGGCCCAATTCAAGGATTTGATGCTACTGTATCTCCAAGTGCACCTGCCATCACAATTGATTGTCTCTGTGGAATATCAACAATCACAACTTGCACGGTGATCACTGGATGGCGGTAAAGTAGCGGGCAATATGGATAAGGAACAACCCCTTTTCCTGACCGCACGAATTTTTCAAAAGGACCAAGATCAGCAAGCCGGTGGTGCCATTAATGAACGGGGTTGGCCACGGCCTACATCGACAGCAATATCAGCTTGCTCATTCTGAAACGCAAAGAGGCAGAAACGGAATCAGTTGGTGGCGCTGTTGCTGTTGCTCTGGCTGAGCGGTGCGGAAGGGATGGCTATCTCCTGGGGGGGGGGACTCGAAGTCCTCAGATGGTCTCAGGTTTTGAGTCGTGGATGTGTAAATGATGCGTGGACCCGAAGCCTCTCGAGGGATAGGATTTGATGAATGATGAAATAGATGCGCGGGTGAATAAACGGATGGTTTCTGAAGGAATGGGACGAAGATGATATGATGGTACAGTAGTAGTACAATAGTAGTACAGCGCAGTAGAAAGGGACGACGAGCAGGAACACATATTCCAACCCAACCAAACAGCACCAGCAAACCATGACAGGACAGGGTTGGTTGCTTTGGTAGCAGCCACACAAGCGAGCCGCCAAGCCACCTTGGCCAACCGGGGGCTAATGCAACGTCTGAGAGCAGAGCACAACGAGCCCCAATCCCGCTTCATGATTTGATTTCTTTTCATTTCAATTTCATTTCATTCTTCGTATGCCTCCATCGCTCAACGTCCGCCGCCGACCCTGCCCCGTACCCGGTGCCCTGTGCTGTAACTATGCAGTTCTGTCCGGTCCTGTACGGTAAGGAGAGTGTTCCACTTGCATAGGCGATCACTCGACGGCGAGGAGCAGGAGGAGGAGGGGGTTTTTCAGGGCACAGCTCCAAGATTACTCGGAACCACTCAGGACCCAACATCCGTCAAAGTTATTCCGTCCCCGTGAGCTGCAGGCTGCAGCTGCAGGTGCAGGAACTTACTGCAGTACTGTAATGTACTTGGGCCAAATCACCACCACATCCACTTCTCTTTCGGGATTTTAGCTTGCTGGGATCTGCTTCCCATGTGCAAAGACCCCCGAACGCAACGGGCACTCGTCCAAACGGGTAGTCTCTTTGGGCCTAGTGGTCAACCAGGTCCTGGTTGGGAGGAGAGTACTTACGTTGTAGTGGCTAGTCCCGAGCCAAGGGGAGTCTCCACTGCCTTCCTCTGTATCCATTCCATACTTCGTTCTGTTCTGTTCTATTCTCAGATCTTCTTCTTGTTGTCCTTGTGGGTTTACGCGGTCTTCAGTTCTGCTGCGTTGCTTACATCTTGCATTGGTGCTTCCACATGCGCTTCGGACTCCGGTACTGCTTTTACCTCTCGTCATTCACGGTACACAACGGCATGTTGTTGTGAGACAGGTTGCATGAGACGAGGACCTGGTCGCAAACTTTTGCTTTTTTGGTCTCTCACTCGACGACGGGTACGTGCTCGGACTGCTTCTACCAGACCTTCCATCTGCATATGGTTATACTAGAGGACGACCAATGCCTTATAAACCTTCAAGATGAAGTCGATAGCTAATTGCTCTAGGGTTAATTGCAGCTCGCGAAAGAAACGAAAGCAACGACAAGGTCTGAACGTGACAGGGAATGGTTCCAACGCAAACATAGAATTTCAAGTTGTCAATATCTTTGTACGAAGCGGCCGACTAAGAATGAACTCCGGCTGAAGTGGTAACCGATACAAGCTATTGGTGGCTCAGAACAAGGAGGCAATTTACAGAAGACCATCTGGCCCACGTTTAACGACAAGCTGTTTGACCGGCGCCAATTGCATGAAAACCATCCCTCTGGAATCGGAGCTTTTGTTTTTCCAAGTACATTTTATTCTGATCTAAAGCAGTCTTCTTCTAGGTCATTTAAGGACAATCCGAATTGCAAACATCTCGAAAGGACATACATGTGAAATACGACCCCAGCTATTATATCGCAACTTATAATACCTTATAACTGAATAACGTGGATCAATTGATGGAGACGAAAAGCACAGAGGGGTTGAATCTACTCAGGCTTTGAGCCTCACCATTGCCCTCTATTGATCGTAGAGGAGCAGGTTTAGCTAGACAAGAATGACCATGTGGGAGACAGATAACGAATATGCCTCAGCTGCTCAAAAATCACTTCCAGCGCCAAACGATACCCCTTACAGAACTCCTTCGCGAAACTCACGTCGATCATCTGGACGTAAATCGAGATCTCCAGCGCCCTCGTCATCTCCTCCACCAATGCTTTCCAACCGCAGAGGTTCCAAAGACGTGACCAATGATGAAAGGCAAGTACTGAGGGGAACTAAGATCAATCGTTCAAACTAACTTCAACTTAGCATATCAATCCTGGATCCTCGACGGTTTACTCCTACACTACATGCCAATCTAGTCTCGGAAATCCTGGCGCTACGGAGGGACCAAGAGGAGAAGAGTAAGGTCATTGAAAATCTAGAGAATGACTTGCATAATACAAGGGGTGAGCATGAACTACTGGAGGAAACTTTGCAGACAACCGCGAAAGAAAGCCGGTCACTGAAGCGGCAACTGGCATTGCTAGAAGGTGGAACCTCTTCTGCCCTGTCTGAACTTGCTCGGGAGCGTGATGAAGCTGTGGAAGCAACCTCTGAAATCAAGCGACGATGGGAAACTGCGCAGAAGAAAATCAGAAGCCAAGAAGATGAAGCAGATCGTGTTCAGGATCTTTGGCAGAGGGACAAAGACACTTGGGAAGATGACAAAAGAAAATACGAGCGTCGGATTCATGTGGTGGAGGGACGCCTTAAGGTTGTCCTGGAAGAAGTCGCTATGTACCAGGCTAGTCAACAAAGTGGCCAACAAGACACTGATTTGGAAGAAGTATCCAGGGATCCAGTAAATGGACACGGTAGTGATGCTGCTAGTGTTCGAACCATGAGCATGACCAACAGCATTCGATTTTCCACCTTGAATGGTATGCACGGAGGTGGAGCGGCAAAAACAAATGGGGTGAGCCTTGCCGACGAGCTGGATGACTATGAGTCCCAAACCGATTACGATGGGCGGGAAAGTGTCTTGTCCCTTCGCCATCAGCGTAATCAGAGCAGGGAGAGTGTCAGGTCGAAGAATCACCGGCGAAATATGAGCATCGAAAGCCTCATGCGCCCTAGTAGCGTTGCACGGGGACGAATGATCCCAAATCAAGCACTAGTAGATAGACTAGAAGGTGGGATCTTGGAAGACGACGAATCTAGCGTGAATCCAAAATTCGATTATGTGGATGCGGGTGTGCAATATTCTCCCCCAGCTTCGCCGACACCTATAATTGCAGAGCCGTGCTCCTCTACCACACCAGTCATGGTCAGTGAAGACGCATCTGATATCTCCGAAAAACCATCTGTGTCTGGGCAACCGGCTCGAGAATGGGAAGTCGAAGCAAACCAACGCAGAAAGCGGGTTCATACGATACCTCATGTAACTATTGACTCCAAAATCACCCGCCCAATGGTATCAGCAGCATCACAGACAGTAGAAGAATCTCTTAGCGCTCCGAAGTCACCTCGATCACCAACAAGAGCTCCTCCACCACCTCCTATTAATGATCGTGTTGAGTTAGTTTCGATATCTACACAGACAGATTCTTCCACTATACAGCCACCTAAAAGGGCGGCGCCTCCGGCACCGATTCCCATACCATCAATCCAATTGCATCCTCCTAGTTCCGCACCTGCCACTCCAAAGGAGCCTCTCTTACCACAGCATGCAAGAGATGCGGCCTGCCAAGTTCATATCCGAGATCCCATTCCAACGAGATCCAAGTCTGTGCAAACAGAAGAAATTAGAGTAGACATGCGACTAAATCTACTTCCCCCACACCTCCAGCCGTCTGCTATCTCGTCATCACCGCCTTCCCCGGCGCCTAGCTTGGAAGCATCAAATCGGTTCTCCCCAGTCCCAGGCAACTTGCCACCTCGAAACCCTCGACGCATCACGAGTCCCCGTACGAGCTTGGAGCACGATATCCCATCCTCTCCACCGGTGCTCACAACGACCAGAGATGCTTACCCAGGCAATAATGATGACGGTCCTTTAGCCAAAGACAAAGGCTCTATAAGAAGGCCACTTCGAGTCAGCAGTTTGTTTGCTGGTTTCGAAAATATTAGCTCGGATGATGGAGATGATTCTGCGGAAGGAGATTTGAGTGACAATGATTATAGAACCGCACTGTCTGCTCCTAATCCGCACGCTGCATCGGGTAGGAATAGGAAACCATCTGCGCCTACTTCAGTTCCTGAATTTTTAGAGAAAACAGACTCCACGCGCCATGCAGCAGGTACAAAGAACTCAACCAGCTCTACCAGCCCACAGGATGCAGGCGCTGAGTACACGTTACCGGAAGTGCAGAATTTACCACAAAGAACTCCAATGAGAACGACACGACAGCTTGATAAACCCCTGACCCTAGTCACAACGAAACCTGGAACAATGCGTCGAGCAGCCTTGATACAAAGTGGTGTAGCCGCCCACCAAGGCCAGGCAGGAAGTCCTACTGTCCCTGAACTTGCAAAGGAGCTACCACCATTTCCTATTCCTACTAGAGCAAGTTCGAGGATGCCTCTGATGACCTCAAGTGCACCAAGTGATGGGACAAGAAGCCCGACTTGGGGTCGTGGGTCTGGACGAGGTCATTATCGTGCAGGCAGCATTCGTAAAGTCAGATCTGCAGCTGCCCTTCCAAGAGCAGGCCGTAGTAATCGGCGACATGGCAGCCGTTCTCCTCCACCAATGTCGCCGTCAACAGAGGCACCTGAGAGTCCACAATTACCACCCATGCCAAACAATGATCTAACCAGCCCACGGTTTATGAGGGATGCTGGCAACAATAGATACAGATCTCACCGGCAACAACCTTCTTCCACAACTGCCAATACTGTAAACACCAATACCACATCTGCCACGAATTCCAACTCTGTAGGAAGTTCTACTCAAGCTACTACTGTTGTAGATGCTATTGCCCAAACCATGGTAGGTGAATGGATGTTCAAATACGTTAGACGACGGAAGTCTTTTGGCGTCTCCGAGCCTAGCGTGGAGGGAGATAATGGAAATGGTGTTCGGCATAAACGATGGGTTTGGCTCGCACCATATGAAAGAGCTGTCATGTGGAGCAGCAGGCAACCTACCTCTGGTTCGGCACTTTTGGGGAAAAGTGGCAGAAAGCGTAAGTCAACTTGTACCATGGTTCATTGCAATATACTGACATTTTTAAGTTACAATTCAATCTGTGCTAGACGTAAAAGATGACAATCCATCCCCCAAAGGAGTTCAGCCCCTCTTTTCTCGCTCTATTTTAATTCTCACGCCAGCACGTGCATTGAAATTCACAGCCATTAATGCAGAACGGCATTACGTGTGGCTTACAGCGTTGTCGTTCCTCGCCCATTCTTCACAGGCAGTTCCTGAAATTGTTCCTGCACCGCTGCCTATCCCTAAACCAACAATTCCCGACTTTGAAGTACCACGGCAAGGCACTACTAGGCTCCGCAGAAATGGAATCCGCGATTCAATTCGGGTAGCGAAAGGAAAAACTTCGGCTGCACGCTCTGGCCCGACAAGTGTTAATTCTCGGTCGGGAACCGATAGTATGCGTGGAGCTGAATCATTTTATAACGCTCGTGTCAGTCCGGAATCAGCAGACCCACCTACTGTTCCACGATTCACAGAGCGAGGCTATTCTGACAAAAGCTTCCCTCCAGTCCCTCATAGTCGAAAACGCAGCAACACTGGCCCTCGCATCCCTCCACCACTGTCATTCCGTGGTTTCTCAGGACCTGTCCCAACCACTTCATACCATGCTCCTACGTCTAGTACGGCGGGTATGAGTGTCGGAACTGCAGGATCGTCTGACATCTACCATTCGCAGGGCTCAAGCTCCGTGGCTGGATATACCGGAATCAGCGCTAGTGGAAGGTCCTCTATACGGACATCTGACGCCTCCGGTCGACCAGGAGCGGTGGTGAACAATTTTTTCGACGCCGTTGGGACTATGAGAATGGAAGCTTTTATTAGCCCTATGGCAATCTCAGGATTTGGTGATTATCCAGATGAACAGGATGAGATAGATGTCATTGGTATGCATCGACGACGAAGTAAGGAGCGTAGAAGACAGCGAAGCAGGAGCAGAAATCGAAACAGTTATTACTCTGGTCGGTCGCGCCCAAGCGATGACTGGTATGGAGGGAATAAAACTGCCGGCGAAGAAGAATATCAACAACACGATGGGGTGAACGATCCCTTCCGAGGGTTCTAGTTCTTTAACCCTAAAGCTTCAGGTGATAGCGGAGGATTGAAAAGGTGCAAAGATGGAAAATGAAATGGAAGGCGTTAATACGAAATGGCTCACGCCTGGTCGTCTTTATTTCCTTTGATCGGGTGGTTGGGTCGGAGTAATTTGTATTATATGGGATACGCTCGTTTATAACACACCCAAAACTGCTATGGCAGGGTGATGGAGGAGAAACGGAAAGATGATGTACTTTAACTTCTTGACTTGAGCGAGGATACCCCCTTCGCGTTTTGGTGTAATTAAGTAATTGATGTGGAGAATATGTATTCCGCCAAGAATACAGTACATTATAAAAAGTTTGTCTGAAGAATAGTGGCTTGTGTGACAGCCTTCAGAAAAATCCTTAGCATTGTAACTCCCCACCAGGCCACTAGAATACTTCAGTCATTTAGTCAATGATGATACACTCAGAGACCTAGGGGATCCGGGATCGCTTGTCATTTGTCCTGGCCTCCTTGTCTTCTCATCCTACAGCCACTCTTATCGATGTTGTTCATCCCGTTTTAAATTTAACCAACAAAGCAAGTCTTCGTTAATATATCTATATATAACCATCATATCCTTCTCCTATGATTGAATACATTTGGATCCGAAGGTCTAGACGCAGATAGCCCAGATTTTTATTACTGGTTATGTCTACAGTCATGCCCTTGGATCCAAGACTAGGAGTAACTCTCATGAGCCATTGCAATAGGGTTTGGCATAGGTAGTTTGTTGCGGTTAGTCGAGTACCATTCATTGACCTCGGCAGCCGTGGATGCCATTTTCCCTATATCTTCTGGGTCAAGTTCGTTGTAGTTATACCTACAAATACCACCAGAACTGCTGCGTACGTCGCTGTCGAGACCATGGTTTCACTGTTGGTCGAATTGAGGCCTAATGAGATAGCACATGAGAACAGGAGCGTTCCCACCGAAGCCGTAACCAGGCTCTTGGTCTGGCTGGGATTGATGGCCATGATCATCATAGGAACAATCAAAAACCCCCCTCCCACAAGGGCAAGTATGAGCCGCGCCAGTCTATCGACAACGGCACTGATTTCATGGGGTGGCTCACCTTCCTCGAATTCTCGCGCCCGCCGTCCACGCTCGGCACGGGAGTAGGTAAGATGGCGAGGCAGGGAATGGCGGAGGGCTTTGCGAAGATTATCAACTTTCGCCTTGTTGTCGTTCAGCGCGTAGTAATGAGACTCGAACGGTTTTGTCCACCGGCATTGACTCATGAGGGACGGGAAGGATATCTTTAACAGCGCTTTTCGCTCTTCTGTACTTGTTTCATCAAGAGGATTCAGCCTACGGAACATATTGTAATTCCTGATCGCTTGGCCTTAGAAGAATCATGGATCAGTTGCTGAATTTATTTGTTCATGTTCATTTCTCTCTGGACTATGACATACTGTATTCGATCAATGTATCGCTGAGGCCCTTTTCATCGCAGTCCTGACGGAAATCTGCATGTATGCCTTCTCGTATCTTAGAAAGGTTATTCTGTATCCGCACCAGATTATAACGCTGCAAGAACTCAAATCCAAGAACATGAAAGATCTCTTCCTGGTCAAGTGATTTTTGAACATAACGGAAGAGCTCGGCGTCAAATGTCTCATGCTCTTTCAAGTGGGTGTTATTGCTAGTTTCCATGTCTGTATCAGCTTCGAACTACGGAAAGCACAATGTCACTTGTACTTAGGTGAGAGCGCTTTGGAATAATACGATAAACCTATATAAATGGTGACATGACGCTGGTAAACTGGTTCACAGGTGCGTTATCAGGAATTGGGTTCTCATGCCTGTTGAGGCTGTGTGCTTGATTCCTCGTGACCTCGATCAATTCTGTGGCGGAGTAACGCTTTCAGACAACTAATTAGCAGGGCTGCCTCGCTTCACAATAATGGAAATGAAGATAGCGATTTCAAAATACTGGTGATAAGAAACTGCTCCTGTGTTCACATGTGCACGTCGGCTTCCGAAATATTTAATCGAGTTTCTTTCGTGGAAGTTGTTTCTACCGTCTCCCACATTGGTAGTCCGTCTCTACAGAGTACCACTATCCTCATTTCAATTTACTTCATGTGAAAGACAACATTGCAGAATAGCGAGAATAATGCTCAGGAATCCGTCTTCAGAGTCAGTCATTCATGAAAGCATTGCTATGTGTGAGGGCACTTTTGCGAAAGAAAATAGACCTAATCATTCGTCATTGTCTGCAAAAGACCCAATGTCCAACCATACCATGTCTGACGGTCTTGAGCAACTTTCTATTAATGATGTCTATGCGGGTATATCAGTAGGAGCGTGTTATAAAGATGATTTCACTTCCAACCATAGCTCAACCAGTATACGCAGTTACAGCAGCTGCGACAGCTATACCTCGTCCGTTAAATCGGCTCGTGGTATCCCAGATGAACACAAGGACAATAGATTCAACGGCGTGAAACGGCATAATAGTAGTGTTAGCTACTCAGGTAGTCAAATATCTCCGGGAGGTCTGTTTTCGAGTCACCACGAGTATCGTGCTCAAGATTGCAAGAATTCTATCATTCGACCTTCGGCTGGAGAACACCAAACATGGGAGGAGTTCTGTGATCTGCAGCTTGTTGCATTTCTGCAAATGTGTACGATGGAAGATGTGCATGCTCTAACACTCTCCGTAGCAATGCTAAATGAGCGATTCAAACTTCATCTGAAGCGTATGTTTAGTCAGGAAGGTAATCTTAACTTTCTATCTTACCGAGCTTCTCCGAAACCTGGTCAGCCGGAAGCTCAATTCCAACTGCTTCGTCATCACCAGAGTATTTTCTCACAATCTAGATCTTCAATACGTTCACACAATTCCCACGCTTCGTACAGCTCTACTTCAACAACGAGTTCGTTCTCATCACAAATCTCTGATGGTACGATGCAAAACCATGTACAACAAGAGGCAATGCGACTTAAAGATTGTATAACGAAAATTCAGAAAAAGTTGAAGTATCTGGAAAAGGAACCACACGAAGCACAAGATCGTCAAACTGACAAAGGCGAGGAAGACCCTGCTGCGAAATCGACATCAATGAAGGCGCTTCTGGAGATCAACGAAACAGCTATACAGTTCTTAGAAGCAAAAGAGGGACATCTGAGACTTTTAGGGTTCTGTAAGTTGAGCCTTCCATGGGTACTCGTAAGCAACTGATGATTAGCAGCGGACATATCATTACTTTTTGCTAAGTTTCAGGACGAGTTCAGGGCGGTTTACAAAGATCTCAAGGGCTTAAAACGCAACAAGCGACTCTCAAGATGGTTTGGCTCGCAGCGCTCAAGGCAAGATGCTAAAGAACGAAATGGCAAATACTACCAAGTAGAGCAAATAGCGAGAGCTATGCTCAAAGAAACCTCTGTAGCTCTAGAAATAGCCGAAGCTCAGAAGGATAACTTCATTGCTGCGGGTAGACCATACGCGTCTACATTAATCCTGGAGTGTACTGCTGAACTAGGATATGCTCCTTATGACAAGTATACGGGACCATCTAAGCACAAATTGGTAACAAGAGAATTCGTCAAGATTGGTGATCCAAAATTAGTGCGGCGCTTCATATGCGAATGCTGCCCGAAAAAGCCCAAAAAATTTGGCAGTCTAGAAGAATTGAGGTGAGTCTGTAAATAAGACGGACACAAACATCTCTAATCCTGTTTTGTAGTGCTCATGAGCAAGAGAAGCAATACGAATGTGCGTACTGCCCCCATCGTTTCAAGGACCAAAATGAAGCACAACGTCACACAAATTCTCTTCATCTACGTCGCCACTCGTGGTCTTGTGGTGCAATTTCCAGCTACGAGGCAGTGTTTCATCCATCTCCGGGAAGACCACACGAGGTGGACACATGTGGCTATTGTGGTGAGAATTTTGAACGCACTGGACAGGTTGACGATCTCGGTATGGCTTTTGCATCAGAAACAGACTGGGAGCTGCGAATTAATCACCTCATCGAGGTTCACAAATATGGCGAGTGCAATCACGCAAAGAAGTTCTTCCGCGTAGACCATTTCAGACAGCACCTTAAACACTCTCATGCCGGAACAAGCGGAAAATGGACGAATATGTTAGAGAATGCATGTATGAAAGATGAGCCTTTACCTGAGCCAATACACAAGCAACCCCGTGGTCAGCCA
>Ga0247807_10000926_pt1 | contig 17896 bp, 9 predicted proteins | sample UWRJL074202C1_FD_179931 | JGI IMG/M metagenome (GOLD analysis project Ga0247807, IMG submission 179931) | Plant litter microbial communities from Arlington Agricultural Research Station in Wisconsin, United States - UWRJ-L074-202C-1 | ecosystem: Environmental > Terrestrial > Plant litter >...
TGCGGACAATATACGTTTATCCTCAAATATTGCTATGGCCTGAGTCAATCCAAGTCCATCAAGCTCCATGAACTCCATGTCCAGCCAAAGAGCGGGATATCGAGTATTAGACGGAGATGGGAATGGCTCGTTCAGCAACCGACCTCCATCGTGTGTTTGACTATCTATATAAAGGAGTGCGGATATAATAAGGCCTTCCCGTATAGCGGGAAATTCCAATTCTGTTTTCGAAAGTCTCATCGTAGACCATATATTGAGGGTGTCAGGCTCGAACCCTGTTGTTCTTAGGGGCAGTGCATTAAATTTGTTCCCACATTGAGTTGCTGGTGATGTACCAATTGAGCAGTCTAAATATATTTGTGGCTCCAAGAGTCTTGACTCAATAGCGGGTGACGTCTTGTAAGCTTCTGCTGGGTTCCATTCGGAATTTTCATAAGTATATGGTAGTTTTGGGTATGCATTGCATTGAGGAGGATCGATGCAGGGAATATCAATCTGTGGAAGAGCTGACTGGAATATAACTCTCCATGTCCGGTAGGCTTCATCGGGTGCCATACGGTAGCTCAAGTTTTCGAGAGCCTGTGTCCACGCACGCGAAAACCTACTTTTCATTTCAGATGCCGATCCCTGGAGGACGAAGATTTGTAGAGCGAATTCAAAACTATCAAAAAATGAGCCGATCGCAGCCATCGTTTCCCTCTCCTTCGATACCGGAGTTGAAGCGGATTCAAGACTCTGGAATATGATAGATATTGCTCGTGAATGTATGAACGGGGTTAAGCCTGTTGCCTCTTCTACGGCAAGGTCTTTCGAAAGAGCCAGGCATTGGATTGGTAGACCTTGAGGCATGCATCGTGGCAGCACTGTAACTGTGGGATGTTTTGAGACACGATACTGGCGCCATAGTGCATCTCTACCAATTGCAAGATCATCAATAAAACGATAGGATGCTGGAGAGCTCTTCGAGGCCAGAAATGGCGATGGCGGTTTAGTATGGCTGAGAGATTCATACCCTGGCTCTAGGCTAAGTTTTTCGATGCGTAGAGCCAAATCCAATGTGTCAATCCATACCGCTTCATAAATTTCTTGTTCGTTGAAATTTTGGAGCTGCTTTTGAAGCTCTCCACATGGGCTCATTCGCTGATTTATAACGTGATATATAAGTTGCAAACATCCTTCCCAATCTGAGAGTTGAAACGATGGTTCTTTTAAGGCCAGGCAGACTGTCTCAAACACTGCAAATATCACCTTGTTGGCTTCAATTACCTTGTTCTTAACATCTACTAGGGTAACGGGCTGGTGTTCAACAGCAACATTGGGCCAGCCAGAGAGTAATTCGATAGCTTCTTTATTATTAATATTTCGGTGTGCGAAAATTGTCTTCGCCGTTAACTAAAATTACTGTTAGCTTCCGTCCTAAATGCACCGATACTGGAGACTTACAGGATCTCTGACCCAGCGGCGACACCAGAGTAAGGTCTCACCGTAAAGAGCTATTGACCCACTGGCAGCCGCGAGCAGCAAGGCAAACTTAGCGTGAAAGGCTCGATCTTCCTGGGCTCTCGATTTGGCTGCCGTATTCTTTTTTTGGTCTACCAGTACTATAAAAATTTAGTCTTGGCCTGGTGAACATTAACATAGACTTACGTGTTGAGCGTTCAAAAGATCCTGGCTTGCCTTGTTCTAGCATTACGAGAAGTAGAACACTGCTTGTGTAAAAGGATGATGTCTGAGAGGAGTCTGATATTAGGATACTGAGCTCGGCGAAATCAGATGATTGCCGGATAAAATTATCTGTCTTGTTTACATTCCGTAATCGCTGAAGTAGTTCTATTGCTTCATTGCGTTCGACATCGAAAAAGACTTCACATGGCCACCCTTCGCCATCTAGCAGACCTTCTGGTGAATTGATATCAGCCATTATCTTTGGGCAGTGTAGAAAGACAATGCGAAGAAGTCGATAACGAAGCGCGCGCGGAGCCTTCTTTAGAATCTTCCTAACGTCTCTTAAAATCCTGTGCCGGTCATGAGGAGCATTGCAAAGAGCAGAGACGAGATAGCCTTCGAATTTTGGTCTGTTTGAGGGGTCACACCTTATCCAGAATAACATACTGAAGTATATGAAGCTACCAGTGTTGAAGGTAAGGTGGGTGCCTTCCTCTGGATGGGTATCAAGATACTTGATTACTAGATCCATTACCTCCTCGACATCACCCCAAGGTAAACGCTTTTTCTGCACTCTTCGAATAAGAGGCTCTATGATGTGTATCAGAATGCTTTTGCCAGGAATTTGGAGACCAGGTCGAGCAACAAGCTTTCGTAGAATATCTAGAGAGAAGAGCATGGATTCGGAGAATCTAGGTAACTGACTTGGTAATGGAGGTGAAGTTGTGAAAAGAGAGTCTAGGTACTTGTTGACGTGTGCAGGATAGCTGGGGATCTGATTGACAATGTTAAGACAGTGCCGTCTTAGCAGTTTATAATGGCCACTTATAATGCCAGTCTTGTTGCGGCCATCGAGAAGAGGGCTCTTCTCTTCTTGAAGCACACCATCCACAAACTCAGAGGTACATCCAGGGACAAGCATAGAATAAATGCTGGTTAGAGGCCGCTCATCAGAGGTCTTGAATGGCGAACTAGGATAGATTGATGGAAGAAGTCCTTGCAGAAGTTCGGTCATTTTCCCTCTTTGTTCAGCATTTTCTGGACGGTCGAGCTGCCGAGGAAGACACGATATAAATCTTTGGACTTCCCTAACCGAGAACTGGGAAAGTAATTTAAGAATTCCTAAAGTTCCTCCCAACCCATTCCACACTTGTATCCAGTCTCTTTGACGGACTAGTTTCTTAAAGCGCTTCATGGCCGCATACCGAATGTGGATAGAGAAGTCCTGTTCAAGAGCTCTAAGTAGCGTCGATGTGGAGGTTGAGATATTTATCCATATTGAAAATGTTGAGGGAGGTAAAGATTCGTTTTCTACGGCAGAAAACAAATAGCGAGAGATCTCATGCTCATCATGGTGTTGAAGTAGCTCACATAGATACAAGGCTAGTGATTTTGACTGTGACTGTAAGAGAATATCATGATTGATTTCATATCCCATCTTGTCGAGTTTCCAGCTGCGCAGCGTATATCCGCTTTGAATAAGATAAAGATAAAGATGAGGTTTCGATGTATCTTTGCAATTAAAAATAAAAGAGTGAGCAAGAGTATGATAGTTTATATATCACCTCTTGGGTTTCATTTAGGATGACCACGAGCGGAGTGACTCCTTCGGCATGCGTAAACTTGGCGAGATGCCAAGTCTTCTGCCTACATGAATCTCCTATTTCCTCTTTGGCTCTACCTAGGAAGAATTAATTCCTGGACAGGCTTCAGAACGCCACCCGATGAGCTCTAGAAATATATTTTGGCTATGGATGATTAAATTGTAGAGCAGAATCTGACTTAATTTGCCGTTTTCAAGGAGAGAAAAAGTAGTCGTGAGGAGGCTGGCACAGCTTTGTTGGTAGTTACGTATGATTGGACGATTGAAGAGAGGTTACCATAACATGACGAGTCGAGATACTCTGTGAATATTCTTTGCGCAAATTATATCGTGCCTGACGTTTAAAATAATTATACAATGCTAGTAACCCACCAGCGCGGAGACTATATTACAGGTAAATAATTTCTATATTCACAACTTTACTTCCCTGCCAAATTTAGGAAATGTGTTTAAGTCGTACCCGTTTCCCTTATCCAAACTCGTTTTGAAAGCCGGCCGCTCATAAACTAGCGTCAACCATTTATCTAGAGCAGGAAACTCGGTTGCTAGATTGACATAACTCCGATGTTGTATCATACTCAATGGAAACTCAAGCAATATATCAGCCCTGCCTGGACTTTTGCCCATGAAGAAGCCTCCCGACGGGCCTTCCTCGAGCTCTCTCTCCACATGACGTAAGGTTTTCCGGAGCAACATTCCATCCAAAGGATTGATCTTGTTACCTTTGATGTATCCGAATTCAACCATCAATATCTCTGACGTACTTCTGCCTAAGACGGCGGTAAGTGATGTCAACACCTCATCACGAATCCAATCCCCGTCTTTTAGCCCGAATTTGTCTTCTATATCGAACTTGCGGATCAAATATGTAGCAATGGCGCTGGATTCGGTAATATATCGATTTCCGTCGGCCGGCCCTGTGATAAGGATAGGAGCCTGTCCATAAGGTCCTACCGCAAGAAGGGCCGGAGGAGACAGAAATGGACGTTTGGGATCGGTTGAAGAGGTCCTTTCATGTAGAACGAGGTTGTATTCGATACCTAGTTCTTCTAGTAGCCACAATATCCTCTGGGATTGTGAATTCTAGGTAGGTTAAGTTAGTAGGGAATAGTTGCAGGATAGAGGGACTTACATTTAAATGATGGAGCGTGGGCGTGTTGTCTGCCATTTTGGAGTATTGGTGATAGGTAAAGAAAAAATGATTGAAACAACTTACCTTTTATTTACCTAAGAACTCAAGTCAAACTATTCAGAGTACGTGCCGAGCCCCACTCTACAGAGGAGGGGATATTTTCTTTACCAATATCGAATAATTTATCATCATTGCTTGATAGAGCTTATAGGGAATAGTAAGACGTCGGCAACTGTAAACATCTTTGGCTGATCCTGCAGCAAACTTGTTAGCCATTCAACATGAGATCAAACGCGAAAGTGCTGGCAATTTAATTGCATTGATACTGAGAAGGTTGTGATGCCTCGGTAAGTATTCTTCTATCCGTATCAGAAGGGGTAGATGTAAAGATATCAGTGTGCAACTAACAACACGCGTCTCTATGTAGAATAAACTTCATTTTGTTTCTAGACGTGATCATACCATTTATGATTCTATTTGCTTTTAATTTTTACTTATTTTACATATAACTAAATGATCCATCGCGTTATATTTTATAATGAGACACTAAAACATTGCCAGTATGTTTGAGAAAGTAGTTGTCGATTCTGGTGGAGTGGCTCAATTAAGTTTCAGAACGGGCGTTATGAAGGATCGTGAATAGTTACCAAATCATAGTGACCACCCACTAGAAGCTCCTTGATATGTGATAACGGATTATCAACTTGAAAGGTAATTACTTCACGTCATGTTTACATCGATTGAACTGATCAAAGCTGGTATAACTACCACTCCTGGTATTTACACGAATAGATATTCTTATTTACACTTCTTCTATAACTCTTGAACATCTCTCTTTCATACGCTCAAAACAACGTGGAAGAACAAGTGGATCAAAGCTCATGATGTTAAACTGAATAAGTCAACGCAAGATGATCTCACACATAGGTTACTTCTACTTTCAATTATGCAAATATATCACAATATAGAACTCGGATGTGAGTAGACAAAATATGAAATAGTTACCTCAAATATACTCGTCCTTAGCAAAATAATGAGCTCTCTCCAGAGATCAATTCAAGATTCTAAGCGGAATGGAAAGCGCTTGTAAGACTGGTTGGTAGAAGCTCAACCTAGAAGCCTGCTCACATCATATCAAACTTTCCAAGTCTCTGAATAAAGTTGTGCAAAGACCTAATATTAGCAAGATAGAGGGCTATTCGAGTGCATTTTAATGTATCAATGTTGTAGGTACAGTTCGTATCTCGCTGAGCTTGGGCCAATCCTCCTTGGTGCCCATGAAACATACCATAGCGCACAAAGCAATGATTTAAGAATGGCAATCACTGTTCATTGTTGTGGAATTTAGAACCAACAGCCATACTATCCAAAGCTGGAATGGTACAAGCGCCAACTCAGCATTTGCTACATTCATCCCATTCGCCAAATCACAACAATCTCACCGCCGTTGTCACAAAGGTGTCAAAGAGTAAAACAAGCGATTTATATATATAGAAGGGCCGATCGATCACCGCGGGTAACGACTCTGCAATCTCTTGAGTTTTACCCAAGAGGCTGAGCTTGCCCTCCACCCCCCCTCGAGCCCTCGACAAGCCGTAAACCAACAGACTGGCATACAAATACCGGCCTATTAGCTGTGACCAGTTGCGGTGGCAGTGCTGGCAATTGGTTCGAGATATCAGTTCGTGGAAGCATCCTCGCATCTCCACCCAAAGAAGCGATGAACCGACAAGGGGTCGACAGCCCACTAATAAATCTACGAACCCCGCGTTTCGATTCCTTACGAGATCGGGTAGTTGGAAATTTCCCTGGGAGATCATGATGACTGTTATGACCGCAATGACCGGCGCCACAGCCGCTTGACGTTGCACTGTCAGCGGTGGCCGGATATTGGGAACAAGGAGCTTTGAAACCAGATACCGCCGAGTGGTAACGTTTCAATTCAACTTGGGAGGGCGCGTTTGAAAACCTTTGGAAGATCTGTTTGGGAAAAGGGGTGGGTTTCACAAGATTGGGATTAGTAACACGGAGAGATTGCCTATTTAGGACGAAAGTGTTTGATCTGGGGACTGAATGAGTCTTTCTTCGATGTGCATTTGTTTGTTTGAGGGTTTGTGTATTGTTCGATTTTATAATTTTACTTCAAAAGTGAGGAAAGAAACCAATATACTCACAACTCGCTCTCGAACGTAAAGTCCAAGTGGAAAAGTGTCTAGCGAGTTTTGGACAGAAAACACACTGTAAATTACAATCTAAGGCTGAGGCCATGAAGTGCATTATTTTGATCTTCTGAATATTGTATTATCCTATTCTTAGAGCGTTCTGACCACCACGAACATAATCGTTATACATTATTTGGGAATCCTTATGTGCGCCCCATTCTCGTGAGTAGTAGCACTTGGAATAATTGGAGTGTTTGTGCTCCATCCTCGATCCTCCATATCGTCTAGTATTGCTCCTATATCAGACACTCCTGTAGAACAATACCACGCTTCACTGGATCTCTGCAGCCTAACTGATTTCCGTTCCGCTCCATCTCTGCATCCTTATATTGAAAGTGTGATTATTGAGTATGGGTGCTGTATCATAGCTTTGTAGCTTTGCGAAAGTCGTGATTATGAAATTCGTTTCTGCATAGGAGAAGAACACATCGCTTTCATTTTAATGCCGAGTGGTTGCTTCTCCATAGGATACTATAGAGTTCCCTCCGGATGGTCATGATATTTCGTCGAGTCCTTGCCATGAAACCTAGTGTACAATTCACACATTCCCGGCACTTCGCGGCCGATAACGACCGCGTGTATGTCTCTGTTCCCACTGACTAACAACATAAGGGGGTGGTCCAGGAGACGATAATGTTGGACGCAGTGAGTCACTTGAAGTTGAAGCAACAGCCCATCCAAGACTGCGCGGACCACTCGGCATCTCTCCAAAACCTTGCCATGATGGATCGTTCCAACCCTCAGCACTTAGACTATCCACAGTCATCATGGCCTGATGCAAAGTCTCTAGATCTCTCACACGCTGAGGATCATCTAATCTTCTGGGTTCTGGTTGCATGCTTGGAGCTGGAGGACTTGAAAACCCAGGCTCTGGCGCACGATACCATGGAGGCACAGACCAAGGTAAGTCGTCTTCTCCGAGACGAAATTGAGAGGGCGATGGTGGAAGTTCCTGGTTGATTCTGGCGCGATTGATCTGCGGCCGTTGGGAACTACGATGGTCTTGGGATACAGGCATTTCCGGCTCCAGCATGCTTTCCATGGGGACGCTCCTTTGGAAGGTTATTTCGTTATAAGGCATATCAAGTCCAAAGTCCACGGGCATGCTTGAAGTATGTTGAACAGGACTCACAAACATAGGACTGACAGGGCTCATAGGGCTGATAGGGCTGACGGGTTGAGTCCTATCCGTAAGAGTTGGGGGAGCTGAAGTGCCTCGTTGGTGCTGTTCTCTCATTGAAACTCCCAGCCTCCGTTGGCGCTCAGCGAGATCTTGTTGATCATAAAGGCGCTCTTGGATCTCTTGGTTGCCTCTTGCTGGCATTAAGATAGTGGGATGTCTTGAGAGGTCTTGCTCTTGTTGCTCTTGCGAAAGGAACAGTCCGTCTTCGTATTGCTGTCTAATTCTCTCCTCGTTCAACTTGGTCTCCATCTTCTTTGAAGCGTATTTCAACGATGCTACATGTGTTCGGTCTTCTGGTCTGACAGATACCCCAAACTCCACGTTCACAAAGATTCCCGGAGTTGCCCACCGTGAAGACGTTCTTGGTGGAAATCGCGGCTGTTCCCAGGGCGTCATACTCATCAGCATGGCAATATAGAAATCAAAACAAGACAGTCAGTCTAGTGACTATCAGAAGATGTTGCTGGTATTTAGTTGTTGGTCGTTTGTTAGTAGCAAGATGCACGGTTTGGCGATGGTATCGGTAAAGGGGAAAAGGAAGTGAAATCGAGGAGGATAGACGGTGTATCTACACTAGTTGAAGCAGAGCTACTGGAAGAATACGCGCGATAAGTGCGATGGGTGGGATGGTAATAAATGACATGGGATGAAACCTCCCCGAAAAGCAGCTTCCGGGCCAGCCAAACCCTATAAGACTGCGACTACTGCGACTACTGCTACGCCTGCATCGGTAGTCAGGCCGTTTGTTCGTATGTGCAGCGGTGCAGGCTATGATGGGCTCCGTGGCGGACAGGGCAGGGGAAGATGATCCTTCAGTCAACTTCAGTGCCATTTGACCCGTGGCTGTGCGGCAAACAAGCACGGTGCACACTGGACAGTGGACACTTAAGATGCATCCCAGTGGAAATTACTTCGAGTTATGCAGCGGCTCGCTCAATCGTACGCCGTACCAATAATTGTATCCAGCGCTACTCCTACCTGCTCACGTCGAGAATGTTGGCCATTTTGGAGTCGGTGGTTCTGCGTGGCCAACAAGTGATGAAGGACGCTCCCGGTTTCCACAGACCTGCTTGGGCCCTGATATTCCGAGAAATGTTACAAAATATCACCTAGTCCCACTTACAGAACCACGGATAACAATAGACGCGAGTTCCCTGCAGCAATCAAAAGAGCCGCCCGAATTAGCTGCCCGTGTACTCGGTACCAATTTACGCTATACACAAATGCTTTCGGGATAATGTATTCGTGACATCGGCTTTAACGAGCCCTGGACTTTCAGGGGTCACGAATGATCCAGGAGGGAGCTCACTCCTGTTCCCTATCTCATCCTATGCCACCTCTAAGCTTCCGGGTCAGCCACCGGTACAGGTCAACTGCGGCCATTGCATTGTTTCTTAGCTTAAGGTGCTGACTGCTTGCAAGACTCAACCTTCTACGACTGGTGTCATGACGTGTGGCTCGTAGCGATGGCCCTTGCTGCGGATTCATTCTTACGGCGTAGTAAGGAAATCACTGGGTCCCAGGTGTGGCTGGTTTACCCAATTCTCAGAAAAGAGCTGATGACCTAAGAAGAGCAATATTAAGGAACTAGCTCGGAGCTGATGTTGGGTATCCTTGGGAATTATCAAAGGAACATGAGGATTACGACTCTGCTCGGAGGCACTCTCTCCTCACGATATGTAAGCTCACTTGAAAGCCAAACCTGGTCATCATCTATCACATAGATGACGGCCGTTCAACTTATGCATCAATTTCCAAAGAGCTCAATAAAATAGTGGTGACGCCGTGGGGATACAGCCATCATCCTTGATGTAAAGCGTGTAAAGCTCCTTTACCATCTTCGTCTACGCCATCCGTAGACGAGTAACGAGCAGGCCAATCCCTTGGCTTTAATCTTCTTATGTCAAAAATATCCAAATTTCAATACTAGTGTCTCATGGCTAAGTTTGACCAAGACTCCATAACAGCCCGTATGCACGTAACTCACGCGTCTCGCAGACACTTGAAATATCCCCGTGCACCTTTTTTGGTGGAGGATTTCGGCTGGGTTGCCCGATTCGGCCATATTCACCTTTGCTCTTTTAGATGATCGCAGATTACAATAACAATCTCCTTTTTGCAGTCTTCTACCCCGCTGTTCCGTTGCTTTCAAATTCCAATAACCCAGAACGGGAAATTGTGACGAAGGTCGGATTGTTGATTGAATACAATTTCCCCAGTCGAATGTGCGCTGGTTCAAAGGAGCAGAGTGGAGAGTTCTATAAAGACCGTCATTCAGCTGTAGGGTGGGTAGTTGGCCAAGGGATTCACCGCTACGTCCTTGCTGAGGGAACGAAACTCCAAGGGTTCACACTCGAGCTTGACCTTCCCATCCGTATACTGATCTATTTATTGTTGAAGCAAAAAGGGCTCAACGGCAGCTGCATAGTAGGTCTATCTCCAGCCAGTCTCAGTCTGATTGTTGGCAGCAGCCGCTAGGTTCACTACGAAGACAAGAAAGGGGATGCTTCTTAGATCCTTCTCCTAATCTACTAAGCGAAGAATCTCACAGACTCCAACTTCCTCTGACTGTCTTGTGCAAAGCTCTACGTGATGATCATAATATTACTTACCAAAATATACCCGTATTGCGGTTGGTTTATAGAGATGGCCATATGTGTTGCGAACCCGTGTGCCGAAGCCGAGTGGTATCGATCAGTTTGAACTTTGAGGCTTGCTATGCTACACGGCTTTCTCCGGTGGCTGGTTTTGTTCAGGAGTACTTATAAGTACCCATGATCTTCTCAAGATAGGAAAGCTGATAATATTATGAAGTAGGAATCCTACAGTTGAAAAGACACTCCGTTTCGAAAACCCTAAAATAATCTCGTAGTCCTGTAAGCCAAGTCACCTGGACAATCAAAAATCACAAAAGTCAATTCATTCGATATGTGTACAATGATTCTGCATTTCCATAACGGTGCATTCTATCATTAAATGTCTGCGACAAGTTATGTCCTCATGACACCTTGCTAAACAGATCTTTCATGAAACAGCAGACCACCCAAAATGCAATACACATAAATTTATAAGAAGCAAATCCCGCATCGAATCCCAGGTAATACAGGCAATAGTCCTCCCAGACCCAGCCAATCACTCAAGACCAGCGGACATCATAGGATTTCCAACCCACTCTAGGCTGAGGGAATGAAAAGGATGGGGAAAAGTTGAACCAACCCTTCTTGCAAGCTAGCAATGCAGGTTAACGATCCTCCTAAGTCCAGCCAATCAATGAAGTCCAGCGGATATTTAGGGATTCACAACCTGGATCCCGGTGAAAGAAATAATCGAGAACGAAGAATCTGATGGTGTTACAGGTAAAGAAATAGTATCCTATCGCCATAATCTATGGCAATTTGATATATGACCAAGCAATAAAGACTAGCCGGTAACAAGACCCCTCCAGGGAAAGAGAACAAAGAGTTCAACGTGGTACGGTATGCCGAGAAACTTCATATACAAGTATAGAGGAATCGGTGCAGCCAAACGATTAAGTCCAGCCGCCACCAGCAATCCATTGAACTGCAGAAGAGTAACGTAGCCGAGAACAGAGCAAAACGGAAACCCTAGAGATAGCTAAGGTTTAGTTTTCAAAGACTTGAGCGAAACCATTGACGTCGTCATGGCCAGCTTTGCAAGCAGCCTCAGCCATAGCATGTGCAGTCTTGTGATTCTTGCTGACGTTCTTTGCAACCATAGCAAAATCCTTCACACGCTTTTGTAACGAAGCCTGGAACTCTGAAGCTTTGCCTTTGATCGCAACCAGATGGACTTCGTAGACTTCTGGATCCATATAGTCCTCCATGCCGGCATCGCGGGCGGCGCGCATAGCGTCTCGATGATCCTTTGCTGCTTCGCCTGATTCGACGTATTCCTTGAGGTACATTTCGTAGAAGCTGTGAAATCGAGTTAGAGGTTTGATCTTGATAGTTGAAATAGGAAAAGATCAGATCGACTAGTGGAAGACCTACGTATGGAAACCATTGATGCGAGTCTCGAGTTTGGCGAAATCAACTGGCGGGGCGATACCTCCACAGCATGCAGTTTCTTCGTTAATCTTAGCATGGACGGATTTAAGAGTAGCGAAATTGTTGGAAGCTTGCTCGAGCAACTTGCTGAGTGGAACAAGCTCAAAGCTAAGTGGCTCATTAATCGGATCATGCTCCATCTTCTCTTTGCCCTTGCCCTTCTCCTCGGCCTTCTTTGCCTTCTTCGCATCATTCTTGTCTTTCATGTTACGGAAAACACCGAATCCGAAACGAGAGCTTGACTTTCTCCGCTCCTGGGACTTCTCCTCAGTTCCGGCTTCGACTGATTGGCGAGGAGTCGTATGGCTCTGTCGCGCGGACGTGCTATGATGAAGTTGACGAGCAGTGACCTGTTCACCTTCATTCTGAGGACTGGTTGAAGTGCTTCGGAAGTCTTGTGGTCTATCAACCGGAAGTGCGCCACTGGCAAATGGACCATCATATGGAGAGCTGCTGCGTGAAGTAACATGGTCGGTGATACGTTTATGATCTCTTTCCTTCCTGGAGTATACTTCGCCGCTACTTGGCTCTCCGTTCTTGTCCTTGCCGTGAGACGAGGAGCATTGAGATCGATGACTTGAACTACTGTTAGCAGCTCTCTCCCGAATGGCATCATTGGCAGTTTTTCCCTGGCGAGAGTGTTGGCGAAGTTCCATTGATGATACCTTGCGTGATCCGACAGAGTTGAAAGAATGATCGAAGTCTTCAAGTCCAGAGATATTACCACTGCTGGAATGGCACTTTCTAGTACTAGGAGTCTGATTACGACTTGCCATAGGGTCTCCCTGGTTAAGAGAATTGGCATTGTATATCTCCGAAGAGGAAGCAACTCGTGTGGAACTGGCTGCAGCACGAAGATTTTTCTGCATCTCCTTGATGGGGCTCGACAATAACTCGGCAGTAACATCAGCATCCTGGCTAGCATTCTCTGGATCCAATGATATGCCATTGAATGGTGGTGATGCGTGTGAGGCAGCCGGAAAGCTACTGCTAAACTTATTACCTCGAGCTGTCGTATGTTTAAAACCACGGGGAGGAAAGGTTGCTGAGGCTGAGTACTTGGGCAGATTGGAGTAGGAGTCGTAAGAAAGATTACGGTTCAAAGCGGGTGGGTTATAGAAGCGGCTCTTGTCAGCACCTTCCGCGATAGGTGTGATGGGATGTTGGAAGGCCAATCCAGAGTTGCTACCTTTCAACTTTCCTGACTTCTCCAGAAAAGCTAGGTAGCCTGCCGACGGCTTATTCGTGCCTCTCTGGGCTGAAGGGATGTAACCAGTCGAGGTATCACCTTGTAGAAACTCCTTCAGTGAGGTTTTAGAATGGCCAGACTTGGCAGGTAGCGAATAATTTGCCTGATCATCAATCGAGTCATCATCAGAATCATTGCTTACTGAGCCCAAGGCAGCGCCAAACCCGTGAAGAGCAAGCCGATCGACCTCCATCCTCTCCAGTTCAGCACGGCGGTCTGCAAGAGATTGCGAGTTGCTGCTTTCACCAACTTGTTCGAGAGAGGCTTTGGAAAGAGGAACCTGGGTTGCTGTGCCTCGATCGGTGAAGGAGGGGAATGGTTCCTCTAGATTGGTGCCGCTTTGCCTAAGATTGGCTTTGGAATGTTTGATGGAAGGGCTGCTAACTGTCAGACGTTTTGGTCTAAGTAATCTTGCTCATATATGGAAGAGACGGCTGCAAGGAAGCAGAAGACATACTAATGACTGGATCGCACCATCTCCTCCTCGCTATCACTCTCAAACTCATAAACATTTCGTTTCGCAACACCTTCAGAGAAACGACTTGTTCTAAATTTGCCCTGTCGAGCATCTTCAAAGATCTGAGAGTGGGAAGTAGAAGGGGTCGGAGCCGAAGACATGCTACTCATGGACATGGCTGCGCCAATTCTGCTGGAGCCCAAAGGCTCTAGGGGATGAATTTAGTTACTGGATTTGGAAAACACGCATTTTTTGGGACTCGACTTACTTTTCTCTCTCTCTCGATCCATCCTATCCGGAGAACGCTCGCGTAGTACAAGCTCCTTTCCGTGGTCAGATCTAACCGCTAATTCTGTGCTGATTAACACGCTTTTAGAACACTTGTCGGAGACAGAAGACCCAGAAAGAGGAGTGATATCAATGTCTTCAAAGTCCTCAAAATACGAGGGGTCCTTGAGAGTAGTCAAATCTCCTGGCGTCGCAGGAGCGCTCGCAACTGCCTCAGCTTGAGCACCGCTGTCCAGCAAGTCTTTCTCGTAGTCCAATTCAGTCTGCAAACCCACTAACTTGTCAGTTTCTGCAATCGTACTATCACCGTCCCTAGCTTCAGCAACCGTCTCTGAGGCTCTGCGTAATGGGCGATGGCGTTTCTTTGGCGACGAATTGCTTGGATCCACGGTCTCGTAGATCTGAAACTCCTCAAGGGTGACCTTTGCATCTGGAGTAGGTGGGAGCATCTCGCCATACCCAGGGCAGGAGGGTCCAATCCGAATCTGGTAATCCATAGTTGCTAGCTGACCCGAAGCGAGCCAATAATGTTTGTTGGTTTTGAATTCTGTAGAAGTTGCCAGTCGCTTCACTCCTTAAGAGGCATAAACTAAAAAGTCTCCACTTGTTAGCGCGAGGCTGGACTTGTTTAGCTCACCTTTCAGGTGAAGCTAGCGATTGGATATAAACTAGTCTAGATATCAGAGTGAATATGGTGACACTTGACAGGGTGCTATAAGTTTGCTCATGCAGGGATTGTATTCACTACAAGAACGATGGCTTTGCTCTTTGAGATTCTAATTGGATCAAACTGTTATGGTAATCTTTCAAATTCTCGTTCCTCTAGATAGCATGAAACAAATAAGTTTGTCATGATAACTCTCAGTTCCAGAGTTTTGTATTCAGCTCTGTTGCACACTTCAAAGCAAGTAAACAAATAACCAAACACAATTTGTAACGCATGTTACCGACTATTGGAAGTTACGTACTTTTATTGTCCTTGATCATTGGAATGAAAGAAGCTGCTAGTCGTCATAAAACCCAGATCTAATACCTACCAGTAGTCTTCGCATCCTTGTGTAGATACATACCCTCTCAAGTTTTGAAGGTTATCTTCCCCCAAAACCCTATGATGTAGTTTAACCCACTGAACCATAAAGATAGTTCAGAAATATCTGTAGTGGGACCACTAGTGTAAGATAATAGCTCCGAGGTAGAATAGAGCGTGGATCAACCAGCGGAACCAACCCATTGTAGCTCCAGGATATTCCTCTGCCATAGGTTCTCCGCACTTGCATCGAGCTCTACCAAGGAGCATTGGTTCATCTCCTTGGGGCCATAGTATCTATGAGCGTTAGCTACGTAGTCTCAAAAAGAAGGCGGCTAACCAAACATACCTCTCCTCCGTCAGTATTCAATGAATCATAGGACAATCGATCAAGTGGCCCAAGCTCTTGGTTACTGTTCAGAATTGCTCCGAACTTTACTCCCCTCATGAAAGCTAGATTGCTACTCTGTGATGCTCTATTATCCTCAACTTCAACGTATCAGATGGATGAGTCTCTAGAATACTTGGGAAAGACTCACCTAATACTGAACAAGTCTGTTGTAGTGCGATATTGTTCTCTGCCAATCTGGCGCTGACTTCAGTCAAAGTAGTGATTGCACTATTTGGTTGGCAACTGGACATTATCAATCTCTGAATTGTGTTCAAATTCGTCTGAAGATCAGAAACTGCTTCTAGCACCTTCTCTAGATTTCCAAGTTTAATAGCGTTAGCGACCTCTTCGTGGATGAGTGCTGGTATTGACGTTGTGCTGTTGCTTTCCAGCTGTTCTACGGCTTGGCACAACGTAGCAAGCGTACCGCCTTGATCCTAAAACATCCTAGTCAGCTCTATACTTATACCAGAAACCGATTCACCGAGATTCTCACACACCGTAAGCTGGCTGCTTATAGCTACTAACATCTGCCAGTGGTGGGCTTCAGACTCCGGGCTTTGGCTCCTTTGGTCATTCAGCCGCTTTCCCAGGACATCAATTTTTCTATGAATATCTTGCTCAAGTTTGGCTAGCGGAGAGGGATTTTCTAGGCAATCTCTCGGCAGTTTGCCCCTTGATCTTAGATATGATGGAAAACGCCCCTGCTTGTTGGTGCTGTCTCGCTTGTGATACATAGATCGACGTACCATCGGAGACTTATCTGATAGAGAATCATCTCCCTGAATACCATCACTTCCAGGACAAGCGACATCGCCGTTACCTTGTAAGTGGCTTGAGACTCTTTGAAGGATAGCCGTTGGTGGAATGAAATCCATGCTTTCATTCAGTTCCTCATTATCGCTCACGTCGTCGGTATTATCATGTTCGTGGCACCTCTCCTCATTTGTTGCATGGCTATCAGTCGCTAGCTTCTCAGCAAGGACTTCTGGATGGGCTTTCCAGACTTTCAAGGAATCTATGTTGATTTCCGATAGCACTAGATAGTCACCACAATCAACATCGGTTGCATCAAAATACGATACTTCCACACTTCAGCTCAGCGCGAGTGTGTCATACAACTTACAGGAAACTAGCTCTAGTTCTTTAAACCCTCCAGATCCGGCCGTCTTGCGAATGACACGTTCGAGGTGACGCATATGATGTTCAAAGCAATTTTCTGGGCTCATCGAAAGCTCCACCCCAGATGTAAATGGCTTTGCCTACGGAGTTGTATACTTTAGCATTGCTTCAGGAGGTGATTATGCCAAGCTAGTAGTTGTGTACCAGGAGTCTTACCTTCTTTTTGGAAGAAGTATCAAATGCTTCAGCTCCCACGTCCAGCGCGTCAACGTACTCAGCCATTTTCTTTTCACCACCAAACTGAGCCATTATGTCTTCTTCGCCACCTGATGTGAGTTCACCCTCATCGCCAGCATCATCATCAGTAGGAAGATAGACTGCATCATCGAGAAGATTGTTTGGACTGATATGTGAAAAATCGCTTGACTTGTTGAAAGTATTCAATTCTGGATCTGCAGGCGGAAGTGAACCGGATCGTGATATTTTATCTTTTGAAGAATTGCTACTGTCGCTGGTAGTTCCAGACTGGGAATAAAACACATCTGGGTGTTCACCATGCTCCTCCACAGATCTTCGTACCTCCTCTAAAAACAGCCTGTGCTCATCTCTGCTTCTCAGGGTCTCAGAATCCGAAGGGGGATATTTGACGTCGAAAGGCACAGACATAGCGAGGCTATGGGCAGTCGTATCCAGGCTCGAGGTGCTGAATAATGTATTGTCTGGATCCTCTCTACGTTCCTGACACAATAGTACATCAAAGGCGGCTTGACCAAGAGAATCCGTTTCTGGCGGAGGAGGTGTAAGTATGTCGATAGGTTGATTATTACATTCGTTATACGCAATCGGGGTTTTGGTGTTTCCTAGGTTATTGTTCTCATATTCTGTGTTTTTTGAACCACCACCAGCTGCACCGACCGCTGCTGAGTCTGGTTTATAAATTTAGCCAAGCCATATTAGGAATATTGTGAATCGCGTGAACATTTATTTACCTTCGGTCTTGGCAATACTACATTCAACTCGTTTTGAGCTAGCGTTTGGCATATCCTTTGATAACTCACTACCAGCTGGAATCGAAACCAATGCCTCCGCATAGCTTCGCCCGGGACTGAGTCTCGACGGACTCAGACTATCTGGCGACGAAGCGTCTGCGAAACTTTTCTCTTGGCTAGTGCTTGACGAACGACTACTTCAAATGAGCATCCGCTGATATTGAAAGTGTTGTAGGACATACATACTTCATCTTCCTCTTTAGCACCAACCGAGAATGGCGACTGTTGAGAGGAGAATTTGGAGCTAAAATAATGGCATCTGGATCATGGTCACTCGAGCTGCTGCAGTTGCCGTCTGCTCGCCAGCTTGTTCGCAAGACAAGTTTATCGCTTTTACGAAGCGTGCGGAACTTCTTTGGGCTGCCACACTCGACGCGAGCTTCGCTGTCACTAGAGCAACTATTTACCTCCATGCTGAGCGATACTATGCTGATGGTGCTG
>Ga0247807_10000927_pt1 | contig 17895 bp, 21 predicted proteins | sample UWRJL074202C1_FD_179931 | JGI IMG/M metagenome (GOLD analysis project Ga0247807, IMG submission 179931) | Plant litter microbial communities from Arlington Agricultural Research Station in Wisconsin, United States - UWRJ-L074-202C-1 | ecosystem: Environmental > Terrestrial > Plant litter >...
CGTACATTTCTCGGTGTGTGTACGGCTGGTGCGTAGCGGCCTGCTCAATGCGAATAAGATATTGACCAGCTGGGATCTCGGCAGGCATCCTGAACGTGAATTGCTTCTTCTTCCATGCAAGCCAAGCACTATCGGCAGTCGATCCAACACGATGGCCTAGCTGGTAAACCTTGAACCAATCACCAGACCCGTCATAGTCGCGGACATTGCCAGGGGCTTTCGACATGTAGATCTACGTATTGTGTAGCTGATTAGTTGAAGTCTGAAGGTTACTTAAACGAAAGGCACATACTTGAACAGGCCCGGGGTGGTAGAGTCCATCGGTACCGGCGTAGGCTTGGAAGCCAACAACGTCTTGACCAGCCGTGATCCGGTAGGTCTTGGGCTCGTTGCGATGGTTCATGGACCCCTTGTTGCAACGAAGATCATTGCTGTTTAAGAAAGCGCCGTCTTCCCAGGAAGGGTTCAAGAAGTTGTCGTGCTTGCGCGCATACTCCCACTCAGCGGTCACCTGGCCATTGACAACGAAGTGAGGAAAGAAGTAGTGCGCAATGGCAGCAGAAGGCATGAGGCCCGCAAGGGCAAGGATCGAGACGCCCTTCATTGTATAGATATCCGGCTGCGCTGTCTTCAGAGTATCTTTGGCTGATAGATGAAAGAATGAGAGAAATGATGAAGGTGTCCTGCCAAATTCCCGTTGGATTCAGCAGGAGCATCAGAGACACTTATAGTTTCGTAGAACTAATGAATGTTAGCCCGTGCTTCTCTTAAGTGGTGGAGAATAGAGAATGGATGAGAAGCACTTTTAGAAGGTGACCCGCGCCAGTAATCTCCTGGATATTACCAGTTGAAGAAGTTCCAAGAAAGTTCCAAGACGGGACCGACCCCATCACGTGCCTGCTATGTGCCTATCTACGTGCCTAATTACGTGCCTACTATATGCCTATATACGTGCCAATTATAAGCTCAAATTTTATAGTAATATTATATCACATGAATGCACATGACTGCACTGCCAAGGAACTGTCGGGGGGCCAAACCGACGGTTCCTGTCAAGGACCTGGACTCACGATGAAAGCGGAGGAGAGGTTCCTGTCAAGGACCTGGACTCACGATGAAAGCGGGGGAGAGGTTCCTGTGCGTAAAACGTGTGTAAAGGTTTCTTGTTTTGGTAAAGTCTGGGGAAGGAAGCTCTCCGTACGGGAGAGGTCTAAGTATGCTAGCTAATGAGGGTGTGTGCCTCAGGCCACAACAGTTCCGAAGCGACGGTCCCCCATAACACACACTTGTGTTCCTCCAAATTCTTATCCCGTCGGCTATATTATGATTGGAGGTATGCGATTACCTCCATTCACTTCTCTAATCTTTGTATTCCTCGATATCTCTCCGACGGCTGCTCGGGAATTTTCACGACCAATTGCAATCAATCTTAATGCTTTTGAAGTCGAGAATAAACAAGTGACGGTGAGGGTCTGGGGTCCCCTTCGGCCTGCCCTCCAAGGCGCCATCTCTTGAAATCTCAAGCCATGCAGTGTGGGATGTGACCTTTGACCCAAACAACAGCAAACGGGTCACCGGTGTCAGGTGCTATGATCTTATAGACAAGCAACTACGAACATACAAAGCCAAAGCTGTTGTTCTCAGTGCCGGCACTCTCGAGTCGGCCAAATTTGCTCTCAATTCTGGCATCCCCAATGATAAAATCGGCAAGGGAATCGTTGACCATGCCATCTACTATCGACATTTTGTCATCCCCCAACCGCCCAAAAAGCGCTTGGCCTCACGCCTCAGAACCCACGAGTAGCCTCTCCACGAATGGAGCCGCAGTCCACAAAAATCTTAATTCGACACAAGTCCGCAACTTTGCAGAACCACGCCTTCGACATCATTCTTGAGCTGGGCGCGCAATTCAACCAAGGTCGCTTTGTTGACCGTGACCACATTGAAGCAGACCTAGCAATCAGAAATGGATATCTCCTTTGCGAGATCGTCTTCCAGTTCTACGCTCCACTCATAGATAACAACACTGTGACACTGGCCCCAAACGGAGGAAATGCTGCTCCCGTCAACGTCTACATGGAGCGCGCCCCAGTAGCCAATGAGCTCATTGTCGAAGCTCGCAGCGTCGCAAAGCAGATCTTCGATAAATTTGATGCCCAATCTATTCTCGGAGAAGACGGTTTGTATAGCCCTGATGGTTTCCCCAAACTTAAAAGAGGCGGACGTGGGAGGTGTGGCTCATGAAGTTGGAACTTTGAGAATGCCTATTGATAGACAGAAAGGCGTTGTGGATCAAGATCTTAAGTTTGAGGGCTATGAGAACTTGTATGCTTGCGATAACTCGGTTTTCCCTTGTTCACCGGCGGGGAATCCGAGTTTGACGCTTGAGGCGCTTGCGAGAAGGTGTGCGAAAGCAGTAGCTGCGAATGTTAGTATTAAGGCTAGATTGTAGGCGTAGGGAGATCTTAGGGATGCAGACACACCTTGCGTCGGATGGATCTCTTAGCTAATTATAAGCCTGAAACCCTTTGAATAATTGTTGATCTCCTCTCACACCCGCTTGAGCGCCTTTTCTCTACCTTCACCATAGATCAGCGGCATAAAGACGTCGAAAATGCCTAGTCGAGTGCGTCGTTGGGAATACATGAATGATTTTTTCGTATACAGTCATTACAGTACTTGATAAACAAATTAATTACAGGGAAAATTAAGAAAGTGGATTCTCTGACAGTACACGGCTCAGGGAAATTTCGATCCATTGACCTTTACCACCTGCTCGAGCAGTGCTACAAGGTGCCGCTAAATTAATGTTGCCGCTTTGAAACTGCTAAGCATAGCAGAATAGTCGTTTGCACAGGCTCTTGTAGTTGGATGCTCAGAGCCTAATGATGACTGGAAGCCACTGAAAGCCCTTTTGTAAAGTATCGATGCTTCTTCATACTCGTGTTTATTCTGAAGTAGATAGGCAAGACAGTAAACACTCATAAGCGTGTCCGGGTGCCTCTTGCCGAGCACCTCTTCCTTGATCTCGAGAGTTTGCCGGTTCATGGCCTCCGCGTCAGCGTACTTGCCCTGGCTATCGAGCACGAGAGCGAGGTTGCTCATGGTCGTGAGCGTGTCCGGGTGCATTATCATAAAGGAGGTTCACTGATTTCAGTCCTAAGCAGAAAGCGTATCCGTCAATCTCCATGGCACCGCACTCATCACGACATGTCGAGCTGCAGCAACCTCTTGAATTTCCCTAAATCAATTAATGTTAACACCATCCCTAGTAATCATAGTAGCATCTGCTCACTAACCCAGATGCGATGGAACCATGGTTGTTGAAGCAGGTTGAAGATTTTTTCCTTCTTCGAGGGCTCCGTAAACTCCCCATTAGCAGCGAGGCGTATATCCTCGAGTGCTCCATCTACATCTTCTGGCGCCTCTCCAAGCCAAACAATAACACGATGTGCATAGCTATAGATCGTCGCCATAACCTCAACCTGTCGACCCTGCTCCTCTGAGCTTTTTTGGTTGATACAGATAGCATCTACCCATATGATTCGTTCCAAAAAATGGTCTCGAAGGCGTGATAGCGCATCCTGTAGGTTTAATGTGACAGGAAATTGACCCCCATCCACACAGATAGGCCACGTCTACCCCATACATAGGATAAATACTCGTACCAATGAGTTAGTGAGCCCAATTTCTATAAAGAATAGTTTCAAACCTAGTAATGCAAGGGCGCAGCCTCATCTTCATTCGGCAAAAGGCGGAGCAGGCGGAGCAGGCGAATATTGTCGCCCGTTTGTGAAGAGAAGAACCTGGGTAAGAAGACATGGCACAAGACGTGTGGTTGAGATTATTCTGATGAAATCTGTCATGAGAGTAATTGCTATTGAACGGTTAATACTGCACTGTGCATGCTAAATATTGTGAGTTGTCTTGAGTTTGAATTGTAATGTTGCGCCTAATGTATGATCAATCATACATTGCTTAGTAATAATCTCGGATCACAGTGAGGCGGAAGCGGGGTACTGCGCTTGACTTAGTATGGCATAGCTTCCTAAGATCGCTGTCTCATACTTAAGCAAGGCGACTTAAAATAGCGCCTTTGAGGGGAAGCCGGTTTTGCAAACCACTGTATCATTTTTTTCGGCACACCGGTTTTTTCGGCACGCAGGGATGGACGTTATGTGGTTTTGTCTGCTATCAGCACCTTGCATCGGTATCTAACCAGACCGCCAAGTTATAAGACTTTAAACAGTGGCTCTTTTTCTTCTGCGGATGGCCGAACAGTCTGTCCTCAACTGTGGTACAGCTTCAAGCCTTTTTGTAGAAACTCCTGCTACAGTATGACCGAAGAACAGGTTCTCGACGGCGATGCGGCTTTAAGCCTTCTATGTCAGCCAGGAAATCCATTTACAGAAAATTTGCAATATTTGTGGAGCGTTGACGGTTTGCCACTATTTGATATACCGTTTCTTAGAATATGGGGTGCGTTTCGGCACGCAGGGACAGACGTTACTTCAGCTTCCGAAATTATTAATAGCTTGTGCTTTATCCAGAATTTTTGTCTTGGCCAAAGGAAATAGACGTGCGAGCTCATGGGATGGAACCTTAGCAATGTTGAACATCAGAAAGAGTGTGAAATCCGCGTTATTGAAGATAAGATGCGTATGCTTCCAACATTAACATGTGCTGTGAGCGTTCTCCATTCTCCAAACGCATGTTCCTCGCAACTTAACGTCGACACCATCCAATCCCATTTGCTGTTAGGTAGCTGGCTTTTATGTATAGTCGATATTAAGCGTGGCTCTCAGAAAAAGTAAAATATAAAACATATGGTGGTACCAATCATAAGTGCCACGTCAGGAAAATAAATCTTGGTTTCATCCCACACACTAAACACCTCTTTGCGGGGCTTTCGACCTTCTTGACATCCTAGGTACGAAGTTACTTCGTTCAATTCAAGAATAATAAATCGCCCAATATGCCGAGTAGCTGGAGCATGAAGCTCTTCTTTGGAGTCGGACTCCTATGGACCGGTTTCTTCGCATCCCGGGTCCTTCGCTGGGTATGGATCTATGTACGCCCATCATCAGTTGGCCGTTACCTCCACGAGACAGATGGAAAGCCAGCATGGGCACTCGTGACGGGAGCTTCAGAGGGGATCGGTCGTGCGCTCGCACGAGAATCAGCACGGAGAGGCTTCAACGTGATTCTTCACGGTCGCAACCCCGCCAAGCTCGAAGCTGTTATTTCAGAACTACACAAAGAGTTCCCGGCGCGGGCGTTCCGAACATTTATCGCAGATGCCATGGCGGAGGAGCAAGAAATGAAAGCAGATATTGAGAGGTTTGCGGAGGAGGTCAAGGGTTTGAATCTGACTGTGTTGCTTAATAACGTGGGTGGTATGCCATCGTCGGTCGTGTCACGTTTTTCAAGCTTCGACCAACAAATGTGGTCAGACACCGCGGACACCATCGCACTGAACCTGTCCTTTCCCACGCATCTCACCAGGGCTCTTCTTCCTCGCTTGATTACCAACCAGCCCAGTTTGGTTATGGCAGTCGGTTCGATGGCTGACTACGGACAGCCATACCACGCTGTATATGGAGGCTCCAAAGCGTTCCTCATGACATGGTGTCGAGGTCTCGCGCGTGAACTCGCGGCTGAGAAAAAGGACATTGAGGTATTAGGTATAGTCACAGCTGAGGTTGCGGATTGCTCGCACAACTTCCGCAAAGCCAACATCGTCATGCCGTCTTCTTGGACGTACGCAAAACATGTTTTTGACAGAGTTGGCTGTGGGCGTGTGGTCCTTAATGGCTATTGGTCTCATGCACTTATCAGATCAGTACTGGATCGCTTACCGGACTCTGTGGTTGGTTTTATATTGATGGAAGGTATGAAGGTGCAGCAGGCGCAAAATGAAAAGCATCGGTAATCTTTTGCATTTGAAGCCAGGGCTTCTGCCATGTTTCTCATATCCCAATGTACAAATCACAATCCTGACTGCTACGATTCAATCTCTCTGATATACAATAACAGATATCAGGTCATTTTGAAGCTAAAGATACCTCCACACAGACTTCCATTTGAATTTTAGAACAAATCTTGATCATATAACACGAAACATATTTTCCCTCACCCCCCTCTTCAAACCTACTGCTTTTCCACCCTCGTACTCAATTCCAGCACCTCCTCCTTCTCCAGAGATGCCTTCCAGCTTTAACCTGAGTTCATCATCAAGCTCTGCTTGCGTTTTCCGTTTTGGTTTGGATACCACCTTGTCAGATGCTGTGTCTGAGGTTATCTCTTTTGGCTCATCCTTGACTTCTTCTGTTGTTGATTTCTATGGTTTATTAGTAAACATTCTCAAATAATTGAATAGAAGATGAATTCATGACGAGGTATCTACTTTTGAGTCAGGGGATGCTTGTATACTGCCAACCGAACGGCTACCGGCCACGGATTCAGGCCTGAGGGCAAGCACCTGCACCTGGCGGCTGGCGGAGCGCGCAAGCATTCTCGAAGTTTGAATTCCTCAAAATTCACAGCTTAGTGATTAAGAGACCGAAGGATAGTGATTATGTAAAAGTAGATCTGAAAGCCGCAACCGAAGGTGAATCTTGAGATCAAAAATGCACGTTACATCATAGCCAAAAGCAGGGGCTAGAGTCACGAGTTCGAAGGAACATCTCGTGTCTCGGGATTCATACCACGTCTCTAAACGAAATGATTACTGGAGAGCAGTATTTGCCAGGCTAGGATGAGGTAGCGAAGATGAGGATCAAGATGATTATATAGCCACTATGTATATATATATATGCACGTGACAGTGGTATATTTCTTATGGTGGTGTTCTGGGATTTATCGAAGAGAATGATTTTAATAAAACTATATTGATCATTGTCAGGCTAATCTTCTTGATATTGCTTTTTTCATCATGATAAGAAATTCTATACGAGTAATCTTCGTTTTGTATATTAGTGCTCTTGTCCAGGCTGAACACTCAGACAAATAGTATAACTTCAATAGGAAGTGATGACTTGTTATCATTGGGTAGGCTCTGGGTACGAAACCGGATATATGATTCAATTCAAATAAAGCTTCGTGCTCTACAGTGTTAAAACTTGGTACAGGCGTTGAGCACCAGCTGGAATCCTCGCATCCGCTGCTAGGAAACACTAAACTTCTTGCCCCACTACCACTTCCCTCGAGTCGTCAGCTTCAAGTATACCAATGTTACATATACCTGGTAAATGGGAATTCGAGTTCAGCGTGGTATTCTTTATTGAGTACAAACCTAAGTCGCTGGGAACCAGAGCTGAACTTGAAGATTTAGATGATTACAAGTCATTCTGATTTGAAAGACACTTACTTCATTTCTTAACCTTTGGACATCCTTAACATTGTATGTTAGCACTTGTTAGCATTATATTACATCATTGCCATTGCAATGTTTATTCTGGAATATTTTCATGGTGAGGAGTACAGGCTAGTACCACTCAAAATATTATTTGACATAGCAGAAAGATAGATTGACTCTACTGGACTAGCACAAATAGAAAATAGAACTCAATGAGTCATCTAGGTCTCTTCCCGTGTCCGCTTCCATTGAACTTGTTGAATATAACTAGGGTAATGACCATTGTTGAAGCTTGACACTAGAAGACTCGTTTCAGCTTGTATTAGTGCCATACTAATTCTGAAGTTTTGAACTAATAGTAAGTAAAATAAATAAATACAGATACTTCTCCTATACAAGAGATCAATGATTTAGAAAGAAAGATCTAATTGTGCTTGACTAGAATGCGCAATATGACATATTACCATTTGTTGGTAAGAAAGACACGGTACCACAATTAGCTATTGCCATGTCACGATACCTCACCATCTTAATCCAAGACAAAAAATCTATACAAGATTGTATGTGATCCTAGAACTTGAAGCATAGGTTCCGTATAGTAAGTGGATCTTAATTACGATTAGTGCACGGCACTTATTCCACCGGGCGTTGTCCGCAACTCATCGGGCATCGTCCGAAATCCACCCCAAAACTAGCTCGTCGGAAGCCCGATGATAGTCTTGACGTCCATGTCTCCACATCAACACCATTACCATTGGATGATATAGTTAATCGTGCTATCTCAACGAAATTTCCTTCCACCATGTCCGTCATTTATAGACGGTGCTAAGTATTATTTGGAAGATAAGCTTTAGGATACTGCCTTCCTATATGGCAGCCCGCCCCTCTCTATGGCGCCAAGTATTAGCACAAGAAAGCTTCACGATCCGGGGTACTATTAAGAGCATGTTTTGAAAGGATATTCTAGAACTTGTTCTTGTCCAAGAATACGTAGCATCGTACTCGTAGACGTCAGTGAAGGGAAGATAGTGGCCCTCGAATCCTTTCATGCTCTCTGTTCAGCCCGCTCGTATATTTGCCTATTCATGTACACCGTCGTAGATACGAGACCGAGTTAATTGCATTGACAGTATGGCTTTGGAAACTGACATGTCTCCGGACACTATGTCGCCCATTGTCCATATCAAAACTAATATTCTCCCAAAATCAAAACTCATCGTCGTGTTTTCTGGTTTGGCTTTCGCCCTTCTCGTGTCCTTCATCGACCAAAACTCAATTGGTGTCGCCTTGCCTACCATTGGGAAGGATTTGGATGCGGCAGAGACTATTGCTTGGGCTGGTACCTCGGCCTTAATCGCCAACACCGTCTTTCAGGTTCTCTATGGACGGTTATCGGACGTGGTAGGGCGGAAGGTAGTTTTCCTGTCGGCAGTAGCTCTGCTAGCTGTTGGAGACTTACTGTGTGGTTTTGCGAAAACAGGCCCACAGCTTTATGTTTTCCGTGGTATCGCAGGGGTGGGAAATGGCGGTATCACAGCTTTGGCGATGATGATCGTCTCGGATGTGGTGACATTAGAAGAGAGAGGAAAGTGAGTGGTAGTATATTCGATCAGATGGAACCGAGATTCTGACTAGATAACAGATACCAAGGCATTATTGGATCTTGTGTTGGCCTGGGAAATGCTATCGGTCCATTCATGGCTGCCGGATTTGTTTCGAAAACGACATGGAGAGCTTTGTTTTGGACGATATGTCCTCTGGCATGCGTGGCTGGTGTGGTGGTTGCCATTATTTTACCGCCTAGCAAAACCACCGGGAACACCAAGCAGAAGATGAAAGCCATCGACTACTGGGGAACATTGGCGAGCTCAACGGCGGTAATCCTTTTGCTCATTCCAATATCTGGCGGAGGTACATATTTCCCCTGGGATTCTCCCATGGTTATTTCTATGCTGGTTCTGGGCTCAATTTCGATGTTGGTCTTTGTGTTGGTGGAGTGGAAGTTTGCCGTTATGCCTATGATGCCTCTTCATCTCTACCAGACTCCCGCCGTCTGCGCTATCCTTATCCAGAACATCTTCATCGGCATTGTCTATTTCTCACACCTCTATTTTCTACCCATATATTACCAGAACACACTACAAATGACTCCAATAAAATCGGCTGCGCTAATCATGCCATTTGTGGGTAGCCAGGCGGTTTCATCCATTCTTTCTGGACAGTACATTTCGCGCATGAAACGATATGGCGAAATCATTTGGATAGGTTACTCACTCTGGCTTGTAGGTAGCATATTGTTGATAGTCTTTTTCAACAGGACAATCAAGCCATGGGCCATTGCACTCATTCTCATTATTGAGGGTGCCGGCGTAGGTTGTGTTTTCCAGCCTACACTAGTAGCAGCACAGGCGCATTCTTCGAAAGAAGACCGCGCCGTGGTGATATCCGTGCGGAACTTCATACGAGCTCTTGGTGGCGCAGCAGGGCTTGCTATCTCGTCCACGATATTCTCTAACGTCTTGAACGCTCACACAAAATCACTACCAATCTCCCTGCAAGATCATATCCGCAACGAGAACCTTGGCACTGCGGATCTGAGCATTATGACCGAGCAGCAGAAGCAAGTTGTGTTGAATGCATATGCTGCAGCGAGTCGTGCTGCGTTCATTTTATACGCGCCAGGCATGGCCATATGCGTACTGTTATGTTTCTTCATCAAGGACAGAGGCCTCCAGAGACCGGCGGAGAAAGCAGCAGCACAACTTTCGTCATCAGAAGGAAGTATCAAGAGCGATTCTGGGACACATATCCCAGCAGACTCACTGGATAGAACAGAGAAGGGAGAGCAAGAGAAGTCATCCGGCAATGGACCTTGTGAAGGATCAGTGGAGAAATTAGATGAGGTTTTGATTAAAGCTGAGGCTCAAAGTGACGCTTCGATGAAACAAGAGATAAATCGCCATGCATAATGCCAGGTGTTGGAACAATTAAACAAAAATAGAAAGTTAATGATATGTCCTAGAAGATGATTGCCATAGTGTCCTGGAAGTTTTTTGAAATTCTCTCGTGCCCCGGTGAGTCTCACTATCTTGATCCACAGCTACGAACAGAAGAAAACCCAAGCCATTCTTTTGGCAGCTCTACAGCAGTGTTCTCTTAGTCACCACAAAAGATCAGGCATCAGCAGATCCTATACATAGTTTCCCTCATGGGTATACCACGTCTCGCTTATGTCACGAGCCATCCGGGGGGTTTGTAGCTAAGTTTTTTGTGTCAAAGAAAAAGACACATATTCTTTACAACTCTAAACATTCATTCCGTACTTACTCTTGCTTTACCATTTGCTGTCAACAAAATTTGCATTGTCATCTTCCACGTTGTCTTTCTTTCTTTTCTATTTACCCCTGTCACATTTCCAGAAACAGTCGCTCTTTTCCCCTTTATCCCAATGATACTGTCGATTCACTCTTAATACATAGCACCACTTATTAATGCAGAGTAATCGTTGTTATGTTGACGATGTACGATGGGTTGATAATATACCTATGTTGGGGGACCAAAGCCTAGGTCATGATGGTCAGGAATCATACCTATTGAGAATATAAAAGCCTTCTCATTCTATTCGCAGTATTTAGCGGTGAATTGAAAGTAGATGCAAGAGAAAGGAAGAACCATATCAAGTTGAATAATTAGATTTGCCATTGCTAGTTTCACCATACTTAGTGCCTAACATACTACCACTAATGGTCAATTCAGTTCTAAACTAATCTATCGGCGCCTTTGGTACATTTACGTTCAGATGTATCATCTATAGAAGAGAATTTCCAACAAGCAAAGCCATTATCATACTGATTGGGCCGGGTATCGTAAAGTGCAACATATTAACGCCGAGCCAGCACCGGAACGCCCAAATTATCCTTAAAACCCGATCCTGATTTACTTGCGACCATGCATACGCTCATGTTGCAACCTTGCATTCATTGCATACTCATCTTCTTCCTCCTCATCACCATATCCAAAGCCTGTGTCATCATCTTCATCTTCAGCTTCATCCACAGGGTTGGTAGGACTGACATAATCGTCAGGCGTGGAGTCGACGGAGCCTTGTCGAACGTCACGTGCGGGCTCTGGAGTATGCTCTTCCTCTTCGTCGGATCCATCGGCAGTGGTAGCTGCAATGGATGCTTCTCTACTTCCGAGAAATTGGTTGTTTTGCAGGAAACCAGCAGTATCGAATAGCCCCCTGGTCATGGCTGTAGGATTGATCTTCTTGGAATAACCACGCTTATCTAAAGACATGCGAACAGCTTCCTCAGGTGTATCAGCTTGTGCGACATCTTCTCCAATTCTAGATTTGGTTTGACGTTTGCGTTGAACCTTTGGAGGACCACTCTCAGCTTTCTTACGCGCAAATTCTTTTGCTTGTTGTGCTCGTAGCCAGCCTTTGTTACTGTTCACCCAGATGACCTCCTTTTCTTTGGCTTGTTTGGCACTGAGAATACAAGTGTTGACCTCCCAATCATTCGCAAACTCATCTTCACCAATGTGTCGGTCGTCACTCACTTCACCCTCTGGTCGGTAGTCATCCTGTAGGCGTACAATAGCTTCAACTCTTCTTTCGGCACGAGCGTATGCCAGTGCATGGTCCGTTGTGCTTGGATCATAGACCATCTCTGTAATCTGATCAATAAGCTCATCTTCGTCACGCGCCCATTCTTCGGGAACGTGAATTTGGCGAAATCGCTTATCCAGTCCATGGTTATCGTGTGGCGTACGACCGCCAGGGATGTCATCTGGTGTATCATCACCTATATTGTCGTTCTCGGCGGGTAAATCTCCAAAACTGGCGTAAGCAGCTGCTAGTAGCCCTTCATCATCGACGGTATCATCATCGACATTGACTATACCGGTAAGAGATGGATCAATGACAGAATTCTGGGATTGAGACTGTGTGGGATGGGCAGGAATAGCAAAACCATCTGCATCTCGTCGAGCTGGGGTACTTTCGCTCTTCTTCCGACGTTTTGCGTCATCTTCGACATCTTCCTCCTCCTCGAACTTCTTCCTCTTTCTAGTACTCTTCTTCTTGTAACCAGGTTGCCTCTCGTAGAATGATGGTGGGTCATGAGCCTGCTCCAGGAACTCATTTTGCAAAAAGTCATTGATGCTAAGAGTGCTCGATGGAGTGACCTTGAACTCATCAAGACGCTTCTGAATCGTATGAGTATGAGCCTTGACAACATAGGTAACTTCAGTAGGCGTGCGGCGGTAATTATTCATACGTGCAGCCATGATAAGTGCAGCGCCACAGATACCAGAGGGACGACGACCAGCATCAAGCCAATCTTTGCTCATTCGTTGAGATATCCGAATTGCATCTGTAGCAACCTTATCCATGTCTGCTCCAAACTCAAGTTTATCAGCAAAGCGGTACATGAGGTCTTCAGCAATAACGGGGCGAACTCCATCTCGAGAAGCTGTGATTTCGCGATGCAAGTTCTTGTATGTGTTACCAAGCTTGTGGCAGGAAACCTAGGGAAAAATCAGTCTCGAGCTTCAAGAATGAAGAGTAATTTGATTAGTAATGCACCAGGATGGGCCACTAATCATGTTATATAATAAGAGGGAAGGCAAAATGGCGAATAGGAACGAAACTGCTAAGGAAATTGTTGATTAAAACTTACTCCAAGAAGATCGGCATAATCGATCAACATCGTATTGCAACCACCAGGATGCCGACGATGTGCAGAATACAAGCAAACTGCAGCCACTTGATCAATTCGTCGACCTTGGACAAAATTGGCAGCCGAAGCAAGCTTGTACAACTGGTGACCCTGGTCGGACACAGATTGAGGAACGCGAAGACGTTGGCACCATTCCGACATCCATCCCTTTGCTATAAATGAGGTTAGGGCCGTGTCAAAAGGATGATGATATATATGGATCTGCGGGATATATTACTTACCATCACGAATGGACGCCTGCTTGTTTCCTTGGTTGGCGGCCAATCTTCCATCTAATCCAGTGGCGGTTCCTTGATCAGCAGCAACAAACGTTCCGTTAACAATAGCAGCACCAGATCCAGATTCTCCAAACGTGACTTCAGCAACGATATTGGAATCGTCCAAGACGCATCCACAGCTATGGCACGTGCCATCATCTTGCACATCGGAATCCTCGCACTCGATATTCGGACATTGTCTGGGCTTTTGGCGCGCAACCTGCTTTGCCTTTTGATGGATGAGGGGAGTTGGTAGGGCTGGAGTATTCCTCACAGGTCGGGGGGGAGGCGCCGGTTTTCTACCCATTGTAGCTCAGATCCGATAAATTCTGGGATATCGGAGCTGGTATGGGGACCGGACTAGAGCGTAAGAAGGACAATGGTAGACCTAGCAGTGACTGAACAAGATATAGATACTTGAGTATACGAGCTGATATACAGACTGCTATATCAATTTCGTACCCACAGTAACCATAAAAAAGTAACCCCGTGATTGGTCTCCAAAGCGACAGTGAGAAGGTCAAATACTATGAGGACAAAGCGTAAAATGTAGGACGACGAGATGCGAGGAAGCGGCTAGACAAAGCACGAAGGCGCTTACGATTTATAGGTATATGATATTTTGATTGTAGTTGTTCAGTCTAGTAGATATGGTGGGTGTTGGTGGTGGTGGTAGTGGTAGCTATTGTCGTCAATGCTGGGTTGGGTGGATGAGTCGAAGTTGAAAATCGAGAGGCGACGTGGGGTTGACTTTGCACAAAAGGAGGGGCAATTGGCGCAGTGGTCGAGATAGCGATGGCTGCGATTTTTTACTTTCGCGGGTGGGGTTCGCTGATTGGCTCAAGATGAGCACGTGATCGTATATGATGGAAATCCAATACTGGAAGATTCTCACGTGATATGAGCAAGACACAGGTATTGACTGCCGATGAGATGGGGGACAAAGTACTGCTGGAAAAGAATGCTCTTGGGAAGTGGCAGTTCCCGATCCTCAATCTCTTTCGTGCGCAGGGGAACGCAGCTCAGTTAGAGCGTGCTGACTCGTTGCATGAATTCCTTTTTTTATCATTTTGGAAAAGACCCTTCATCGGGCGGTGGGACTAGCGGGAGCGGGCAGTAATTATTTTTCTGAAAAGTTGATAGAGCCTCACCGTGCTTAATGCCTTCCTCTCCAAAACTCTCTCCTCCTTTTTCTCACTGCCACCGCACAATCCTCTCCAATTCCTCCCACACCCCACCGCAATTATGGCAGACAGCACAATGAACGGAATGGAGCATTCCGAGGCCCATTACTTCAACAGGTAGGCCCCTCCAGTTTGCGCGTCCAGTCCATGGACTCGAGACAATGTACTTGAAAAATTGCTAATAGGAATATAGTTACAACCACCATGGTATGTCTGGCGCATGAGCAACTAAACCGCATTTTGAGAACTCTGCTAACCTTAGGTTCCAAGGTATTCACGAGGAAATGTTGGTATGTTGGGAAAATTCATAAAATTTGAAAAACCACAACTGACTCCAGCAGAAAGATGAAGTGCGAACCCGTTCATACATGAACGCTATTGTGCAAAACAAGCATCTTTTCAAGGACAAGGTTGTTCTTGATGTTGGGTGTGGAACTGCCATCTTATCCATGTAAGGGTTTCTACGTTTACTTTACTTTTCTTCCGACTAACAAACCTGCAGGTTTGCTGTCAAGGCTGGTGCCAAGCACGTTATTGGTGTCGACATGTCAACAATTATCGAGAAGGCCAAGGAAATTGTCGAGGTCAACGGCATGTCCGACAAAATCACCCTTTTACAAGGAAAGATGGAGGAAGTCGAGCTACCATTCCCAAAAGTTGATATCATTATCTCAGAGTGGATGGGTTATTTCCTTCTCTACGAGTCCATGTTGGATACCGTGCTTTACGCTAGAGACAAGTACCTGGCTCCTCAAGGTTTGATCTTCCCAGACAAGGCCACCATTTTCATGGCCGGTATTGAGGATGGAGAATACAAGGATGAGAAGATTGGCTGTGAGTTCTTTTTCCTTTATATAAACCTTTGTGAAAATTTACTGATTGTGTTCAAAAGTCTGGGATAACGTCTACGGATTTGACTACTCTCCCCTCAAACACACTGCCCTTACCGAGCCCTTAGTCGACACTGTCGAGATCAAGGCCGTTGTTACCGACCCCACCGCTGTCCTAACCCTCGATCTTTACACCTGCACCACCGCCGATCTCGCCTTTACCACTCCATTCTCACTCGACTGCCGTCGTGACGATTTCGTACACGCTTTAATCGCCTGGTTCGATATCGATTTCACCGCTTGCCACAAGCCCATCCGCTTCTCTACTGGTCCTCACACTAAATACACACATTGGAAACAAACAGTGTTCTACTTAAGAGAGGTCTTAACGGTACAACAAGGAGAGCAAATCAGAGGTGTATTGGAGAACAAGCCAAACGAGAAGAACAAGCGTGATCTAGATGTTAAGATCTCTTATAAGCTTACCACGGATGATCCTACGAGACAGTCCGAGGGAAGCTGTGAGTACAAGATGTGTTAATAAAACATTTTCTTCAGTGTGTTGTTTAGTTGAAAACACATACCTTTTGGTTATGTGTGTTCGTACGGGCGTATACTTCGGTTATGGCTCGTACATAATAGCATATGGCGGGGAGGGTTCTCTTTCGCGGCTGAGAGCGCAGAAGCCCTAATTTTTGTTATCTTTGATGTGCATGAGCCCCAATCTTGTCTAGGAGGGGGGACGGGGTTTGGTTGGGAATGATTTTGTAAATGCGATGGCGTTGGGAAGTCACATGAGTCTCTGTTTTTTTCATGAGAAAGTTTTAACGACAAAATAGTCTCCCCCCCTTCATGATGCTGGAGAAAGTAGATTTTAGGCCGATATCTCGAAAACTTCATCACATGTACCAAAGTCTCCATATGATTGATTGACAAATGTGTGAAGTGTTGCCTATAACCTTGCAATCAGTCATTTCACACAAATCGAGCACTCCATCTGCATCAATCTAGATATTACTATTGAGATGAGAACCTCTAGACCCCCACACTCCAGTCCCCTTTTCTATCACACATATCCACTTAATTTCCCTCCTTCCCAGTACTAGCACCAGCACCCCTCCCCTCTCCTCACATATCATTCAAAGAAACCAACCCACGCGTGTCACTCGCCACCCTCGTCCGCCCTCTAGTCACGACATCCTCCTCTTTCTTTCGCGCCTCGTAACCGCGGCTGTGCCGGTACGCTAGCAGGAGTGTGAGGATGACGATCAGGACAACGAGGACGATAATCACGATGGTATTGGGCAGGCTGAGTCTTGATCTGGAGAAAGGGAATTATTAGTTTCAGTGTCTTGCGGCGGGTCTGAGAATTGGATGGGTGAAAGAGAGCACGAGGGAGGGGAGGTGAAAGATGTGAGAGAGCGAACCGTTTGGAAATGGGCATTTTTGGATTGAGAAGGAGGTAGAGGTGCGTTGGGGAAGTGCGGTGGGGAATAGGTGTACTTTTGGAGATTGGATATGGGAGATGGGAGGGGGGATTAAGTGAGGTGGTACAATGTCGGGCGTGTATGCTGTGATTGAGGGTCAGTGTAAAGAGTGCTATTTTGGGATGGGGAAGGTGTGTGATACTTTGGATCGGGTGGATGTGGGACAGGGTATTGAGATGTTATAGCCGAAGAGCCGTAAATAGAATTTACTCAAATATTTAATGTCCCTGATTTCTTCTACTTCCATACTCATCTCATCTCGCGCCTAGAATGCCGGTAGCTTCCTAGAGGTGCTGGTCGTATCAGGCGTCTACAATGCCAGTCTCCTAGGATGGAATTAAGAGAGCAGACTGACGACAAGCTGCTTTGACCTTTTGTGGGTTATCATGTGTAAGCCACCTAACCTAATTATAGCTAAACCTCAAAGGCATAGTATATGGGAACAACCAGACACCGTTGATGAAAATCAACTGGAAAAGATGCTTGGCAATACATTTTAAGCGAGCTCGAAAAGGGGCGAAGGTCACATGCTACGCCATTCGGTGCAAATACTACTACTTGCTCAATCGAAAAACATACTTACGAAATGGATCGGAGGTCTGCAAGTCCTAAAGGGTGAGACTAGCTCATAGGTCGTTTCTATGTCCCGCTTATAGTATTATATATAACGACCGGCGAAATTACTTGAAAACTAAAACATACTTGGTATGAATTGATCACTTCATACCCCTCAATAGAATCAAAATATGAGAAGATCACGGAGAAAATTTCTTTAAGTATTGTGATTGAAATTGTCTTGTTGTGGTCGTGCCTTCCATCCGAACGAAGTTAGAATGACGAGGGCAGCATGGCAGGCTCACACAATTACAACCTCAGTTGCTGCTCCATCAGCATCAATCCAAACTCACATTCCTACAGCCAGAGAATGGCTACCCAGTATCGCCCTAACCTCTCACGTGCCCCTATGTCCCATCCATTGTATATATCTGTATCAGCACACAATTTAGGGCAGCACAAAATTGAGTTACCTTTCCCG
>Ga0247807_10000928_pt1 | contig 17892 bp, 19 predicted proteins | sample UWRJL074202C1_FD_179931 | JGI IMG/M metagenome (GOLD analysis project Ga0247807, IMG submission 179931) | Plant litter microbial communities from Arlington Agricultural Research Station in Wisconsin, United States - UWRJ-L074-202C-1 | ecosystem: Environmental > Terrestrial > Plant litter >...
GAGCAGGAGCGACGAATTAAACAGCGCAATAGAGGTCGGCGCTGCCGGAGAAGAAAAGATCACGCACCGTCTCTGGCCACAAGATGACAAGGTACTAAAGGATCCCAAATATGCTGTAAATCGGCTTGACAAGGAGGCTGCGGTCGAAGGCAATCTGACCCCAAGTATTGTGGGAGAGAGCCCGCTGAGCATGAAATCAGTCACCAAGAGATATGCGAGTTCTCAAGTTAGTAAGTAGCTCCAGCGTGTGAGGTTTCGAGCTATATACTTTTCAAGCTTCTGGACCTATGGCATCACTAAAAAAAAAACCTCCAACGAATGGAGCGATAAATTATATGACTACTCTCATATAGATCTTTGCTAACTAGGTGAAATTAGTATACATTGATTCTTGCGCAGCTTTCCTCCTGAAGCCAACACTTCAACCATCTGAGTACTTTGGGCGAAAGCCTGTCCAGAAGATAAAGAGGGGCTCAACTGTAGGAATACCTGTCATTAGAGGGTTTGACTGGAGAGCTTGGGAGAAACTCTACCCTTCGAAAAAATCAACTGCTGCAGCAAAAGCCGAAGAAGTAGCTCCGCGTGCAGGCGTCGCCAAGTCGTCCATGTCTGATACTTGCAAAGCGTGTAGATCTGAGGAAGAGCGACCTGAAGTGAAGGATCTAGTTCTTGTTATTCACGGCATAGGACAAAAGCTTAGTGAACGAGTCGAGAGCTTCCACTTCACACATGCAATCAATGCCTTTCGCCGGTCTGTAAATATTGAACTCAATAAACAAGTCATTAAAAATGTCCTTCGCGATGACCTCAGTGGTATCAGTAAGTCACCCCTCTCATATTCTATATGTACATAGAGAACTTGTTATGTTGTTAACTATGAATGAAACAACATATTTATGTAAGAGTACTTTCTAATTTTTGAATTGATAGTGGTACTCCCTGTGAACTGGCGCTCTAACCTTAGCTTTGAGGATGGAGGTCCCATGAAAGAAGGTGATAAGGATCACGGCGATTTTTCCTTGCGAGACATAACCCCCGCAAGTATTCCAGCAGTTAGATCCCTTATAAGTGATGTTATGTTAGACATACCATTTTATAGTAGGTACCTTTCGAGATTCCGCTGAACTATTCCACCCGTTATAAAGCTTCAGAAAATAGGCTGGAAGTCTCACTGTTTTGAGGAATGGTGGAGACTTTCTCCACATCTCATATCGTTTACTGACTTAAGATATTAAGTGAGCCATCATAAGCCTAAGATGATAGAAGCAGTCATCACTGAAGCCAACAGAGTTTACCGACTCTGGGCACAAAACAATCCGGAATTTCATGAGGGCGGTGGCAGAGTCCATCTAATTGCTCACTCCTTAGGAAGCGCGATGGCGATGGAGGTACTTAGTAAACAACCCACAGCTGTTCCAAAGGTAGATCTTTCAGGAGAAATTAACAAAGAATATTTCGACTTCAAAACTACCAACCTCTTTTTTGCAGGAAGTCCTGCGGGCTTCTTCTTACTCTTGGATAAGGTAAGTACTCAAACCTCTAGATGGAGATATTGCCATTACAAAGAATACTGATATTGGTATATAGGCAAACTTGATTCCTCGGAAAGGCTTAAATAAGACCGGTGCCGATGATGACGATGATGACCCTCGAGTCACTCAAGAAGCTGGAACTCTCGGATGCCTAGCAGTCGATAACATTTTCAATATCATCGCTGCTAATGATCCCATTGCTTATCGTCTCAATGCTACTGTGGACCCCAAATATTCGCTGAGCTTGAAGGATGCTCGTGTACCAAGTAGTACAATTGGTTTATTGGAGAGCTTGGGCAACGCTATGAGATCTGTTACTCCTGGTGTATCAGTACCAGTTGACCTTCCAATTGGCCAAATTGCCAAACCCACGATTGGTGCACGGCTTCCTTCTCAGGTTGAGATGGCTGTACATGACTTTACTCGTGAAGAGCTTGCTGAAAGAAAGTTCGCTCTTCTTAATGACAACGGCCAGATCGATTGGTTCTTGAGTTCTGGTGGGGGACCTCTGGAAATCCAATATATAAATATGTTGTCGGCACACAGTAGTTACTGGACCAATCCTGATTTCCTAAGAATGATAGTAATCGAAATCGGTCGCAAACCTGGAAAACGGTATGCACTCCCGAATATGAAAGCGATAAAAAAAGCTGGCTATAAATGAAGTGCGAGGTAGATCCTTCGAAGGTTATGCTAAAGGAGACGGTTCCTGTGCTGGAACAATTCCCTTGCTCAGTAGTATATGTCCTATCCACACTACAACATAGGAATGGTAACCTAAAGATGCTTCATAATCTAGAGCGTAACATGCGCACCAGTCAGGTAACCTTTTGTTTTGTCCGGCGTATTGCTTAGATGGAATCCATGGATATGATACCCCTTATATAGAATGCGACCTAATATGAATAAACGTTTGCTGGTTTCTTTATTTGGCAGAATTATTTTCGTCATTTGTTTTGCACGGCAGATATAAGCGATTTTGTTCAATTCAAAGATTGCTAATTACAAGCCACTGTAATCTGGAATCCGATTCCTGAGCTCTTATTATTATTCTAGCCTCGCACTATCCGCGCCAGTCACTCTAGGTTACCACTTCGATGTAGCTACAGACTAAACCTACTTAAAATTCCTTACCCAGCGTAGTTATGAAACTAAACAACCTCAATTTCAAAGTTTTCAGACTAGGCTGTGAAAAGAGATCTTTTCATTCATTTCCTGAAGCACTAAAACGATAGCCTCAGACTGGCGTTCCAGCTGACTTGATTTCAGTTCTCTACAGCGATTATCAAGACAATCCGGTAACACTCAATAATGAATCAAAGTACTCTAAAATCATGCTCACGCCTTTTCCTATATAACGCTCCGTGTCCTTCTCCCTGTTTCTGAAATAAAGCATCCTCATCTGGAAATTGTCACACAAGTCGTAAATTTTGAATTCGATAGCAAACGCGCAAAGCTCGGAACTGATCAAAGACATGGCAATCACCACACTTTTCCATTATGGTTGTGCGTTTACTTGCTTTGGTTTGCTTCTCGTCCAAACCATGGCCAGTAGTATTGTCACCAATAGCAAGATATCGATTCTAGATAACCTCAACGTCCTCGCTACCAAACATAGACCTGTAGTCGACCCCTTCTTATACCGTCGAACTGATGTTCCTCTGTTCAAAAATAACACTCTTTCGCTTGGTCGAAATGAGAGCGATCTTGGAGATGACTTCCACCGATACAATGCTATCGAACATGGCTTTACAACTCGACTTAACCTAACTGACCCTTTTAATGCTTGGGATAAATACCAGCTCGCTGAGCCATTTCCTTTCTGGACTAAGAACATGAGAAGCGTCATGGAGTCGAACACATCAGAGTGGTTCATGTTATTTCTGGATAATTATGCCAAGATGGATAGTTTTCAATGTAGGCCGAGAGGTTTGTCGCAGTGAGTATCCATGGTTTGGTTTCTTGAAGTAGCATAGACTGAGTCCATTTCTATAGGGTTGGTTGCTTTGCATACATATTTGCTGGAGTCCATAACTACGCCTGCCGGATAGACCAGGCATATAGGTGTCATACACCCCAGGCTCAAGCTATTCTCGAGCATATCAGCAAGGCCTTCCCCAGCGAAAATACAGAATCCAAGGTTACGCTAGCACGAAGAGTTTATTTTGTCTTCTTGAATCTACAGCAAGTGCAGGCAAATTTCGCCTCTACGAAAGTACGTGATCACATCCTCTCAAAACTCTCAAAACAAGGATTTGCTGATAACGATAAGTAGGATTTCTTGGAGACTGTGTCCACCAAGCTTCCCGAAATGGTACCAAGACTTGTAGAAACGTTCACTCCACAAGTTGACAAAGTCGCTTTGGTATGTGATCCTCTCAGCTCATCTGCTTCATGCGGCACCATCCATAATCAACTTCGGGAATGCTGAGTTGTGAGCTCCCCTTTAATGAGTGATATCTGACATGAATTTCTTCTAGCTGAAATGTGAGATTACCAAAAAGGTAATCAAGATTGCCATTGAAACTGCCGTCAAAGCAGCAACTATGGGAATGAACTTTTGGCAACCGAACATTGCAGCCTTTAATGAGATCAGAGATCCAGGTCTGAGAGATAGAATGATGGACAAATATTTGGGTAGGTGGAAGAATGGATTACGGCTAAAGTATCAGGATTCCGAGAGGTTTCACCAGAAAATGGTAAGCTTGTTGTTATTGCCATTAGATATATTCCATACGCGAGGGTATATGACTGACTTTAGTGATCACTCTTAGGCGGAGGCCAATGCCCGAATTGCGGACATTAACAAGAAAGCCTTCGAGCGCTATAAAACCGGTAAGTGATCTAATGATCTGAAACAATCTACACAACGACAAATAGCCTTTCGACTGATAACACCACGCAGTGAAAAATGCAGCAGGCAAGCCAAAAGCAAGAATGAATAAAGCCATTGAGGTACTAGGAAAGGTACATGGTAAGGCATGGGATATTGTACCACAACTAGAGAAGTATCCTTCCGGCTCTTCTAAATCAAACCGGCTACGGGCCGATAGATTAGGGATGAGTGCCAAAACCGCTGAAGGATTCTGTGGCAACCTTTTTGGGGTTACTGAAGATGAGAACGCTGTGAGAGAGAGAGAACTAATGGCATTCAGTAAGTAAAGTGCATGCTAATTTGATCCTAGGCCTTGAGGCCCACCTGAGTTCGAGTGTAACACAAGAAACGAGAAGGCATTTTGTGCAACAGTTCATTTTCAATTGCTAATACGCTCTATTCAGCTCTTGGATATCTTGATGACATACGCTATGGGTAAGTTCATACCGATTGTAAATCACCAAACTTCTGGTCTTGACCATTTTTAGAATCAGCGAGACATTCGAAACACTCATGGACTTCAATCCAAACGATTCCGATAATCATGTATTAAGACTATTCATGGGACTTGATCAGTGGAAGTCGAGCATAGACATTACGAACAGTCAATTTAAAGAGCTTGAAAAGTAAGTGAACCCGCACACAAATCCAGTTGTTATTAAAGATGGAAGTTTCCCTAGCTTCGTATTTACTACCTTGCCTTCCGTTTCGATCATGCAAAAGAAAATATTAGTTACTGACAAGGCTTAGGGAGCTTGAGACCAATCTTGAAGCATATCTTATCAAGGAGTTACTTTCCTCTAGTCGGTGCTTCATGGAATGTAACGAAGTTACTCACATCGAAAAGTTCTGCCCACAGTCGCTCTCGGCGAAGAAAGAGAGAAGACTGGCCGAGGAGTTCCAGCACAGATTCTGTCCAGATGATAAAAATGTATGCAAAGCGGAGTGCATGTCGAAGCAGCAATACTGGAACAAAAAGCTCCCCATAATTTCGTATCAGAAGCTTCAAACCTACAATACTTCTTTGCGAGACCTTATGGAAAAGTCGTGGAAGCATTACAATCTCGGGTTAAATAATACGTATGAACCCGAGGTTCTCATTAGAGATGGGAAAGTTGTTCCAGGTACGATTAATATCCCAGATATTGAACGACTTGCTAATAAGTCTAGGGGAATCGCTGCTGCACATTCCAGTTGTACGTCATGCCTTCTTCCCCAAATAATAATGTTACGAAAACAGATTGTCCACGGAAGATGAGCTAATATTCTTCATAGTGTTACAGCAAGTCGGATACCATAGGTACTTTTGATCGAGTGCGTCAATACAGAAAAAGATTCCCTTTCTCATGTGGCCGGTAAGCAACAACAGAATATATCGCTTCATCCAGCGGTATGCTTAGATGCCATATTTGCTGATATTGATTAATAATAGAACATTTGCTTCTGAAAATACCCCGGAATTTTTCAAGGATATTAACGTCCTTACCGATGAGGAGCGAAATATAAGAAGACACAGAATCGCCGAGGTAAAATGAGTTCGCCATGAATATTGTGTATATCAACTACTAACATATTTTGCAGGAGTTGATAAACATGCAGCCTGTCCGAAGCTACCTCCTCATGTGCCAATTGAATATCCATTGGCCCAAGTCAAAGCCCTGGGAGTATCAAAATCTCCTCGTAGAAGGGAAAGACTCCCACTGTGATCAAATTTTCGCAGAGACCAAGCATAGTAAGTGATTGTAGAACGGTGAAGGGGACTACTAGACATTGTTATGATTAGCTCTTACTAATGATCTGGTCTATTTAGTGGATGAATTTGAAGCCAACGCTCATTTCTGCAAGGGGTCTGCAGCTGCACGAGATATCATGGATAGCGAGCAATTCAGACTATCAGCGCCAGCGTAAGTGTTCTTAACGCATACCCTAGTAACCAAGCTTCCATTTAGAATCAATTGACTAATCTTTGGCAAATAGGCCAGGACCAAAAAGGCTGGAACTAAAGTGTGACAACTGGATGAAGTCGAATAAAGCCGAGATAGAGAGCCGGTCTTCTCAGATCAAAGGGAAATATCAACTCTACCTCGACGACCAAGCGAAAGCGGAGACAGTGGACGGGGAAATCCAAGCGATCGATGAAGAGATGGCCACGCTTCGCGAAAGTCTCGCCAAACTTCCCGAAACCAACCCTGATTGGGAGGAGATATCTAATCTGGCTGGTATGAAGATTGCCTTCACGAAGGATTTGAGGGAATTGGACGAGACACTTGAGACCGAGACTTCGCAACAAGTTCATCTTCGCCAGAGTTATAAGAACCGTATTACAGAGGTCGACATTGCAGTACAAGGTTTAACCGAGACGAGTCCAGATGCCATGTACATTGCGGAAACCGCACAGAGGCAATTAGAGCTCGACGACGAGAAAATCGTCTTAATCGAGGAACTGAAAGATCTAAAGCTTGGAACTTCAAACATACCGATGGAGACATCGTGAGAGGGCTGCTCTAATCGTTATTTTGGTATTTTGTAACAAGCTTTTTGTTTTGAATTGGTATCTAGTATTGTTCTTCAATTTATACTGGAGGTAGTGCAATTTTGATTTTTGAAACTGTCTCTGTGGCTTGGAGTTCATTACGTTTGTGATTTGCCATATACAAAAGCAGCAAAGTATTGCGTTTAGTCTAGGTTATTACTCAAACATAAAAACAATTCTCACTTCTTCAGAGCCAAGCGTGAAATCTGACAATCATTCAACGTCCGACCACTTCAATCAGATCTCCATTGACGACAAGAAGTCCACTGGTGTACTTGTGGGCGAAGTTGACACATGACTTCTGTTTAACTAGAAGTATCACGATCAGGTATGTCAAGTACCACCGCTGTATCTTGGTCACAGTATTACAACATGGGAGGTCCTGAAGAAGGTAGTGCTGGAGGAAACAAACCAAGCATATTGAAATGAATTCAGATAGCGATCAAGTAGTAGAGAACCAGAGGAATTAATCCGCAACAATGAAAGCTGCGAGCAGCGTAAACAACCCACAGAGAAATCTGTGCCAAAGAGGAGCTATCAAGCCGATCCTCTTAATTGAATCGTACCTAGTTAATACTTTCATCACGTAGACGTACTATCAGTGATCGAACGTGCGTGATACTGCACAACCTCAATAACTCCCTTAGCGTGCCAACTTGCGCCACGAGATGGTTCGATGCACGACACGATCAGTTTTCGGAGTAATTAACGTTGCATGTACTATAGTAATCAGTAATATGTGATCGATACGAAAGGTGAGGATACTAAGATTAGATCTAGGGAGATCATTGTAGAAGAAACTGCCAGCAGATTTGCGTATAACAGACATCATGCCGTACGTGCGTCTCTTCCTTAGTCAATAAACCCTGAGCAGGTGATTTTACGGGGAATATAAACTGGAAGGTCCATAAATATAGCTAAATACACTTTTCATCCGGCACATGCCTAGTAAATGTTATTGAAAGTTATTTAAGGTTACGGGATTCCTCCAGAGTCTAGGCAAGAATGTCAACGCAAGCCGGTTAGCAGTGTGGAAAGTCTAAATATCCCCAAACTTCAGCTATCACATTCGTCGGCAGCCTGTTAAGGTTTAGAATGTCGCATGGCCTGGGCTAGACCAACATCTAAGGCCCTTAACACTTTGTAACTTACTTTTCCAAGACAGCTTAGCATCTGGACGAGGTAAGCTGGTAGAAAATGCAGCGATATATATACTGTAGAATTCTGGTATACATCGCGAAAATATGGTTAGAGCAAGATGTGGCATGACTTATTCTGGAAAGTGGGCGACACGGTGCAATAACAAATAACTCGAATAGGCAATTTTAATCGATCCTCATCTAGATCCGCAATCGATACGATACAGGGATGCATTCATTAACCATTAATCAATGACATCTTGCTCTTCTGATCTTCATATCGGAATCCTTGGTCCGTCTCCAAATCCCTTTCGAGACTAATCTCTTCAATGAACCAAATACTGGTCAAGAGAGCAGTAGCAGAAAGAACACACATGATGACCCATACCATTCTCAAACTCTCAACATAGGCACCGATAAGGATTTCTTTGCGGAGACCTTCTTCGCCTTTGTTACCCCAAAGCTTAACTACCTCTACTAAAGCTGCTGCATCTTTGGACCATTCGTTTGCATGAAGAGCATATGTTGTCTTCAGTAACTTCTTCTTGAACGTATTTTGAAAAATGACACCAGAGACAGCTACACCAATAGTCTGTCCGAAAGCGCGGAAGAAGCTGTACCTAGTTTAGGAGTTAGTATATTACTTCTCATGATTCATATGGAACGGAATAAATTCAGGAAGCCTTTTCTTGAGTAGTACAGAGTAAACTGTATAGTCTATAAACAAAGTTTGCTGTTTACTCTCTAAAAAGGAATGATCCGTGTACTCGAGCATGCTACGTACATTGCGCCTGCAAATGGTAGATCGGCATTCGAGACAGAAGCCTGTGCTGCAAAGCCTTGTGCCGAGAAGAGAATGCCCATGCCGCATCCTGGAACAAGCGAAAGAAACACCCATGATGATGTGACTGTTGATTGTTTAAGAAGAATGAGAAGACCCATGCCAATCGTGGTCATCAACCATCCTGTCCAAAGGGATGGCCTGTAACGACCGGTCTTGGTTATGACTAGGCCAATTACCACAGCAGCTGGGGCTGTAGTGAACGTGAACGGGAAAATTGCCACTCCAGATAAAATGGGATTGTATCCTTTGGCTACTTCAAAGTAAATAGGCATATAATAGAGAAGACTCCAGACAAGCATGCCGTGTATCATTGTTCCAAAGTAAGCGATGATCGAAGTTGGAGAATTGAACAGCGAGCGTCTGATGAGTGGTTCTTTCGGGTAGGAAATCGAGTAAAAAATGAAGAATGCGAGGCAAATCACCCCTAGCATAAGAGGTAACATCGTCTTCCAGTGGTTCCATTTGTACATAATTCCACCCTATATGCGTTAGCTAAAGTTTGACATAGTATGTAGACTGCAATACCCAGCTGAGTGGAATGAGGAAGCTAGTTGCAGCAGCAACAAACATGAAAGAACCAAGCCAGTCGAAATTCCTGAGCTTTTTCCAGACCGATCCTTCTTTGTGATTTAATCGAAGGCATATGGGAATGCCGGCGGCTGCAATGATGCAGAATGGAATATTAAGCCAGAAGATCCATCGCCAATTCGCCTTCTCAGCGAAGGCTCCGCCGATTACAGGTCCAATCACAGAGCCAATTGCCCATTGTAAGGATATTATGGCGAACCACTTCCCACGCTCTCTCAAAGTTACCATGTCTGCCACGATAACATAAGTCAAAGCAACTAAGCCACCACCACCAACACCCTGAACACACCGTCCCCCAAGCAAAATAGCTATATTGTTTGCAACTGAGCAGATGATTGTGCCAACTGTAAACACGAAAAGAGCTGCAAGGAGAACTGCTTTCCTGCCAATTATATGGGAAAATGAAGCCCATGTAGGTTGGAAAACTGTGGAGGTAAGTAGAAAACTCGTTCCACACCAGAAGGCTTGGATTGCGGTAGTTCCTTTCAGATCTCTAGCAATAATTGGTATAGCTACAGATAGGATTGTAGCGTCCTGTGAAAATTTCGGAGTTAGTTTGCTAATTAAGGTAACTAATGAGTTGAGGCTGATTCTGTAAGGTGCTATTCGAAATCAAGTATGTCTCAAGGATTGATATCTCTACCACAAACATCTTTTAAGAGTTCCAGAATGAAATATCGTGTTTAGAAAACATCGGTACTCACAACGGCACAGATAAAGTTGAGAAGTGCTAAGCAGGCAAACGTGCCATAGAATTTCCATGTCCGTTTCACACCAACGTTGATACTCTGTTCTACTTCGTTGAAGTACGACTCTTGACTAGTCTCACTGTCGGCCTTCTGTAGGGAGTCGAATGAATCTATGCGTGTATGCCCATGTAAATTGACGTAGTCCGGCAAGGGCTTTCGAGGAATAAATTGCGGCCTCCTAGGACTTGTGTACTCCATGTTGTTATCTCGTACGTGGACGTATGCTGGCATTCTTGGAGGTATCAAGCTGATCTTGTCGCTTAATGCCGTCTGGATGTTGTTACGTCCATGCTGGGGAACAAACACATATTGTCGATTGCTATCATTGAAAGGCATTATGAAGTATATGAGGATTACTAGTCAAAGAGAAGACAGAGAGGCCTAGCTCTTGAATATTACGGAGGTTGAAAACCATATGCCAGAAGCTTTGGAAGGGACTTATAGGAAACTGGATCAACCGGATAAGAAAGTTTCAGATCTGTAAAACAGTGGTTATTGAATTCGAGTAAACTCTTGCTTCTTCCTCCCATTATAGAAATAGCTCTTCCGAGTAGCAGAGAGCAAAAGTACAACACGTACTCCGGTTACGAAAAGCTCGTACACCCATTTGGCGGCCCGGATGGGTAAGATGCTATTTTCTATTCTCCATCTGTATATGATTTTCCTGGTCTGAGTAAAGTAAGCGAAAAAGATATAAATCCGGACTATTAGCGAGCAGATAGCCAATGGCAATGTGCGGGGCACCACCTGACGGCTGCATGTTCGAAGATCCCGATTTGGTAGCAAGTGTTGTTGGGTCTATATTGAGCCGCAGGATCTAAGCCACATCTATAGTGACTTCAAATGTCCTATGAGAAGGGATAAAGTTTTGTCGCTGGGTGGGTAAGAGTGGTGAAGTGATTGTCCCGGTTAAGTGTTGCCAAGATAAGAAAGTCGAGTCTATTCTCGTCAAAATGGCAACAGGGCTGACTTCTAGTAGAGATACCTCCAGATATTTCGTGGTTTTACGGTTACAGATTAAAATAGCATTCCTTGCATCCTTAGTACTCATTCTTGATACATAAATACAGAGATAACCAGTAATCCATGAGTATGAAAGTTTGATGCACGTCTGTATGCAAACATGAGTCGAGCATTCATAGCGTTTGAGCAGTAGTCCAGTAAGCGGCTGTTGCTACCGAGTAGTCGACATGCGTCTATAACTCATCCAGACGACACCACCTTTACTGAAGTAACGTCAATCCTAGGTCTCTGTTTGCGCAACACCATGTCTTATTCCCTTTCAGTGAAGTTCTATCTCTGCTGATTTGTAATACGATACCAAAATGGCATCTTGAGTATCTTCGCCAATCCCAAATCTGAGTATTTGTACTGTACTCCGTGGTGAAATCACTATTCTTGGATTGTAGTTGCAATCTCAAACCTCGAGGCTCTGTGCATATTATTCCTACGCCAAATAACCAACGTTACCTTTCGATAAGTTCGTTTCAGCATGTTTATGACCATATCGCGCAGCCTATCTGAAGATAGTGTTTCAGATACAATTTCAGCTAAGTCCAGGACCATAGAGAGTATATCGAATGAATGGATTTCAGTCTCATATGTATCTGCTGTAATGAGATGAGGCCGTGAAATCAGATTCCAGGTAAACAAGACCTCGAGCGCCGGCATGTTGCCTTCTGGCAAGCAATAGGCACATTATTTTTGTCAGCCAGTGGCTGAATTGGCGCTTTCATTCTCTTAGGCCGCCCGAATGGAGAGACAATGCTGCCGAATAGTCGCTCGAACCAAGGATTCGATTGGAGCCAACCTTAGGAGATTGATGGCGCGCGAAACACTTTAGTAAATCGCTCCGATTTACCGCTCTCGGTACTTGAGCTATAATCATGTTACTGGGTACATCTTCCGACGCCAAATGCTGAAGTTCCAGTATAAGTAGAAGGATGCGCAGGGCTGAAATCAGTTTGAGTTAAAGCTAAGTTGGAACCTAATTACCTTGAGTCAGATATTAACTTGATTTGAGTTAGTTACATTGTTTTATCACTCGCAAATTGTGTCTCCCAAGGCAATGGTAATTAGTCAAAAGTTTAATTTGATGTCTGGGTCAACGTGCACATGTGGGGTTCGACCTGACAAGGCCTGACATCTGGTGCAGATTCCCCCATCAACATCCGAAAAGGCAACGAAAACGCTTTCGCGGCACTGCTTATCAGTAAATTGAGATACGGAGCAGATATTGGATGTTACTGTCAATGCTAATGTCCCTGTACACCCTATGTATTGAATTACTGCTATCAAACCTCGTCAAACCCCGACATATTTATACGGTGATTGGAAGAGCGGAGACTACCTCTTTTCAAAAATTTCATATGAAACTTACACATTACTGTATGCGTATTTCACTAATAATATCTGTTCTTTATCGATGCGATGCGTCACTGGCTGACTCTGTCTGGGATGTTTCCCAGACTATCATCCAATAGCAGCATATAGCATGTTCTCGTACATGGAGACCACGCGTCGCAAAACTTGACTTTCAAAACTTAACAAGTCAAAGTCAAGAGCATTGACATCAGTCTGGTTCAAAACTTAATTCGCTTGAATCGGCCACTGCTGACGAGCGCTTCCTTTAACCTTCGTACGCGTGCTATTGGATTGAGTCAGCGAAGTAAAAATACCGCTCAAGAAACTCACAGCTAAATTCAGGATGAGTGTTTCAGGAATGTCCAACATTAGTGCAGCTGCACCAAGGAGTCGGTGGTCTTGGTCATCGAAGCACCAACTGGAACCGCCCATATGGATCACACCTAGAGAATCCAACAGGCAGGGATTCGACACTGACAAAGGACAGCTTGTCTTTGGTGACTCGTTATCATGTTGGATGTAGAGTCGCCCGTTTAACGCTCACCAACAAGCACATCCTGAACAATCCTACCGCATTGCATATAAGCTTGGCTCGTTATGTACTCTACCGCCGACTATTAATTAGCGATGCTTACGTCTTGTACTTTTGTAGACATGCAACGTGCAGTGACGCCGTGGGCTTGTCCCAGACCGGACGGCAACGCGCTCTATCCTCCAACACTTTCGGCCTGCGATGTGGACCTCGACCAGACATTTAAGATTTCCACCTTATTGAAATAGTCAGGTTCAATCTAGCCCGGCGGCAATATTTACGGATGTGCCCGAATCGGAGCTAAAGTCTAACCATGGAACACGGGAGCACCACACAGCCCCTGAAAAGATCACGTGAAGGATGACCCCTTGTTGATTTCCACTGCTGCTTCACCTTCCTATGAACTCTGCCCTGTAGCAATTGCGAACTGCAAGATCTACTCCTTTAGTTGCTAGGTGTGGTAAGCAGGAGCTCCAGGATAACTGCACGTTATAGCTAGATACAATCCTAAATGTATTCCTGAACGTCCTTCGTTTGCTCATGGTGCCGTTCTCGTAGGTTAATCGCGTTCAATCAGGAGGTCCGAGGGAAGATGCCTAGACCTTCAGCCCTCCAAGATCCACATCTCTCTATCTATTAGCACGCTATTTGTTTGCTTACATGGCGTTGGATGGTGTTGGATAGAGTCCACCAATCCCGCGCCAGGTGAAACCAGTATCGCCTACAGTATTGCGACGTTATTGTCCAAAAGTTATTTGGAGTACAAGTACATGATATCCCCCCACGAGGGTAGGTTTTGGCTGGACGAGTCATTTGCTTTTTGTGCGATTGTTCAATTCCTTTCCTTGTGTTATTCTTTAACATGTCGACCGCTTCCTCTCCGCCAGTTCTTGGTGCACTTTCATTAATTGTCAAGATGTCTCTCAGCAATATAACAACTTCTCCAGTATTCGCCCACTATATGGTCGGGCAGATGACACAAGACCAAGCCATCACAGATGTCACTCAAGCGAAAGCATTGGGATTTGACGCATTTGCATTGAATGTTATCAGCACGGATCTCTGGTCGTCAGAAGCTATCAAGTTTTTATTCCAGGCTGCTCTAACGATCGGATTTCACCTGTTTTTCTCATTCGATATGCTTCATTTTAAAAGCGCTTCGGACATGTTTCCCCTTATTCAGCAATACATGTCCAACGATGCTTACTTTCTGCATGGAGATCTACCTTTCGTCAGTATGTATACGATTATAATTATGTTGTTGTCCAGCGCTTCTTCCGTTTGACTCTGGCAATAATCCGTAGATGCTCAACCTTTTCCTTCCTATGTCTATTTGTTCATATCTCCCATACCACCGTCATGAAAACTAACCTGTCACAGGCACTTTTTACGGAGCTAATACGGGAATTGATTGGGGTTCTGACTACAAGCAAGCACTAGAAGCCAAGGGGATCAAAACGTATTTCGTCCCCTGCTTTTCTGACCACAGTTCCGCCGCTTCAGATCCTGGTGGTCTTTACCAAAAGTTCCCCTCTGTTGATGGATTGTTCAGCTGGGAAACAGGTAAGGATTATAAAACTATTCAAACATATGATATATATCTCTAATTCTGCTTCAAGCTTGGCCGCAAATTGGAGATGGCAAGAAAAACGTTAGCAGCAGTGCAGACGTCCAGATGGAAGTGAGCGCCAAGAAATTACAAAAGACCTTTATGATGCGTTAGTAGCTTTTACATATACATCTCGTCACACTTACTGATATCCACATAGCAATATCAACTTTCCAGTTCAAGCATCTTGATAAATCGAATAATTGGTTCCGTCGTGGCGAACTCAATATTGTCGAGCGCATGGCGCAAGTCCTTTCTGTCAGGCCAACATTTGTTCAATTCCTCACAGTAAGTAACCCATATACTCGCCATTAAGTTCACCTTGCGGCGTGCTTGCTCTTTACATGTTTTCGAAAACACAACGAGCAGGTATCGATCACATGATGGACCAAGGACAAAGACAGTTGCTAACTCCACTGCTACAGTGGAACGACGGTGGTGAATCTACATACATTGGTAATGTGTGGGCTAGTGCAATAGGACAGGAGGTCAAACGCTACACTGATGGTTTTGATCACAAAGCCTGGGGTACAGAACTTATCGCACCTTTCATCAAGGCGTATCATACGGGCGCCACTCAAGTTTCCGAAATTATGCCGGCAAATGACAAAAAAGCCTCGGGTGTGGTTTGGTATAGAAGCATTCTCACATCTGCGACGTGTGCTAGTGATCCTCTCGGAAAGCCAGATGGCTGGAGCAACGCCGAGGATGTGGTGAATGTTGCGCTTATATTAGCTGATGACGGAGCAAAGGTCAATGTTTATAGTGGGGACTCGCTGATTTCATCTAAAACCGGTGTCAAAGGATTGAATTCTTGGAGCGTTCCGGGATTAAAGACTGGTACCGTGAAGGTGGAAGTTGTGTCGAACGGGGTGAGCTTGAGTACGAGTGGAGGACAGAAGGTCACTGCTGATGCAGCGGTTTGCAACTATAACTACCAAGTTGTTGCATTGAAGTGAAATTTTTGGAGCGATAGATGGCGTACTGGAGCGGGATTAACTGCATGGGAATACCACGGGATTGATTAGAAGCACGGCGCTTTGGACTTTGATGAAGTCATTTATTTTTATGATTCAGTTTCGGAAAGGATGGAGAATCCCTGTACATAACCACTTCTATAACACTTATGAGCTCGATGAAATTTAGAGGAAGGAACCGCCAGCATTATAGACATACATTCTACAAATGACATTGACACCCTTAACAACATGGAAACTGCTGATAAAAATTACAAAATACTAAACACTCTAGCGGTGATTGTCATGATAATTGAAGAACCATGCATATGTAAATTTTTAAGGGAGACGCAATATATCTCAAGCCTAACACTCAATTGAAAAGAGCTCGTAACATTGCGTCAATGAGTTCCATAGTCCATCCCAGTACGCCAAACTTTTATCAGTCCTTTGGAAGTACATATAAAATCTATATCGGACGCCAAATCGCCGCTATGTTTTTGCAATTGCGAAACTCAAGACAAATCTATAAGGTCCACAGAGTGATTTAGCACGTGCTTGCGTAAGTGTTGAATGCAAGCAATTCTCAATTACCGATACCTTGGCTTTCAATCCAGATATCATACGCGTCTCTATCATTTGTGGGTTCGTACCAGAGCCCCCTTTTTATGAGTATCTTTGCTTCAGGCCATGATCTGATTTCCATGTCTATTACAGCTCTTCGAAAACAACCCACATACCACGCTCTCTCACTCAGCCCTACCGCTCCAATACCGCCTATAGCAAGAACCCAAAGCAACATCTCATCACCATTATTCCAATCGTCCAGAGCAGTTCTTAGTTGAGTCACCAGTTTTTGGAACGGTGCTGCTACATAAGGCAGTGGGAATGTTACAAGGAAGCTGTATATCAACGCGGCAAGTCGGAGACATTCCGAACTACCAGCCTTGGGAGGAAGGGAGAGCAAAGTGTGTTGCGTCGTATTTCTATGATCAATCAACACAGAAGCTGCCACTACCTTCCGGCCGTCACAATGATCATCAATCATGATTGTATAGCTATTCAGCATTGACAAACATCGATAAAGATCAGGGTCTGTGCCAAATCCAGTCCCTCGATGCTGGAATATAAACTCCTCTGTTGGGCATGAGAGTGTTACTACTGGGTAACAAGGACTAGTAAGATTTCGAACTGCATAGCGAAGTCCTCCACTATTAAGTATCAGCTCCATCTCAGCGAATAGGCGGAATATCTACTATGAAATAAGAGCTGCAAGTCCTGGTAACTTTATGTTTTCTAATCCTCCTTTGAGCTCAATTAACTTTGTCAATGCATGGTAGTGTACTGGAGCTTCATCCATCAACCCAAGCCTATTGAGGAACTGCAAGCTTCGCAATGGGCCTTGTATAGGAGTCTTTAATGGCACTGGCCTCGTTTCTAACTCGCCATTCTTCGCTAATGCACCAATGGCAAAAATATTGATATCCTTAGCGGCTTCGTTAGGGTTTTTCATAATGATGCACATCCGTTTTACGATCTCAGAGCGAGATTGAAGTTTAATGAGTGCCATACTCCTGGAGCTAATTCTAGTGGTTTCTGGTGAGTTGCTCAGGGCACCTATGATGAACATGTGCATAATACATGGGTTTGAGAGAGATAGTTGTAGGATGGCGGATTTAGTATTGATGTGATCAGCGTCAGGGAACATCGCAGGCAGAATCACTCTAGCATCTAGATGAAATCAGATACATGAAGGTTGGAAGAATGTCAATGCTTACTAAAAGTGATACAACGACTTACAAACCCCCTAGGTAGGTTACACTCATAGCTTGAGAAAGGATCAACTTCCTCAGAACTAGGTTGGTCAATAAGCCCACCACACTCTAGTTGAGAAGGGGTTGAACCCTGTAAGGAGCGTATCCTATTTGCAGCTTGACGATTTGGAATACCATATGTGAGTTTTGCTAGTGATGATATTGAAGATGGGCCTCCTTGTGACTTTTTGGCGAGTTTACTTCCCCCTCGCGGAGGCCGATTATGACGCCAATGAAAATGAGCGGCATTTGCTCGGATTATGGAGTGGTTAGCGGTATTCCAATTCGGATCATTGGGCACCACGGTAACAAACTGGAGCTCCACCTTATTACCTGGCTGTGACTTTGGGTTTCGTT
>Ga0247807_10000930_pt1 | contig 17851 bp, 16 predicted proteins | sample UWRJL074202C1_FD_179931 | JGI IMG/M metagenome (GOLD analysis project Ga0247807, IMG submission 179931) | Plant litter microbial communities from Arlington Agricultural Research Station in Wisconsin, United States - UWRJ-L074-202C-1 | ecosystem: Environmental > Terrestrial > Plant litter >...
TACTGCCGAAAGCGGTGGTGTTGCTGGTGCCATCAAAACAGAGGCAAGTGCCCGTGTTGGAAGCGGTATTTCTATCGGGGGACTAGACATACCCTTGGCTCCGAGTTGGGACGCAGTTGCATACTGTATTGTAAACACAATGATTATTTACATTGCTGACTCTACAATTCAATGGATAAATACGGGATTTGAAGGAAACCCGGCCTTTTTAAATAATCCTGATCAATTTTTTGAAGATTTGGCTAACCGAGAGAAAGCTGCATTCTTGCAAAACCTTGCCTATGGAGTTAACTCTAGTGTTTGTGGTGTATTCAAAAGCTCTGTAGTTACAGCGATATTGAGTAGATATGGCAAAAACCAACAGATGTATGGTAACCCACAGCAAGGATATCAAAACGGAGGATACAATGGAGCAAATACTGCCGGCATGAACAATGGTACTGGTGGCTACACAGGAGGAGGTACCGCAACAAATGGCGCGTATCCAAATGGCACAAATGGCACCGCAGGTGGAACTGGCTATAACGGAGTAACTGGTGCAAGTGGAATGCCACTCAACATCTGTCCATTTGATCAAAATCCTGGACAGCTGAACACTTTTGTAAATGGTAATTTCTCAGCCGGTGGAGGATGGAATTCATGGTTCCAAGTAAGCCAAGGCTCAATGGCTAACCCATACGACACTCTTTTCTCAGCAAACGACAGACTTAATAATCAAATTCAAGCAGTACAGATAAGCCAAAATAGGGAATTGACTTGGAACAATGGATACTTAAGTTTCAGAAAATGTTCAAACGGAGAGAAGGATAAGAGCAAGTGTCCCATTACCACACCGGGAACAGTTATTCAAAACCAGCTTAATGAAACACTTAACCTAGGAAAAAACAGACTCGTTCTCGCTGAAAAATTTGACCAAGTGGTGACAGCAGTACTCGATCAACTTATCACAACATCTTTGGATAAGGCTTTAGACCTAAATCAGTACAACTCTGGTGACTATTCATCTTCAAATTCAAACATGTACAACAATTCATCTATCGGTATCAATGCCCGCGCAACGACAACTCCAAACAAACCAGCAACGACACCTACAGGACCAAGATCGGCCTCATCAACACCACTTCTAACAGGCGACAGAATAGCACCGTATAGGACAGCGACAACAACAGTAAATTCAACTTCGTCAAACAATACTTCATCTTCGACAAACACAACGTCATCGATAAACGACAGTTCAACATCAACAACGACTTCAAGTGTGAATTAATTTAATTTATTAAATTAATTGTAGTATACTATACGTAAATATGCGTATATATAATCTCATGAGAAATAATTTTCTAGGTTTGATTCTAGTGTCTCTTTTTCTTATACCAACCATCTCTTTTGCAAAAGTTGATGTGCCAGGTGATACGACTCAAAGTTTAAATAGCAACAGCTCTGGAAGTTATTATATCGGAAACAAAAATAACACACTAGGGAACGTGATGGATGCAACTTTTTTAAATTACCTGCCTGCAGGTGCAGTAGTTAAGCAACTAGCTGGAAAGGATGAAGCATATTTCACATTGCACAACTCAAATCAACGTAAAATTAAAATAACTTCTGAGGAATTTGACGCGCTAAAAATAAAACTAAAAGAAGATGGTAGTCCGGCGAGTATCGTAAACAACCTTACAATAGACAATGTCACAGTTAGAAATACGGACGACGTCACCATGTACGTATATGACAGGACAATGAACGATGCTAAAAACAATGACTCTGTTTATATTGGATACGCAACAAAAAGAGGGGAATTTTATACGGACCTAAAGACACCGATTGTTGAGTCAAATGAAGGAAATCAAAAGCTAGATATTATAGACCAAGCCCAGGGCAGACCGGCAGGCACAACGATTAACAGAAAAAACCTTTTAACGAACACCTCTCTCGAAGAGAAGCTTAGTCAGGAAAAATTAAGTCAGGCCACCGCGGAACTAGATGCGGCAAAAAAAGAACTCGAGGATGCTCAAAAATCGGGAGACCCTGCAAGAATAGCAGCAGCTCAAGCAAGATTAGCCGAGGCAACAAAAAATGCAACCCTTGCACAGAACGCTTACAACGCGAGCGCTTCCGCAAGTCAAGCTGCACAAAATGCTGCTACAGCATCAGCGCAGCCAGGAGCGGGAATTCCATCATGTGATTCTATTCTGTCTCTATCGGGCAACAACTGTATTCTTTGGTGGATTGCAAAAATGACAAACGTCGGTTTTAAGCTGGTATCATTTTTAGCATACGTAACCGGAACGCTTTTTGACTACTCACTGGAGCTTTCAATAAACTCTGCTGAATTCTTCAAAAAACTTGGCGTTGTAGAAGTAACATGGGCATTTATACGAGACATATTAAACATGTCTTTCATATTTATATTATTATGGACAGCTGTGCAAATACTGATCGGAAATGAAGCAAAGTACAGTGCAAAAAAAGTATTAACAAACGTCATCATCGTTGCAATACTTATGAACTTCAGTTTGTTTGCAGCAAAGCTGATGGTAGACGGATCAAACATCGTATCCTTAAAAATATATGAGGCGATGAAATCGAATACTGAAAGTAAGAATGCCACCATATCCGAACGAGTGATGAACACCGTAGGACTATCAACGCTATACAACGTACAAGACATACTAAAAACAGATAAAATCCAAGCTGAGGGTTATTGTGCAACTAACCCAGCTGCCCTTATCACAATTTCAGTTATGGGATCTATCTTCCTAATCATACTCTGCTTAGCCTTAGGATTAGCTGCGATATTGTTTTTGGTACGACTTGTAAATATTATATTCCTATTTATAAAATCACCGCTTTGGGTATGGGGATACGTAATGCCGGGAAATTCAAGTATCTCTAGATTTAAAGATGAATGGTGGGCCGAAATGAAGCATGTCCTTATATTCCCAATAGCATATCTTTTTTGGATGCTTGTAGCGGTTATCGTCTTTGAAAAATTAGGAACTGTTAAAACCGTTTCAGCTGACGGGACAGCGGTTGGAGGAGTAAGCTTGCTTGATCTTATCTGTAATGGACCGGGCGCTGGAGGTATTGGGCAATCAATATCGCTTGTTGCAATATTTGGTATCGTTATCATTTTCATGATGAAGGCGATCGAATATGGTGTCAAGAAAGGGGTAGGTGCACCAACTTCATTGGGTAATGATATTTCAAAAAAATGGGCCAATAAGTTTTCGGGATATCAAACAGCTATGACGCAAGGCTTGATGAAAAAAACAGCAAAAGGTGTTGGAAACGTGGCATCATATGGTAGTGATGCTGCAGTACGGGCGTCTGTAGGAGCTGCGAAAGTTCCTCTTCGAGTAGCTACAGGAATTGCTGGTGCAAAAACAAATATAGCAAAAGGAGAGAAAGGATGGGAAGGATTTAAGGATGGCTACTTAAACTCATCAATAAAAACAAAGGAGGTATTCCGCGATATGGCACGGAACCAAGCCGTAAATGGAGGGGCAATTACAGATTTACTTGGAATAAACAGAGCTGCGGCAAAACTCGCCGTAAAATATGATGATCCAAAAAATAGTGCAGGGGAAACAAAAAAGCAAGCAGACGAAAGAAGATCAAAAGGGGCAGTTGAGGATGAAACCAATATGTATAAAGCAATCGATAAGACATACAAGGTTCAAACTCAAAAAGATTGGCTTAAGAAAAATCCAACTGGGACTAATGAAGATTACGAAGAGTACGTTGTTAAAAAAATGACCGCTAGAACAGATGCGCTGTTAGGGGCCGGAATATCTGGAAAAACTTCAACAAACGGAAAAAGTCATATCGAAAACTTGAGAGCCGCAACTTTAACAAGATACATGGAGGACAAAAAGGATGAGTACGGTGTAGTGATGAAAGACGATGAAGGAAAGGCAATCAAAGTTGAGAGAGTTCGCTTTAACGAACATGCGATGCACAAAGCATTGCCTGACATAATAGAACATCACACGACCGGGGCAGGTACTGAAGCCCTAAAAATCGGCAAAGAGAAATTCACTACATTCAGAAACATAAAAGCGAAGGCAAGAATTAAAGCAATCAGCGATCAAGTTAAGAAAGACAAGAATTCAACTCAGCGAAAAGAGGCGGTAGAAAATGAAATCAAAGCTATAGAAAAGGCAATTGAAAAAATACAGGACCTGCCACCAAAAGACAAGATTGAAAGTTTCATAGAAAGAAAAGCTGAGTATACAGAAAAAGGAAGTAATGAAAAAACCATAAGAGATATAAATAAGGCGATAATTGAAGTAAATGCCGCAGGCACTGATATCGTAAGATTGGAAAATGCTAAGAGAAAACTCGCAGAAGCAAAGGCATCGTACTTAGATCACGTAGAGAAAAAATCTCAAGAACTAGTTAAGAAACAAGCGGAATTAGCAAGAAAAATAAAAGCACAAGAAGACGAAGCGAATAAACCAAAATAAAAAAATGAATAACACATATTATCAAGAAAAATTAGAATCACTTCCAGAAAATCTTCGCTACGCAGTGATGATGTCAAAATGGAAAGAATCACTCGTGCAGATTCAGACGCAATTCAAATTGCACATAGATCAGACACAGGTGCTCGAGGATTCAACTGTAAAATTAATGTTCGGTGACATTGATGCGCCTGATTTCATTAATCATATGTTTAACGATGCACACATCAATTCAGAGCTTGCCGCAGACATTCTCCTTGAAGTCGATCTTCGTATTCTAAAAAACATACGAGAGAGACTCGAAGCCATAGAAGAATCTGACGCATTGGATGAAGAGGTGGACAACATCCTGCTAGACAAAGAAGAAAAAGAGGCAAGAGATGAAGCCGATGATTATGCCGACTACTATGAAAAAGTAGAGAGTATAAACAAAGAAACCGAAGAACAACTCCTAAAAGAGGGAATCCTTCCAGACGGATCAAACATCACCGATGAGATGCTTGGCATCACGACAGAAATTCCAACAAACATCGCTCAAGAGAAAGATGACCTTCTAAACGAAATCAACACTCCTTCAAAATCATTCACACCAGAAAACACTATTCCAACAGCAATCATCCAACCAAAACCTGAAATCAAAATCGAAACTGAACCAACCCAACCAATACCGGTCGATCACCAACTCGAAAATACCCACATAGAGAAACCATTTCATGAAGAGGATATAATTCCCGAATTGCCTAAAACAATTCAACCAGAGCCAATTCTACAACCCACAGCACCACAACAACCTCGAATCATAACAACAAGTCTCGATACGAATCAAGAAATCAAAAAACCAATCAGCATAAAGCTAGACGACATATATAGAGAACCTATAGAATAAACAATATGAGATACCAAGTACCACAATTTATCGAATTTGAAAGTAAAATAATTGGGCCGTTTACGTTCAAGCAGTTTATCTACATGCTTGGAGGGGTAGGTGGAACATATATTATTTACAAATTACTTGGTTTATTCCTAGGAATTATCCCAATGATAGCATTGTGGGCATTAACCGGAGCATTGGCCTTTGTAAAAATAAATAATAAAAGTTTTGTAGACACAATGGCCGCAGGCTTCGCATACATGACCAGATCAAAACTCTATATATGGAAAAAAGTTGATAAACCTGTTACGGCAGAGGAAAAAATGGAAAGTACGGCAGTTGCAGACTCATTTTTAGCCCCGTCATTATCCCAAAGTAGGCTTAAAGACTTGGCTTGGAGTCTCGATGTAAACAAGAGCGTGTATCCTTCACAGAACAAGAAAATTGAATAATGCGTATATTTCTGATATAACTATACGTATGGCGACTATAGTTTAGTGGTAAAACCCAGGTTTGTGGATCCTGAGTCGAGAGTTCGATTCTCTCTAGCCGCCCATGTCAACGAACCCATCACAAGATTTCGTACCTATCAGTGAAATACGAGAAGGTATAATGATCCTTAAAGATGGCTCTATGAGAGCTGTTGTGTTAGCAACATCTATTAACTTTGCCTTAAAATCAACAGAAGAACAGGAATCGGTTATTTATCAGTTCCAAAACTTCCTTAACTCTCTAGACTTTACCGTTCAAATATATATACAATCTCGAAAATTGGATATTCGACCATACGTAGCACTTCTTGAAGATCGACTACGGGCCCAAACAAGTGACCTGATGAAGATTCAGATTAGCGAATACATGATGTTTATCAAAGGATTAACAGAAGGCTCTAATATTATGACTAAGAGTTTCTTTTTGGTTATTCCGTACGCGGGTTCATTGCCAGGAAAAGGGATCTCAAACATGCTTAAGAAAAAAGATGCCGAATCTATTCAAAAAAATAAGAACGATGAGTTTGAAGAAATCAAAAACCAAATCGAACAAAGAATTTCTGTAGTTGAGCAGGGTCTTGCTCGATGCGGAGTAAAGATTGCGCGATTGGGAAGTGAAGAATTAGTTGAATTGTTTTATAGAATATTCAATCCGGGAGATGCAGAAAAACCAATAAAGATGTAATATATATGGTATGGGATTTCTCGATTTTTTAAAACCAAAAAACAACGCTCAAACAAGACAGATAACTTCTATATTACCGAAAGATATTTATAGATCAGCGGTACTAGAACTTAAAGATATCATCGCGCCATCAGCTTTAAAAATAAGTCCAAAGACTTTGAACCTAGGAGAGAAACTGGTGCGAAGTTTTTTTGTGATGTCATATCCAAAATATCTTTCGGATTCATGGTTTTCTCCGATTATTAACCTTGATAAAGCCTTTGATATATCAGTGTTTATTCACCCAATCGACACTTCAGTTATCCTAAATGAGTTTAAGAAAAAAGTAGCCGAAGTGCAAAGTCAGATTAACGACAGAGAGGAAAAAGGTCTTGTTCGTGATCCGCAGCTCGACGCATCATATCAAAACTTAGAGACATTGCGTGACAACCTACAGCAGGCACAGGAGAAAATTTTTGATGTTGGAATTTATATATCAATTTACGGCGATAGTGAGGAAGAGCTTAACCGAGTTGAGTCAGAAATAAAATCAACTCTGGAGGCATCACTTGTTTTCATCAAACCGTCCCTATTTCAACAAGAGCAGGGTTTCAAAACAACAATACCGGTATCAACAGACGAGATGAATGTTCACTCAAAACTAAACTCGTCACCTCTATCTAGTATCTTTCCATTCATATCATTCGACCTTACAGAAGGAAAGGGTATTTTGTACGGACTAAACCGACACAATAACAGTTTGGTTTTATTTGACCGTTTTTCACTCGAGAACTATAACTCAGTAACATTTGCCAAATCAGGTTCTGGAAAATCATACGCTACAAAGCTTGAAATTTTGCGATCACTCATGTTTGATGTTGACGTTATCGTTCTTGACCCAGAAAGAGAGTATGAAAGAATGACCGAAACATTGGGAGGAAGATATTTTAACATCTCTTTAACCTCAGAAAACCATATCAATCCATTTGACCTTCCGATTCCTCATGAAGACGAATCACCGGCAGATGTTTTACGGTCACATATTGTTAACTTGGTGGGATTATTCAGACTGATGCTTGGAGGCCTTACGCCAGAAGAGGATTCTGTTATCGACCGAGCCATTTCAGAAACATACGCCCTTAAGGATATTACGCCTGAAGCCAATTTTGCAGCTATCGAACCGCCACTGATGTCAGACTTTGAACTTGTGCTTGCCGGTCTTGAAGGAGGGGAATCATTGGTACAAAGACTTACAAAGTATACAAAAGGAACATGGTCAGGATTCATTAACAGACCTTCAAACCTTGATATTAATAAGAAATTGGTAGTATTTTCACTCAGAGACATGGAGGATGAGCTAAAGCCTATTGCCATGTATATTGTAATGCACCACATTTGGGGATTGGTACGTAAAGAGATTAAGAAAAGACTGCTCGTAGTTGATGAGGCGTGGTGGATGATGAAATCAGAAGATACCGCTTCATTCCTATTCGGATTGGCAAAAAGAGGTAGAAAATATTACCTCGGTATCTCAACAATCACACAAGATGTGGAAGACTTCTTACGATCACCGTACGGATTGCCGATTATTACCAACTCATCTATGCAGTTCATGTTAAAGCAATCTCCAACATCTATTGATATGGTTCAAAAAACATTTAACCTAACAGACGAGGAAAAATTCCTATTGCTGGAATCTGGTATCGGAGAGGGAATATTCTTCGCTGGACAGAAACACGTTGCTTTAAAAGTAGTATCATCCGAGACAGAACATAAAATTATTACGTCAAATCCTGAGGAAATATTGAATAATCAAAAGGAGACTCAAAAAACATGGCTACACAACTAGTACCGATACGACCAAGCAGAGTAGAGAGACCCAACGAATCTGAGAAGGCGAGTCCAAATCGAGTTGAAAGAGTGGCAAGCGTTGGAGGTGCTGCAAATCCCGTAAACCAAATAACCAACGCTAAAAATGTGGCAAAAAACGTCTTTAAAAAACGAATTACGTTTAATTTTGTATGCATGATATTAGTTGCCGGTACATTAGACATCATCGGTATGTTTTTAAGCACCGTTCCTGGGATAGGGGCCGTCATATCTTTTATTGCAGCCTGTATTTTTATACCTTGGTTTTACTTCAGCGGAATACATTTCAACCTAACAAAAATATCAACAATGGGAGGAACATCCATATTGGAATTTTTTCCATTGACAGGAAACCTACCTTTTATAACAATCAACGTGATCTATTCCTACTATTCAGAATAAAATCTGATATAATTACAGCATGAGTTTTTTCGCTAAAACATTTTTACTATTGCTGACTGTATTTTCTTTTTCTATTCAAACTACTGCGGCGACAGGACCACAAGATATCCCAGAACTTAAGGAAAAAGTATATTATAACGTTACACCCGAGAGACCATCAGTAGGGGATATGGTTCGAATTGAAGCTCAAATGTTTGGTACCGATGTAAAAGATTCAGACTTTGTCTGGAAAATTGGAGGAAAAAGCTTCAAAGAAGGCGTTGGTATCAACCGTGCAGAATTTATATTGGGCGAAAAAACAAAAGTTGATCTTACGATTACGACGGCTACAGACATAACAATTCAAAAATCATTCGAATTTGATCCAAAAAAAGTAGTGATTATCTGGGAATCAAGAACTTTTACACCCCCATTTTACAAAGGAAAATCACTCCATACCAGTGAATCAAGTGTAATTTTAAATGCTATAAACCTTGACCAAGAAAACCCTTTAACCAATACATACAATAGTTATACTTGGAGTATAGACGGTACAGTAAAAGGCAATGAATCGGGTGTTGGATATTCATCATATGCATATCAATCAGACTTACTTGGACTAGAACCATTATTTAAGGTTGCAATTACAGGGGTACTATCCGCAAAGGATCGAGCGGCTGGAAAAACTACAGGATTTGCTGGTGAATCAATGTTACGCGTTCAAGCATTTCCTACTGAAGTTATGTCTTTTGAAAAATCGCCACTTCTAGGTGTTACATTTAACAAAACAGTTAAGCCCGTATACGATCTTAATGCGAGTGAAACTACAATCGTGTCATACCCATTATACTTTTCATTATCAACATCTTTGGCCGCAGTCTATGAGTGGTATATTAACGATGTACGAATAAATAGCTCAGTAAACGAATTATCATTTAAGAAAAAGAAAGATAATGAACAATCACGTCTATCTTTAACTGTAAAAAATCTAAATGCAATACTGCAAACACGTGATATGACATACATAATCGACACGACAAAATAATATGATTAAAAAATCATTTGTATGTACAATACTATTCTTGTTGTCATTGTCAGTATCCTTTAAGGCAAATGCCGCCGAAAGCACGATTCTCAACAACGCACTTGAGGCGACCAGTGATGGGCTGCGTGCGGTTAGTGGTTCCAACATATTGGATTCGTTGATTCCGAGTCGCAAGAACTGTAATTACGTTAGCGAAAGAACCTATGAACCATTTTCTGATATCAGTTCAGATTTTCCCGGCGCGGGAAACCTTATGGTTAAGGGAAAAAATAACACCGACTGTGTTAACGTAACGAACGGAACAGAGAACTTGTTACAGCTCCTCTTCACCACGGGAATCACCATCATCATCGTACTGACGGTGATCAGCATCGCGGTGTCCGGGATACAGTACATGACGGAGGAGGCGACGGGGAAGGTCAGGGGCGGGGCGAAGAAGAGGCTGACGGACAGCCTCATAGCGCTGGGGCTCGGGCTCCTTTCGTACACCATACTCTACACGGTGAACAAGCAGCTGGTGAACTTCACGTTCAACCCGGCGGGCATCGACGTGACGGGATCGATCGAGAAGGGGATCGCGGACGCGAACGCGGCGAGGGCGGCGGGAGGATTTTCGTCTTCATTGGGAAATGTTGAGGTTATCGCACCCGGTGGAAATGGTGTTACACCGGGAACGGGAGGTAACGGTACCCTTACTGATGCATATAACCAATCAGGTACATGGAACGAAGGGACCGCTGAAGGCTGGGTAAGGGGTTTAAATAATGGAGAACGGTCAACGGACGGCAGGCTAGTGGTAAGTGTGTATAGTTCTACGGGAGATGATGTTACAGACAGGGGGACAAGCCAAAGAAGAGGAAATGCCGATAACTTTCTAAGAGAAGGTTCCGTAGCCCTTTCACCAGACCTTATCGCAAAATACAGACCCCAAACAGGACAAGAAGTCTTTATAAATTCTATATCGGTAGGTTTTTATGAAGACGCAACAGCCTCATCATATAAAGGCGTGCAATTTGCCAACACTGTTGATATTTATGACCAAAATAAAACAATGGGTGGTTCATATTTGAAAAACATACCCGCAGGGCAATGGACTATAGGCTTTGGCCAAAAAAGAACTCAAATAAAAAACCTTGATCCAGAAACACAATAAAAACATGCAAAACACATTTAAATACATAATCATATTCGCAACAATTGTCATCCTCGGTGTAGGAGTATTCTTCGGTGTGAAGTTTTATCAAAATTCAAAAACAGCAGCAACTCCGATGGGCGGGGATATAACAAATACTGACACCACAAGAACCCCTTTTCAAACAAGAGTTTCAACCTCAACCGGGGTTGAAACAATAACCGAAGATGAAGACCCTGTGGTAAATCCGGCCATAGTTGGCACACCACTAAAGCCAAGATTGGTTCAATTATGGAAAGAGCCTGTTTCTGGTTTTGATTTTGTGTATAAAGATATTGAAGTTGTTTCAACAAGTACGAATAACTCAACTTCAAGTATCATAAAAAACATAACAAATAAAAAGATACTAAAGAATCAGCAATTCATATATCTATGGGACCGCAAAACAGGCCATATCTATGAAAATTTAGCCTCTACGACGGAGCTAGTGAAGATTTCGAACTATACCATGCCCGGGGCTGAGGAAGTCTTTTTTGCGGACAATTCATCACTTGTTATCAGAAAGTTGGAAAATGACAATGATCTTATAAGTACGACATATATGAAATTGGTAAAAGAATTTTCAACATCGACCATATATATTGCATCAGTCAAAGATATCATTATCGACGCAAGCAATGTTTCCTTTTCAAGTGCTGCCAAAAGATTGTTTTACTTTATACGAGGAACAGGCAAGGGTGTTATCGCGAGCGTTGATGGTACAACCAGAACAAGCGCCATAAATACAACCGTTTCCGAATGGCTTTCACAATACGTAAACAAAGACTTGATTGCACTAACAACAAAACCATCAGCATATTTCAAAGGATACCTATTCACAATGGTCACAACAGGAACAGGAAGAAATACATATATCCTTGGAGAGAAATACGGCTTTAACACCCTGATGTCACCAGATGGAAAGAAGGTTATATATAATGAGATAATAAACAATAGTCTTGAAATGTTTATATATGATATCAAATCAAAAAGCTCAACATATCTAAGTCAGTCAACAATCGTTGATAAATGTGTCTGGTCACTTGATTCAAAACAAATTTTCTGTGCAATTCCCCAAAAGCTATATGAAGCACCGTATCCTGACGCGTGGTACAGAAACGATATTTCATTTGCTGACAATATATGGGCAATAAACCCTGAAACAGGTGACTTCCAGATCACGGCAGCGCTTCAAGACCAAGTATTACTGCCGATAGATGCATATAGATTGACAATATCACCTGATGCAAAATACCTACTGTTTCAAGATAAGGTTACATTAACTCTTTGGAAATACGATTTATATTAAAGAGGATAAATCAAAAGGCCGCCTCAACGAGGCGGCCTTTTCTATTGAGGAAAACTATTTTATAAAATCCTCTTTATGTTTATTTCTAAAATATAACTCTTGAACGATCATAAATACCGATGACACAATCCAATACAATGCCACAGCTGCAGAAACCTTGAGTGATGCAACAAAGATAAGGACAGGGATGAAATATTTCATCATAAAACTCATCTGCTTTTGCATCATCTCCTCAGGCTTAAGCTCTGCCAAAGGCTTATTTGAAGCAGTGGGCATGTTTTGAAGTGACAGTCTGATTTGAACATATTGAGACACAGCGGCAACCAAACCAACTACGATATTCGCCTTTGTAAAATCTACACCAAACAGAAACGGGTTTATATTGTTTACATGAGAAACGAATGAATATAGATCCGCTATGTTTATTTCCGGCAATCCGCCTCGAGCAAACACAAAATACAAAGCAAACACGATTGGAATTTGAATAATCATAAGCAATATAGAAGAAAAAGGGTTTAGCTTGTGTTCTTTGTATACTTCCATCATTTTAACACCGATCATTTGTCGATTATCTTTATATTCCTCTTGGATTTTTGAAATCAATGGCTGAATCTTTCTTTGCAGAATCTGCGTTCGAAACATCTTATATGAAAGAGGGAGTAGTATAAGCTTGATAACTATAGTTAAAATTATAACAGCTAGGGCCACACTGTGATTTGGCAAGATATCAAGTATGAAAATTAAAGCGTTATATATAGGTTTGTAAAAAAGTGTATGGAACATATGTTATTTATTGATTATTTTTTTAAGGTCGTTTATAAATGTCTCGGATATATTTTGAAAAGATTCTTGAATAATACCATTTTCTAAGAAAAAAATAACTTGTTTGTTAGGGAAAGGGTATCCTGAAAGATTTTTCCTGGCTTCATACCAGGCGTGTCGAGCTATCCTTTTTGCCTTATTTCTAGCATTAGCTTGCTTAAATATCTTCTTTTTAGCAACAAAATAAACAAAAAAACCAGGCTTTTCTTTCTGGTTTATTGTTTTTACAGAGTAAATCATACTCATAGTATATAGTATAAGGAATTATGAACCTACAGTTGAAAGATTCTTTCTACCTTTTCTTCTTCTTGCTTGTAATACTCTTCTTCCACCGTGAGTCTTAGATCTAGCTAGGAAACCGTGTGTTGTTGCTCTTTTCTTTTTCTTTGGGTTATACGTAAATGACATAATATACACAATATACATTATTTTATGGAAAAAACAAGGTAAAAAAAGTTATCCACAGGGTTATAATTTATCCACATGAATGATTACAACGAGATGTGGAAAAAAACACTAGAGGAAGTGAAAACTGATATAACCCCATCAGGCTTTAATACTTGGCTTAAAAACACTAAAGTGGACTCGTACGAGGACCATGTTTTAAAGATATTGGTACAAAACTCATTCGCCATAGACTGGATAAAGAGCAAATGTTATACCAAAATCCTTAACAATCTCCGAAAAAACAACGAAAACATTAAAAATGTTGAATTTACAATAACCCCGAGTGTGCCAAAAAAGGAGAAGGATAAGAAAACTGACGAAAAACCAGAAGAAAAGAAGGCGATAGAGAAAAAGAACGAATTACCATTAAAGGATAACTATATCGACCTCAATGACAACCTAAATCCGAAATACATCTTTGATTCGTTCGTTGTTGGGTCATTTAACGAATTAGCCTTTGCTTCTGCCCAAGCTATCATCAAAAAGCCTGGTTTTTATAACCCTTTATTCTTTTACGGTAGTACAGGAGTAGGAAAGACCCACCTTATGCAGGCTGTAGGAAACTATTACAAAAACAACCTCGAAAAGAAAGTGTTTTATGTAACTTCTGAGCGTTTTACGAATGACTATATTTCATCCCTACGAAACAACAAAACCAACGTATTCAAGGAAAAATATAAGAAATACGACCTGTTAATCATGGATGATATCCAATTCCTATCAAACAAGGAAATGACCCAGGAGGAGCTTTTTCACCTATTTAACTTCCTATATGACAATCAAAGACAGATTATATTTTCATCTGACCAGCACCCAAACTACCTTCAAAACCTAGAAAGTCGTTTAAAATCAAGGTTTTCTCAAGGTATGATCATTGACATCCCGAGAATCGATACGGAGTCAAAGATTGCCATAATTAACTCAAAATTGGAGCAAGGAGGTACAAAACTAGATGATGAGACGATATTATACCTCGCAGAGGGATTGGATGGCAGTATTAGAGAGATTGAAGGTATCATAAACAACATATCTATCCAGTCACAGCTCAAAGACAGGGTATTAACCCTTGATGAAGTTAAGGCATTAACCAAAAATATCGTTAAAACAGCAGGAAACACCTCATTAAAAGATATCCTAAAGGCAGTATCATCATTTTATAAAATAGATGAGAAATCAATCCTTGAAAAAAACCGAAAACAGGAGGTTGTTAAGCCAAGACAGGTGCTTATGTATATATTACGAGAGTATTTTGACTATTCCTTATCAAATATAGGTCAAAAACTAGGAGGGAGAGACCATACAACCGTAATCCACGCCTGCGACAAGGTAAAAGCCGAATTAGCCTCAAACCAAGTCCTTTTTGAAGAGATCAATCAGATCAAATCTATGCTTCGAATCTAATGTGAATAAGTATGTGAATATGTTGTTTATAGGCTGTTTATAAATCTGTATAAGTACTGTATAAAATTGTGAATTATCAACAGTTATCCACATATACATAGTTATACACCTATTTTATCCACAACTATACACAGTATTGTCCACATGGAAAAATGCCAATCTACCTTGAAAATTAACAATAAAATACACTTATTAAGATATCCACATACATAATGGGTATTATTGTGTATAATTAATTTAAATATGAAAATAGAGACAATAAATGAATTATTGATAGATGTTATAGGTAAAGCATCTAAGATAACTAATAAGAATCCAAACCAGCCAATATTGGAGAATATTCTTTTGGAGTTCGTTGATGAGTCTACTTTGAGGGTTACGAGCTATAACCTGGATATCTTCTATACACAGGATGTTTTCATAAAAACGCAGGAAACAGGAAAGGTTAAGAAAATCTGTGTCAATCCTCATTTGCTGCTAAGTTATCTTAATCTCTTTGATAAGAATGAAAATGTATCTATTGAGATCACTGATACGACAATTAAGACCAAAGTTAAGAATCAGGAATCAAACATCCAAGCCATTTCAAGTGCGACATACCCTGATGTCCGTAATTTCACGGTTGAAAATCTCGACGGAGGATTGACCATCAACTCTGACATATTAATTGATGGTATTCAATCTGTTTCCTTCGCTGCGGCGCTTTCAAGTATCAAGCCTGAGCTTTCGTGCGTTTTGATGTCATACGAGGATGAGGTGTTCAATTTTGTCGCCACAGACGGGTTTAGACTTGTTGAGAAGAAGAAAATAATAAATAAAGACGATATTAAAAATATCGATGACTTTAAGCAAATATTGATTCCTGCAAAAATAGTTAATGATCTGATGAAGGTTGTGTATCCAAACATGTCTGTATCTATTTTTCTTGAGAAAGGCCTCTTCTGCATCAAAACATCTGAGAGTTTATTGTGTGTGAGGACGGTTTCAGGACTCTATCCGAACTACAAGGCAATTATTCCCACAAAATTTGTTACAGAGGTTGAAATGAGCACGGATGATATTACCGCAGCGCTTAAGGCATCAAATATTTTCTCTGATGATTTTAATTATGTAAAGATAGATATAAATGATACTGATATTGATTTTTATTCAAAGAACAGTAAGATTGGCGAATCATTTTCTAAAAAAGAAGTTTCAAAAAAGGGCGAGTCCTTGACTCAAAACTATAACCATAAATACCTTTCAGATTTTCTTAATAAGGTTAAAACTGACAAAATAACTATAGAAATAAGCGGTAAAACGACACCGACTGTAATAAAGCCTAAAGGCGATAACAGTTATGTATATATGGTTATGCCTATGAACAAATAATATGCTTAAGAAAATAGATAATCTTCACGATCTTTTAAATCTCAAGAATCAGAAGAATGATTTTGACGCTGATGTTCAGTCCATTCTAAAAATACTAAAGGATGAAGCTGGTCTTGATTTGGAAAGTAAAAACATTTTCATAAAAAACAATAACCTGAAGATAAAGGCATCTTCAGGTGTTATGTTTGTTGTATTGCTTCATCTCGATAAGATCAATCAAAGGATTGCATCTTTAAACAAGAATTTTATTCTTGAACTGTAAAGTATCCTGTCGCTGTTCTCGTTGAACCATCTTTTCTTTGCTCAACCGCTTTGATTTCGTTTTCTGTTTCGATTCCACTAAGTAATGTTAGATTCAGATTGTAATTGAAAGGTGCGATTGCCGATTCGCCAACTCGTGTTCCGTTTACAAAATAATCAACTTTTAATGTCTGATCATCGCCTCCTGAGGTGGATACGCTCACTGTTCCATTTTTTGGAAGATTCATGTTGGCTCCATTAAAATTAATCTTGAACCCCGGTGAATCAGGTGTTCCTGTTGACCCTTCGCCTTCTCCTGTGTAAATAGATGACTCCCAGTTTACGAATAACGGGTCTCTGGCAGGACTTGTTGGTGCAGGACCTGTAATATCATCTCTATCGATCCAGAACAGCTCACTATGCACCACGCCTTCACTTGTTTGATACACCCCTCGAAGAAATGGTTTTGTGTCGCTGCTTACCTCATCTGGTTTTATAAATGATTCTTTTTCAACTTTTGTAAGCAGATAATCCATATATTCTTTCCACATCGGTGAAACGATAAGAGCTGATGCTATCTGACTCATCGGCTTGTTGTTGTTGTTACCCATCCAAGCACCCATGGCGATAGTTGGGGTGTATCCGACAGTCCAAGCATCACGAGAGTCGTTTGTTGTTCCTGTTTTTATCGCTACAACGTCATTTTTGAAGTATGATCGAACGAAGATACTGTTTCGGGCGCCAACGTCAGCTAACACGTCGTTCATGAATCGTGCAACTTGTTCCTCAAGCACTTTTTTTGGCGCTGGTGTAAACTCTTCCAATACTTCACCTTTTGCATCCTCGATCCTCAATATTCCCGTAGGGGCATTTCGTACACCGTCGTTTGCAAATACTCCATATGCACTCGTCATATCCAACACAGACACCTCAGCGGACCCAAGGGCGAGGGATAGGCCGTATCGTGAGGCATTGTCTAGGTTTGATAAACCAAGGGCCTTGGCGGTGTTTAATACTGATTGTATACCAACAAGATACAGTGCCTTAACTGCTGGGATGTTTCTTGATGCGCCCAATGCCATTCGAATAGTCATCGGACCTTTAAATCCTCCTTCATAGTTTTGAGGATTGTAACAAACTGCTCCGGTTGATTTTGGGGTTCCTCCGGGTGTACATTCTGATGAAAATTCTGTAGCCGTGTCAAACAACACAGTTTGAGGAAGGAATCCTTTGGTAAATGCGGTTGCGTATACAAACGGCTTAAACGCAGATCCGGGTTGTCTGAAAGCTGTCGCAACGTTAA